>Ga0272443_10004038_pt1 | contig 16513 bp, 8 predicted proteins | sample SSMAcet12_FD_193581 | JGI IMG/M metagenome (GOLD analysis project Ga0272443, IMG submission 193581) | Marine sediment archaeal communities from Little Sippewissett salt marsh, Falmouth, MA, United States - SSM-Acet-12 | ecosystem: Environmental > Aquatic > Marine > Wetlands > Sediment ... | reverse complement strand
CCCACCCGGGAACGGGTATAGTAAATTCCCTTTTTGTCCGCACTGAGGACAAAGTCACGAATGGTTCCCAGGGTAGGGGCACGGCGTGCCGTGCCCCAGCACTTGGCAATTTTGCCCGAAGCCACATCTACACGGTAGAGCGGATAACGGCCCTTTTCCTGGACCAGGAAATAAACGGCCCGGGAATCGGAAGACCAGCGCATGCCCCCCACCCAGTTGTCAATGGATGCGGTGAGCATCCGGTGGGTTTTGGCGCTGCGGTCGTAGAGGACGATGTTAAAGCAATCGGACTCGTAGCCGGGCACCTTTTGCGCCTGGTAGGCAATGTAACGCCCATCCGGGGAGTAGGCCGGAGCGCCGTCAAAGGCCCGGTTGTCCGCGGTGATGTTGACGGGCTCCCCTGGCTTGTCCAGGGAGACCAGGAAGAGGTCGCTGTTGGTGGAGGTTTCCGGCCGCGCGTCGTGGTTGGAGACCACGCAGATCTCCTTGCCGTCCGGAGAAACCACGAAGCCCGGGCCGTTACCGGAACTGAAAGCCGGGTAATCGAACTCGCCCTTGGTCAGCATCTTCACCTGACCGTTTTCCAGGTCACAGGCGAAGAGGTGGGAGTACTGAAAATCCCGGTAGCCCGTCCAGTGGCGGTACAGCAGGGAGTCCGCCAGGTGGGCCTGGACCGGCCCTGAGGCCAACTTCTCGGCGGTTTTCTTGTGGCAGGCCGCGTCAACGCCGCACTCGGGATAAACCGCGGCGGCAAATATCACGGTCTTTCCCCCGGGAACCAGCACCGGCGAGGATATCCCGGGAGCGAAGTCGGTGAGCTTTTTGGCCTCGCCGCCTTCGAGGGGCAGGGCATAGAGCTGGGGGGCGCCTTTGCGGGCGGCCACGAAATACAGGGTCTTGCCGTCCTGGGACCACAAAGCGGAGTACTCCGTCCCCGGCCCGGTGGTCAACTGACGCACCTTGCGGACGGCAAGGTCCAGCATGTACAGATCGGTGTTGCTCTCGGCCTGCTTCAGATCCGACGAAGACAGGCCGAAGACCAGGCGGGTTCCGTCGGGAGAAAGCGCGAGACCGGACTGGTATTTGACCTTGTACAGGTCGTCCAGGGTAAAGGGTTTTTTCTGCGCCTCCGCCAGATACGGCAGGGCGACGGCTATGGCCAACACGATCAACAATGCTCTTTTCATATCTTTTTCCTCCCGGCATCATGCCAATGGATTGGTCAGGATAATGATACCATAAGCAAGAGAGTTGGAGAGAAAGGAGAGCTGGAAAGTTGGAGAGAAATAGACACCACGAAGACACGGAAATATAATGAAAAAAGGCATCGAAGCGGAAAAATAGATAATATGGCCGATAGAGATCACACCGTTCTTCTTATCCTCCCTCAACTATCTCAACTTCCCTTTTCTATTTACTAAATTATCCGGACATTCGATAATATGTGCATGTCGGAACCAGCGTTCCTGCCTTCCCCGGTGATGATTATCGGTGTACGTGGATTCCTGGGCCGCAACCTGGCACTTTGCCTGGCGCAAAAGGGCGTAACCGTTTTGGGTACAACCCGCGGGGAAAGCGCTTCCCCAGCCCCCGATGGGGTCAAACGACTCTTCACCTGGGATGGCGAAGACGCGGAAGCCCTGGCACCTCTGCTCAAAGACATGCCCGCGGTGGTCAACCTGGCTGGCGCGCCCCTGAAGACCTCCCCCTGGACCCGGCGATACCAATGCCGCCTGCGGGAAAGCCGCATCAAGAGCGCGGCGGCTTTGATGGCGGCCCTGTCGGGACGCCGCAAAGACATGCGGGTTTTGCAGGGTTCGGCCGTGGGATTCTACGGCGATACCCGGGAAGATTGGGTTGACGAGGATTCGCCCCCGGGCGACGGATTCCTGGCCCGCCTGGTGACCGACTGGGAGGCCGCTGCCGTGGCATTGCGGCCCCGCCGGGTTTCGCTGGCCCTGCTGCGCACCGGCGTGGTGCTCCACCCCTCCGGCGGAGCCCTGAAACGCCTGCGACGGATCCAGCACCTGGGATTGATCCCCCTGCCCGGGGGCGGACGCCAATGGCTGGCCTGGATTCACATTCAGGATTATCTCGCGGCTTTGGTCTTCCTGCTCACCCATCCGGAGATCCGTGGTCCGGTCAACCTCTGCGCCCCCAATCCGGAACGCTTCGCCGCTTTCGCTTCCAAAGCGGTTGCCCGGGGCGGAATCCGGATTCCCCTGCGGGTGCCCGCGGGCATGATGCGTTTCTTTCTGGGCACCGCGGCGGAACCCCTGCTGGAAGGTCAAAGGGCCCGCCCCGAACGGTTAAGGGAAGCAGGCTTCCGGTTCAAATTCCCCAGGTTGGAAGCCGGGCTCGAGTTTTAGTGCTGGGCGCGGCACGCCGCGCCCCTACCCTGTCACCTGCAACCTGCCACCTTTCTCTTACATCCCCCTTATCTCAATGCGCGTCCAGTTCCCCCGGCCCACGATAATGTGATCCAGCACGGGAATGCCCAGCAACCGGCCCGCCTGGACCAGGCGCCGGGTGGTCTCCAGGTCTTCCGGGCTGGGAGTCACATTTCCCGAAGGGTGATTGTGCACCAGGATGATGCCGGCGGCACGATCGGTTATGGCCCCGCAGAAAACTTCTCTGGGGTGGACCAGTGAACGGTTGAGGGTGCCTACGAACACAATGCGGCGTTTCACCAGGTGGTGGGCCCCATCCAGGGTGAGCACCAGGAAGTGTTCCTGAGCCCTCTCCTGAATGTCCGCCACCAGGGGCAAGGCGTCCTCGGCACAGTGGACGGACCGGCCGCTGCGGTCGTTGAGGCGGCGGGCCCATTCCACGGCAGCCGCCACCGCGGTGGCCCGGGCCGGCCCCATACCGGGAATTTTCTTTAAACCATCAAGGGATACCTCGCCATCCTCCCGGCGCAGCAGGTCCAGCACGGCGTCGGCCAGGACGTAAACATCCCGCCTGCGGGTGCCGCTGCGCAGCACCAGGGCCAACAATTCCCGGTCCGTCAGGGCGGCGGCGCCCCGTTGCGTCAATTTTTCCCGTGGCCGGTCGTATACATACTGCTCGGCGATTTTCATGGACATGACAAACCGTCAGCAAAACCGATGCCGACATTTGTGTCGAACAAAACCAATCTGAATAATGAATAAGGAATAAAGAATAATGCAAAGCAACAAACCGCCCGTTTTCAGCTTTTTATTCCTTCTTCCTTATGCTTTATTCAGCTCTATTTGTCCACGGGCTTTCGCCCGCCTTTTCGGTTGACTCCCCCCTCCCCCTGACATACAATTGAATTTGTGTCGGGGCGTCACGAAACCGTCCCGGCGGGAGCGGACAATGCCCGAATACAACGCCTTTGACACGGCGCGCGCCCAGTTCGACCGCATCGCCGAAATCCTGGATCTGGACGCCTCGGCCCGCGCCCTTTTGCGCGATACTTTGCGGGAATACCATTTCAGCATTCCCGTAACCATGGACGATGGATCAATCCGGGTGTTTCGCGGTTTCCGGGTGGTGCACAACGACGCCCGCGGACCGGCCAAGGGGGGAATTCGTTTTCATCCCCAGGAAACCATTGACACGGTACGGGCCCTGGCCATGTGGATGACCTGGAAGTGCGCGGTGGTCAACATTCCCCTGGGCGGCGCCAAGGGCGGGGTGATCTGCGACCCCCACCACCTGAGCCTCACGGAGCAGGAGCGGTTGTGCCGCGGCTGGGTACGCAAAATCGCCCGCAACGTGGGTCCCCTGTCGGACGTACCCGCTCCGGACGTGATGACCAACGCCCGCCACATGCTGTGGATGCTGGACGAATACGAGGCCATTTACGGCGACAAGTACCCTGGGTTTATCACTGGCAAGCCTGTCGACATGGGCGGATCTCTGGGCCGAGAAGAGGCCACGGGCTACGGCCTGGTCTTCGCCCTGCGCGAGGCCCTCAAGGAACTCAACATCCGCCCCGGCGATACCCGCGCCAGCGTGCAGGGCTTTGGCAACGTGGCACGCCACGCCATTGACCTATATGGGCAATTGGGTGGCACGGTCACGGCGGTGGCGTGCTGGGACGCGGAGAGCGAGGCGGCGGTGACCTTCCGCAAGAAAACCGGCATCCAGTTAAACGAATTGCTGCCCATTACGGACAGCTTCGGCGGCATCCAGGTGGAAAAGGCCCGGGAACTGGGATACGAAGTGCTGGAAGCGGACGCCTGGTTGGAGCAGGAGGTGGAGATCCTGATTCCCGCGGCCCTGGAAAACCAGATCCATGCCGACAACGTGAACAAGATCCATCGCGGCGTGCGCATTATCGCCGAAGGAGCCAACGGCCCTACCTCCGTGGAAGCGGACGCCGTTATCCGCGAACGGAATATCTTTACAATCCCCGATTTTCTGGCCAATGCGGGCGGCGTCACCTGCAGCTACTTCGAGCAGGTGCAGAGCAACATGAACTACTACTGGGAAAAAGACGAAGTCCTGGGCAAATTGGACACCAAAATGACCGGGGCTTTCATCCGGGTGAGCGAACTGGCGCGACGCAAGAAATTGCCCATGCGTGACGCCGCCTACGTGATCGCCATTGACAGTGTGGCCCGGGCTTGCCGCAACCGCGGTTGGGTGTGATCTTTACCGGGACCGTTCACCCCCGTACAAGGAGCTTTGCATGAGCCAACACGCGCCCCAAGTGCCCCCCTTCCACCGCCAGGCAGATCCCCGTCCGCCCATCACCCGCATCGGTGGCGGCGCCCTGGGCGGCAAAGCCGCGGGCCTGGTGGGGCTGCACCGCGACCTGCTGGAGCGCTTCCCCACTGGACCGGATTCCCGGGGGTTTCAGGTAGGCATTCCGGCCTTTACGGTGCTCACCACGGACTTCTTTGATCGCTTCATGCTTCAGAACGGCTTGTATGAGGTAGTTGAAGAGGCGCCCCCGGATGACCGCATAGCCCATCACTTCATGCAGGCCGAACTGCCGGTGGACCTCACGGGCGACCTGCGCCACCTCATTGCCCAAACCCACCACCCCCTGGCCGTCCGCTCTTCCGGATTGCTGGAAGATGCCGCGGATTCACCTTTTGCCGGCATCTACGCCACCAAGATGATCCCCAACAACCAGCCGGACACGGACTCAAGGTTCCGGCGCCTGGTGGAAGCCATCAAGTTCGTCTACGCTTCCACCTTCTTTGCCGCGGCCCGGGCCTACCGCCAGGCCGTGGGTTGCGGCCCCCGGGATGAAAAGATGGCCGTCATGATCCAGGACGTGGCCGGACGAACCCGCAACAACCGCCACTACCCCATTGCCTCCGGGGTGGCCCGCTCGGTCAACTTCTATCCCCAGGGCCCGGCCCGGCCCGAAGAGGGCGTGGTGGACCTGGCATTGGGGTTGGGAAAGAGCATCGTCGACGGCGGCCGGGTATGGAGTTACTCACCGGCCCATCCGCGGGCCGTGCCGCCCTTCGGCTCCACCGCCGACTGGCTCAAGGAAACCCAGCGCAGGTTCTGGGCGGTAAACATGGGCCGGCCGAATGCGGCCAACCCCCTGGAAGAGGCGGAGTTCCTGTCTCACCTGGAGCTTGAGGCGGCCGACTACGACGACACCCTCAAGCGCGTGGCCTCCACCTATGACGCCGCCTCAGACCGTATCCAGGCGGGGGTGGCCATGCCGGGCCCGCGCATTATCACCTTCGCTCCCATTCTGCAGGTGGGACTCATGCCTTTGAACGCGCTGCTGGAGGACCTGTTGGAACTGGGGAAACGTGTCACCGGCTCTCCGGTGGAGATGGAGTTCGCGGTGGATTGGGGTACCGACAGCCGTCAGCCGGCCGTGTTCTCGCTACTGCAGATCCGCCCCCTGGCCGTATCGGAGGCGGAAATCACGGTGACCGAAGCGGAACTGGAATCGCCCGGACGGCTGCTCTCCACGGCAACAGCCCTGGGCAACGGCTTGATCGATGACATTCAAGACATCGTTTACCTGCCCCGGGAGACCTTTGATTTCAAGCACTCTCAGAAGATCGCAGCCGAACTGGCGGACCTCAACGGCAGCTTGCTGCGACAGCAACGCCCCTTCCTGCTCATGGGTTTCGGCCGCTGGGGATCTTCGGACCCCTGGCTGGGGGTTCCCGTCAATTGGGGCCAGATATCCGGCACCCGGGCCATCGTGGAATCCACCCCGGCGGGGGCCCATGTGGACCTGAGCCAGGGTTCGCACTTCTTTCACAACCTGACCAACCTCAAGATCCTCTACTTCTCTATCCGCTACGGCCGCGATTTTCTGGATTGGGAATGGCTGGACGCACACCCGGCGATCATGGAAACAGCGTACCTGCGTCACCTGCGCCTGGAAAAACCGTTGCTGCTAAAGGTGGACGGGCGCACACGCCAAGGAGTCATACTGCGATGAACAACGGCAAACCCATGGAGAACCTGCTGCGGGACCTGCAGGAACGGGCCAAGGAATTGAACTGCCTCTACATGGTAGAGGAAGTTCTGAACGACACCCGGGATGATCTGGACGCCATGTTCAAGGGCCTGTTGCACGTGATTCCCGACGGTTGGCAGTACCCGGAGTACTGCCAGGTCAAACTGGAGTACCAGAACAACACCTGGCACACCCCGGGCTACACCGATACCCCCTGGCAACAGGTGGCCGATATCGTCGTCCAGGACAAGGGCATCGGGCGGATAACCGTTGCCTACAGCGAGGAGGTCCCGTCCTCGGAAAGCGGGGTTTTCCTCAAGGAAGAGACCCGTCTGATCAACTCCATCGCGGACCGCATCGGACACGCCGTGCTGCACCGGGAACTCAAGGAAGTCTACAAGGAGTGGCACGAAGCGGGGGACACCATCTCCCACCGCCAGGACCAGTGGCAGGTCATCGTGGACTTGTTGCAGAAAACCGACAAGCAGCTCTTTATCTACCTCTCCCACAAGATGCTCCACTACCTGTGCTGGAACGGCGTGGAAAGCGCCAAGGAGCTGTTGCAGAGTTTCAGCGGCAGCCAGCGCTTAAACGAAACGGACCTGCTGGAAGATGAAAACCGTCCCCAGGCCAAGCAGACCCTGGACAACCTCTACCTCATCGGCCGCCAGGTGTTTCACATCGCGGCCCGCCACCTGGATTCCGAAGTGATCCTCAGTCACGTGCAGAAATGGATCCAGGAAGACAAATCCCGCTTTCTGGTGCGGGCCATCGATGACCCAAACTCCTCGCTGCCCGACATCATCGACTCCATCACCCGCTACCGCTACATGCGTTCCGAAGGCATCACCCTGTCACCCTCCATCGAGAAGGGGCTGCGGGTCTCCCTGGTAAGGCGTTTTTTTTCCGACCAATTGGAATTCATCAACGTGGCCAAGGACCACATCGACGTCACGGACTACTACGACCTGATCCCGCATGTCATCTTCCCCCAGGGCAGCCACGGCAAGCTGGGCGGCAAGAGCGCCGGCCTGTTCTTGGCGGACCGTATCCTGCGCAAGAGCGACGAATTCAAGACCATCTTTCCCAATCTGAAGGTACCCAAAACCTGGTACATCTCTTCCGACGGACTGGTCACCTTCCTTTACTACAACAACCTGGAGGAGGTCATCGAGCAGAAGTACAAGAACGTCGACGAAATCACGTTGGAGTATCCCAACATCATTCAGATTTTCAAGAACTCCCACTTTCCCCCGGAGATCATGCGCGGTCTGTCCATGGCCCTGGACGACCTGGGCGAGAATCCGATCATCGTGCGCAGTTCCAGCCTGTTGGAAGACCGGCTGGGCGCGGCCTTCTCCGGGAAGTACAAAAGCCTCTTCCTGGCCAATTGCGGCACCAAGGCCGAACGCCTGGAAGCTTTGCAGGACGCCATCGCCGAGATCTACGCGTCCACCTTCGCGCCGGATCCCATTGAATACCGCACGGAAAGGGGCTTACTCGATTTCTTTGAAGAAATGGGCATCATGATCCAGGAGGTGGTGGGCCACAAGGTGGGCGACTATTTTCTGCCCACTTTTGCGGGCGTGGCCTTCAGCCACAACGAGTTCCGCTGGTCCGCCCGCATCGAACGCGAAGACGGACTCATCCGCATGGTGCCCGGCCTGGGCACCCGGGCGGTGGATCGGGTGGCCGACGACTACCCCTGTCTGATCGCACCGGGCAAACCGGACCTGCGGGTCAACGTCACTCCCGAGGAGACCCAGCGCTATTCGCCAAAAAAGGTGGACGTGATCAACCTGAAGACCAACACCTTCCAGACCATGGAGATTCGGGAATTACTGAGCCGCCACGGCGACGACATCAACGGCATTCACCGCGTGGTTTCCATCCTGGACCAGGACATGATCCAGCCGCCCACGTCCATGATGAACATCGACTTTGAAAAGCACGAACTGGTGGCCAACTTCGAGGGCCTGATCCAGCGCACGCCTTTCATCAAGCGCATGCGCAGCATCATGACCCTGCTCAAGGAACGGATCGGGACCCCCGTGGACGTCGAATTCGCCCATGACGGCACCAACCTTTACCTGCTGCAATGCCGGCCGCAAAGTTACTCCCGGGACATCCTGCCCAGCCCGATACCCAAGGACATCCCTCCCCAGGACACCATTTTTACAGCCAACCGCTATATCTCAAACGGCTTTATCCCGGACATCACCCACGTGGTGTACGTGGATCCAGACGCCTACAACCGCCTGCCCTCCCACGCCGAGTTGAAAAAAGTGGGCGAAGCAGTGGGCCGGTTGAACAAGTTGCTTCCCAAGCACCAGTTCGTGCTCATGGGACCGGGGCGCTGGGGCAGCCGCGGAGACATCAAGCTGGGCGTGAGCGTGACCTATTCAGACATCAACAACACCGCGGCCCTGGTTGAAGTGGCCAAGAAAAAAGGCAACTACACGCCGGACCTCTCTTTCGGCACCCATTTTTTTCAGGACCTGGTGGAGGCCTCCATCCGTTACCTGCCCCTCTACCCGGACGATCCGGACGTGGTGTTCAACGAACGCTTCTTTACTTCCCAGCCCAACATCCTCAACGAAATCCTGCCGGAATTCCAGTCCCTGGAAAATGTGGTCCGGGTCATTGACATTCCCTCGAGCAACCGGGGTCGCATCCTCAAGATCCTCATGAACGCGGACCTCAACCGCTGCGTGGCCCTGTTGGCTGACCCCGGACAGGTCACCACGGAGCCGCGTCAGCAGGAGTCCGCGCTTCCCGGCGGCGTGCACCAGGACGAGTTCTGGCGCTGGCGCCTGCACATGGCTGAACAGATCGCCGCGCAATTGGACGGGGAAATTTACGGCGTACAAAACATCTACCTTTTCGGCAGCACCAAAAACGCCACGGCCGGGCCGGGCAGCGACATCGACCTGCTGGTTCACGTCACCGGGTCCGCCCAACAGCGAGAGGCCTTGACGTTGTGGCTGGACGGCTGGAGCCGCGCCCTGGGCGAGATCAACCACCTGCGTACGGGCTACCCCGCCAACGGTTTGCTGGACATTCACTACGTCACCGACGCGGACATAGAGAACCGCACCTCCTACGCCATCAAGATCGGCGCGGTGACGGATGCGGCCCGTCCGCTGGAGATGAAGGCGAAAAAAGTTGAAGAGTTGAAGAGTTGAAAAGGGAAGAAGTGGACAGAGTTGGGGAAGGCCCCGGTGCCTGCCCGCGATAAATCTCCGAATCAGGGGCGAATCTTGTATTCCCCCTCCAGCGGTGATCACCCACACTGAGAATGCAGGTATGGGCACGGCAAGCCGGGCCCCTAAGCCGGCGTTTCCCTTATTCTTTCTTCTTTATTCCTTATTCCAGGTATCTATTTCGTCCGGATGTTTTCCTTGAACCAACGCTCCGCGGCGATCACTTCCGGAGCCTTTTCAGACCCGGCCGCTGCCGGTGTCACACAGGCGAAGTGGAATTGCTCACCCTTGATGGGGCCGCCGGCCAGCAGCGAGGCCCCCCGGAAGTCTTCATTCCGTTTCTCATCCAGCAGGGGATGGGCTCCGCGGATCTCAGCCTGTACGGCGGTGGCCGATTCATGACCGAAACCGTCCCGGAATATGGCGCCAAGACGCGCGATGACACGCCAGTTCCACCGTTCCGCCTCAACCGGGACAACCGGCTGGAAGGTCTGGATAACCCCGTCGCAACGGGTCATGCTGCCCGCTTCCTCGGCAAGGGAAACCGCCGGCAGCACCACGTCGGCCCGTTCCAGGGTGGGGGTCCAGTCGCGATCCATGGCCGCCAGGAACTCCAGCTTCGAAGCAGCGCCTTTGAGCAGACCGGCACCGACGGGATCTTCACCCAGGACCACCAAGGCCTTTAGCTCTCCGTTGGTGACGGCGGTTTTGAGGTCCGCCCCATTCTTAGGGACAACCCCCAATTCCCGGGCACCCGCGGAGTTTGCATGGCGGTCCAGCAGGATCCAGCCGCTTCCGGCACGGTCAAAACCTCCGCCCGCCAGCATACTGTCCACCATGGCCGGCAACGCGGCGTCATGGCCGTCGTCATGGTCCGGGGGAACCAGCCACACCACGGCCTTCCCGGGATCGGCGAAGGTTTCAAGCCATTGCTGCAGGGAATCATCCGCAACGCCCGTGGCCTGTGCCGCTTTTTGCGGGGAAAACCCGGATGCGTGTTGGCGCAGTTCGTCCCAGTTGTCCACCGCCGGCTGGCGGGCATTCACTTTTCCCGCCTCCAGCCATTGATTCACCAGGGCATAGAACAGCGCGGCCGCGGTGCCTTTCTTCGGAGTCAGCCACAAATCGGCCAGGGCGGCCATGCGGTCACCCGTCTCACCCAGCACCACCACCCGGGCGCCGCCTTTGCGGGCGCGGCGGATCAGGTATTCCACCACCAGGCTCTCTTCACCCATGGATCCGGGCAGTACGCCTATGACGTCCGCGCTTTCCAGATCGGAGAGGTTGGCCGTGGATAGGGTGGCGCCCATCTGCGGGTTCAACCCATCCAGGGCCCGTGGGGCCTGCAGGTAGGCGAAACTGCCCACCCGGGATGTGCCGATGGCCCGGCGGGCCAGCTTCTGGGCCAGGTATTGGGCCTCGTTGCTCCAGCTGGGAGACACAAACACCCCCACGGCGCCGGCGCCGTGTTTGTCGACCACCGCGGTGATGCCCGCGTGGATCTCTTCCAGGGCCGCGCTCCATTCCGCTGCTTCAAGGTGCTTGCCCTGGCGCAGATGCGGGGCGGTGACAGCCCTGGCTTCCGTGAGGCAGCGATGGCCGAAACGCCCGCGGGCGCAGAGGAGGCCCTTGTTGGGACCCGCCTGCACCTCCGCGGTGGTATTGGCCACGTGGAAGAGGTCCGAAGACAGGACCTTCATGTTCACCGGACACCCCAGGGAACAGAATTGGCAGATCGACGGTTTGTCTTCTTTTGCCAATGTGCCCAGCACCTTGTGGGGGAAGGCCTCGGACAGTGCGCCGGTGGGGCAGGTGTCGATGCAGTTGCCGCAGGTCACGCAGGGCGTTTCCAGCAACGATTTTTCCAGGGCCGGCCGCACCACCGAGCGGAAACCGCGGTGTACAAATCCCAGGGCGGCGATGCCCAGCTCGTCGGTGCACAGGCGAACGCACCGTCCGCAGCTGATGCACTTGTTGGGATCGTTCACCACCAGGGGATGGGAGTGGTCTACCTTGTATTCCCGGGCTTCGCCCCGGAACGGCGTGGTATCCACCCCGAACTCATCGGCATACCGGCGCAGCATGCAGTCGTAGTACTCGACGCAGCCGCATTCCAGGCAGCGCCGGGTTTCAGTTCCCGCCTGCTTGGGATCGTAACCGCCCTCCACTTCGCGGAAATCCTTGATCCGCTCCTTCGGAGGCAGCTCCGGCAGGTGCTGGCGCTTTTCGTCAACGGTGACATCCGCCAGTTCCGTGCGGGTGACGTCGTGAAAGTGGTGTTTGAAACTGGCAAAGTGGAAATCCGCCCCTGCGGCGCTGCCGGTGCGCAACTTGCGGTCTATGGCCAGGGCGGCGCGTTTGCCCTGGGCGATGGCGCCGATGGCGGTCCAGGGACCGCTCACCACGTCACCCCCGGCGAATACATTGGGAATGGATGTTTCCAGGGTATGCTCATCCGCCCTGATGGTGCCCCAGCGTTCCAGTTCACAGCTCTCGCCGCTTTCGTTGAAAGCGGTATCCACCTGCTGACCGATGGCACCGATCAGGGTGGTGCAGGCCAAATCGAAATCGGAACCGGCAATGGGCACGGGCCGGGGACGGCCGCCGCCTTCCACTTCCTGCAATGACATCTTCAGGCATTTCACAGCCTTGAGCCGCCCGGCCTCACGCACGATGGCCTTGGGGTTGGTGAGAAAGTGGAACTCCACCCCCTCTTTGCGCGCGGCTTCCACTTCCTCTTCGTGGGCCGGCATTTCCCGGATGCTGCGGCGGTAGATAATGGCCACCTTGTCCGCACCGCAACGCAGGGCCGTACGCGCCGCGTCGATGGCGGTGTTGCCGCCGCCCACCACGGCCACGGTGCCGGAAAACTTCGGCGGGCCCTCGATCTGCACCCTGCGCAGGAAATCGATACCCTTGAGCACACCCGGGGTATCGTCCTCATACTGCAGGCGCATGGTTGAAGCCCGGTGGGCGCCTACGGCCAGGAACACGGCGTCGTACTTGCCTTTCAAACCCGTGATGGAGATATCACGACCCAATTCCATGCGGGTGCGCACCTCCACGCCCAGGCCGGTGATCCAGGCGATCTCTTCGTCCATCACGGCCTTGGGCAACCGGTATTCGGGGATGCCGTAGCGCATCATGCCGCCCAGGCGGGGCAATTTCTCGAACAGGGTGACCTTGTAGCCCCGCAGGGTCAGGTAGTATGCACAGGTCAGGCCCGCGGGGCCGCCGCCCACCACGGCCACGGTCTTGCCGTTGGGCTCCGGCACGGCGGGGGTCCACATGTGTACCGAGTCCTTGTCGGCGATGAAGCGCTTGAGGTGGTTGATGGCCACCGGTTCATCCACGATCTGACGACGGCAGGCGGCCTCGCAATCCCGCACGCACACGCGCCCGATGGAGAGGGGCAGGGGGTTGTTCTCCTTGACCAGCTTGAGGGCCTCCTGGTAACGTCCCATGGAAATCAGGGCGATGTATCCCTGGGCGTCCACGCTGGCGGGGCAGTTGTCTATGCAGGGACCGATACAGTCGGCGTAATGGTTGGAGAGCAGCAGTTCCAGGGCGGTCTTGCGGGAGCTGCGGATGCGCGGGTTGTCTGTTTCCACGATCATGCCTTCCGTGGCCAGGGTCGAGCAGGCGGGCACGAGTTTTTTCAGTCCCTTCACCTCCACGACGCAAAGGAAACAGGAACCATAGGGTTCCAGGCGCGGGTCATGGCAAAGGGTGGGAATCTTATCCAGTTTCTGTTCATGCACCACTTCGAGAATCGTCTTCCCAAGGGGGGACATCACTTCCTGTCCGTTTATGGTCAATGTAATGGTTTCCATGGGGTTATCCTCCGGTCTACTCAATGACCACGGCATCAAATCGACAGACTTCGTGACACAGTCCGCACTTGATACAGGCATCCGGGTCGATGGTATGGGGTTTCTTGACTTCGCCGCTGATGGCGTTCACCGGGCACTTCCGGGCACACAGGGTACAGCCCACACAGGTTTCGGTATTGATCCGGTATTGGATCAGGGCCTTGCACACGTGAGCGGGGCAGCGCTTGTCCCGGATATGGGCTTCGTATTCTTCGCGGAAGTACTTCAACGTGGTCAGGACCGGATTGGGCGCGGTCTGGCCCAGTCCGCACAGGCTGCTGCTCTTGATCTTATCCGCCAGGTCCTCCAGCAATTCGATGTCGCCTTCGCGCCCTTTGCCCTCGGTGATTCGCTCCAGCACCTCCAGCATGCGCTTGGTGCCGATCCGGCAGAAAGTGCACTTGCCACAGGACTCGTTCTGGGTAAAGGTCAGGAAGTACTTGGCCACGTCCACCATGCAGGTGGTTTCGTCCAGCACCACCATGCCGCCGGAACCCATGATGGCACCGGTTTTGGTGATCTCGTCGTAATCGATGTTCAGATCTCCCATGGAGGCGGGGATACATCCCCCCGAGGGTCCGCCCATCTGCACGGCCTTGAAGGCCTTGCCGTCACGGATGCCGCCACCGATGTCGAACACGATCTCGTTGATGGTGATGCCCATGGGCACTTCCACCAATCCGCTCTTGGCTATCTTGCCCGCCAGGGCGAACACCTTGGTGCCCTTGGAACGCTCGGTACCCATGGACGCAAAGGCTTCGGCGCCGTTGCGCACTATCCAGGGTACATTGGCGTAGGTTTCCACGTTGTTGATATTCGTGGGTTTGTCCCACAGGCCGCGGTTGGCCGGGAAGGGAGGGCGCATGCGCGGAACCCCGCGCTTGCCCTCAATCGACGCGATCAGGGCGGTTTCCTCTCCACATACAAAGGCGCCGGCCCCTTCCTTGATATGGAGTGTCAAGTCGTTTTTGCTGCCGAAAATCCCCTTGCCCAGGAATCCCCGTTCCTGGCATTGGGCAATGGCCTGGCGCAGGCGCTGGATGGCCTTGGGGTACTCGGCGCGTACGTAAATGTAGCCTTCGTCGGCGCCTATGGCATACGCCGCCACCATCATGCCCTCGATCACGGCATGGGGATCCCCTTCCAATACGGAGCGGTCCATGAATGCACCGGGATCACCTTCATCGGCGTTGCATATGATGTACTTTTTTTCATTTTTGGCCATGCGGGCGAATTTCCACTTCAGCCCGGTGGAAAAGCCACCACCGCCGCGGCCCCGCAGCCCGGAAGCCTGGATCAGCTCAATGATCTCTTCCGGCGTGTGGTCGTCGATGGCCTTACGGATTGCCTGGTATCCCTCGCGATCCAGGTAATCAGCGATGGATCCGGGATCAATGGCGCCGCAGTTTTGCAATACGATCCGCTTCTGCTTGTCAAAAAACGCCGCTTCGCGGTCCACCCCAGGACCGCTGACCAGCCACTCCTCAACGGCCTTGCCGCCCAGCACGTCCTCCTCCACGATGCGCTCTACGCGTTCGGGAGTGACGTGGCTGTACAGGTGATGGGTATCACCGTCCACGACTTCAACCAACACTTCGTTGTAACACATGCCGACGCAGCCGGTCTCCAACAGCTCTGCATCGGCCTTGACGGCCTCCAACCGGGAACTGAGGGCTTGATAAACCGCCTCTCCTCCGGCGGAAATCCCGCAAGTCGCCAAACCTACCTTGATCTGCTTCATGGTGATCCTCCCTCAGGCCGTCTGCTTCCGATATTTTTTCAGGATTTCCCGCACCTTCTGGGGGGTCAACCGCCCGAAGGTTTCGTTGTTGATCATGATGACCGGAGAGAGGGAACAGCACCCCAGGCAAGCCACGGAGAGCAGGGTGAACTCGCCGTCCTCGGAGGTGTCCCCCACGCCGATGTTCAACTCGTCCTCAATGGCCTGGAGGATTCCCTTGGCCCCGTTGACATGACAGGCGGTTCCTTCGCAGATGCGGATCACGTTGCGCCCCATGGGATGGAGGCGGAACTGCGAGTAAAAAGTGATGACGCCGTAGATGTTGGCCGCAGGCACTCCCGTGGCCGCGGCGATCTCATCGATGGTCGGTTCGGGGATGTAACCGAAAATTTCCTGGGCCTGTTGCAGGAGTGCAATCAACACACCAGGACGATGCGCCTTTTCCCGCAGTATGCGCCGAAACTCCTCATGCTGCTGTTCATCCAGCTGGGGCTGAACTTGGTTCTCCATGGGCATGGCTCCTGTATTGGATTGGATTCAAGGTTCACGCGGGTTGAGTGACCGCACCAGCGAATCCCGGATGGCATTCATATGGTCTTTTTTATCACAAAGGCACCGGGGAATCAATTATTTACCCGGTTTTGTTTGGGTTTTGTTAGGATAAATAAAGTTGAAGAGTTGAAAAGTTGAAGAGTTGAAAAGGGAAGAAGTGCAGAAAGTAGGAGAGGAAGGAGAGTTGGAGAGAAAAACCAGTTGGGAAGTTGAGGAGTTGGGAAGAAGGCCTATGGCACAGGGGGGGTTCAAACCCGTCCAGAATAGGACAATTGCGGAATGGGGGAGAAAAAGAGAAAACGCCACCGGACGCCGGATCTCAATCGGGGGATAATGCGTCCTGATCTCGAAACCACTCCGATTCCCTCTTCAACTTTTCAACTCTTCAACTTTTGATTCTCTTCCATTTCGTGAGGGTATACGATGCGCCCTAATAATTGGGCTGCGGGTATGAGGCATAAGCGAACGTTAAACGCAGGCTCAGGGGACCCATGGGCTGAGGCAGGATGGCCGTAAGGCAAAATGCCGCCCCGGTCACATCCCAAACAACCGCCGGGGTCATTTTAATCCGCCGAAGACCGCAATGGGTCTGGACTCCCGGCACGATCAATAGCAGTGAATAAATCCAGAGGCAAAGATCAAGCGATAAGGATTGCAAAATGTTGTTGATTCCGTAGAGTGCCGGGAACAGGCCATAGTGGTGAGCGTTGACTCGCCTCGCAGCCTTTTA
>Ga0272443_10004036_pt1 | contig 16518 bp, 14 predicted proteins | sample SSMAcet12_FD_193581 | JGI IMG/M metagenome (GOLD analysis project Ga0272443, IMG submission 193581) | Marine sediment archaeal communities from Little Sippewissett salt marsh, Falmouth, MA, United States - SSM-Acet-12 | ecosystem: Environmental > Aquatic > Marine > Wetlands > Sediment ... | reverse complement strand
AGATTTCAAACCAGTGCGTCTCCTCAGCCGTATCCAGACAAAAAACCTGTCCGGCCGCTCGACCGGTTTCATCTATCGAATCCATGGCTTTCAATATTGTCCTGGCGGCATTAAGGGGCATGATATCTGACAGATTCTTACCGATAGCCTGTCTTGGCGAATAGGGAAAAATCTCGGGGCGCGGAGCGCGAAGCAGATGGATATATCCGTTTTTGTCCAGTTCCAGTAAAAAATCCGGTAAAGCATTGAGGGTGGTATTCAGCTGGCCGTGAGCCCGTTCCAGAGCCAGTTTTTGGGCGGCAATGAGTTTCATATTGCCGCGCATGCGATAGCGATTGATACTGATTATTATCAGAGCTACCAGAAGAGCCGTCAGTATTGTGAAAACCCAAGCCTTGTTATTGATATATGCGATGGATACAATATCCCATAAATCCTTACGGTAGATATTTACGATATTGTATTCCCCTTCGCTGTCAATCAGAAGAACAGTTACGTTCCCAATGCTATCAGTCTCCAGCACGTCAACAAAACCCGCATTTTTCTCAAAATCTGCAATCTTGCTCAAATCTGAAGAATAGAGACCATCCCGGAATATTAAGACCGAGTCCTTTTCGGTAGCTAATGCCAGGCGACCGAAATATTTTAGCAGGTTTGCGTGTTCATTCCAACCTATCAATTCAAGGTTGGAATCATAAACTTCCAGTCGCGCATTGATATACTTAATCCAGAGAACAGGGCCGACATAGGGATGCCCGGGATAATCCATAATCCACATGTCAACCACACGATCGGCCAGATTGATCCGCCTGACGGTTTCTCCGTCACCGTTAATCATTGACAGGAAATGCCGTTCATGGGAGATTGTATCCAATGGCGGTTCAGTCAGAAAATCCAGTTCGTGGTATAGATAATATCTATCAGGAGTACCTGCGGCCCGGACCATAAGATTGCGGCCATGGTGGTCCGTCATAACATAATTGAAAACAATCCGACCTTTTTTATCCACCCTTGTCAGGTAACCATACAAATCACTGAAATTACTATCGCTGACTCCCTGCTTGGGATTGTAGGAAGCGATGATCACGCCCGGGTTGAGCGAATCCCGGCAATTGAAAATGCGCCGGCAGTCCAGTGTCGCCGCCATCGGCAGGGTCCATTCCGGTCGAAGAGAATTAACCTCCATGCAAATCAGTTCCCGCGTCGGTCCCCAGCGCGAGGAATTGAAATAGATTATAGCTTCTACTTCACCGTCGAAATCATAGTCTTCGGTTAAAATTATACCGATACCCGGTAACCAGTTTTCAGCACCGGGTTCGGGACAATTCGGTCTCAGGTAAACAATTTCCTGCTCATCCGAAAACGGATATACCTTAAAGGCATAAACCGAATCCCCGCGAAAACCGACGCCAAAGATTATCGTCCGGTCAAGTTGTTCGGCAGGTATTATCCGCCAATCCGTAACAATCATCTTCACCGGATCATCATCAATCAGATCATTGGGAGGAAAAGCGTAAAGGCTGAATATGGCCGGATCGGATGTATGTGAGGAAGAATTATAGGCCCTGATATAATAAGCGGTATCACTGGCGTCCTGACGCGGTTTAATAACCGCCGAGCATCTTTTTATTGGATAACTGCGGACATTGTAATGACCGCTACGAATCGATTCCAGAGAATATGGCAAATAATTCGGATCGGAGTCCGATTTGACGGAAATCCTCTCAACCCCTGACAGTAAGGCAAATGAAGCGCAAATAACAAAAATCAACACCGCACTTTTTTTTCGCCGGGTTATTCCCATAAGTCCAACCAGAAATTAGTTACCCTGAAATATTTTAGATCCTCTGCCGCCAAAATCCTTCTCAAAGAAAAATAATCAACTGAATAATAATTGGCAAGTAATTGCTGACATTCAGCAATTACTTTAAAGTGGGTTATTATTAATTTACATACAATATCCAGATTAGTAAATTATTGAAAAGCCAGATGGAGGATTTATTATGGCAGGATTGAAAAAAATACTAATCACCCGAATATACATAATATTCCTGATCCTTATAATGAGTGGCACAATAAGTGCAGAATCAAACATCCAGCGGGTGGAAATTTTTACCGATGATGACATTACATTTGCGCCCGATTCGATTTTCGAAAACACCAGAGCCGGTCTGGAACGCGGAGATAACGGGCGCATGATTGCTACCGGTGTTACTATTCCCGCGTTTACGACACCCGCCCGTATTACCGCTCACCTGACGCTCAAGCCGATCCCTCTTGATGATAGAACCGTGTGTGACAAATGGGATCGGGGCGGTAGTGTCCGTCTGGTACTCGACGGTCAACCACCCGTGGAGGTCGTGAAATTTATAACCTCCTATGGCGGGCGCGATGAACATGCCGTGGATATTTCCCATCTGGCTCCTTTGCTTAAAGGTCACTGCCGTTTCGAAGGAGCTATCGATACCTGGGTCAATCCTGCCTGGAAAATGGACTTGTATCTTGAAATCGATGAAATAGAGGACGAAACTGAAGACAGCCTCTATGTCGATTTTATCTATAATCCCGACTGGGCCATCGGCCTTTTTTACGATCCGGCGGTTACGGCCGAGAAAATGCCTGAAAACGGTTATGAAACGGAAGTCGTTATCCCCGAGGGAATGAGGCGAGTGGTTCTGAATTTTCTTTCGTCAGGTCATTGTACCGATGGTTCCGGGGCCGATGAATTCGTACCCAAAGATCATGTCATTTATGTCGATGGCAGACCAGTTTACCGTTTCATGCCCTGGCGTGATGATTGCCGCCGTTTCCGGGAAAATAATCCCTACACAGCGCGCTGGTCGGATGGCTACTGGTCCTCAGACTTCAGCCGAAGTGGCTGGTGTCCGGGCGATTATGTTACGCCGGAACAAATCGACCTGACTGATTATTTATCCCCGGGACATCACAAAATCGGATTTATCATTGAAAATATCCGGCCCAAAGACGAAAATAACCATCATGGAGTATGGCGCGTTTCGGCTCACTTGATCGGCTGGAAAGATATGGTTCGCACGGTTAAGTGGTAATCGGATGAATATTCCGGCGCTTTGGCGGTATAAAATATGAGCACTTGCTATCGCGGAGGTGAATTATGGAACAGAATATTGCCTTACTGATTGTGGCGGCCCTTATCATTCTTGTAATGACCCCCCTTGTGCCACATATGATAAAAGTGCGCATTATTGTATTGCGCTTTTTAAGGCTGAGCACCTTTGCCAATTTCCATGAGACATATTTCGACAGACTGGTTGTCATTGTCAGGGTAATGCTGGTCATTCTGGCGCTAGCCCTGCTAATTACCGTGGCCGGTGGATTTAATTGATATCTCCGGCCCATCAATCCCGCCATACTTTTTAAGCTGGCTGGGAATAAGTTGTACTGCCAAAAGTGAAATCAGAGCCAGGCCGGCACCGACGTAAAAGGGGATGCGGTAATCGAGCATCCATAAAATCCCGCCAAAAACGGGAAACGCCACCGCGGCAATATGATTTATGGCAAATCCGGCCGACATACTGGGTGCAATATCTTCGGGTTCGCCGATTTTCTGGAAGAACGTACGGATACCGATGGCAAAATTGAAAAAGATATGGTCGGCAATATACAATCCCGCCACCAGCAGTCTGGATTCCACGACAGTATAGGCAAAGAAAACCAGAATCAAGCTGAAATATTCCAGCGACAGCACCCAGCGCTCGCCGAAACGGACGATACCTTTGCCGATCAGCGGATTGAGAAAATAATTGATAACATTATTGATAAGAAAAAGAAGCGCTATTTCCTGAACCGAATATTCGAATTTGACAACCAACAGAAAAACGGCAAAGGCGACGAAAATTTGACGCCTCGCCCCGGCCATAAAGGTCAGGAAATAATAGAGCCAGTATTTTTTTCGCAGGATAATGCGCTTGCGCTGAACCACGGCATTAACATCGGTCGGATTTTGCCTCAAGCTCCAGACACCGACCAGGGCAATAATGGCCCCTATTAAAACATAAATCTGCACAAAAGAGAAGTGGGCCGCCATAAAATAGATAATTATCCCAACGGCAACATTCGTCGCGGCGGAAATACTGCGCAGTTTGCCCATGATCACCGGCGCGGTATTCTTATCGAAGTACTGCAGAGTCAGGGATTGATTGGTGGTTTCATAGTAATGGAAGCCCAGACTCATTATCAGGGTGGTTCCGAGCAATCCGGCAAAGGAAGGGAAAAATCCGACCGCTCCAACGCCTATTCCAAGAATTAAAATCGACAGTGAGGAAATGCGGTGTTCCTTCAGCAGGAGCATCACAAAAACAACCAGGAATACCATAAAACCGGGAATTTCTCGCACCGACTGGATAATACCGATCTGGTCGCCATTCATTCCGACGATATCAACGGCAAAATTGTTAAAAAGCGTCCGCCACGATTGCAATCCCACACCTGAGGCTATGGTCAACAGCATCAGGAAGCGATACATGGCTCCGTTATTGATTTTGCCGTTTGTCCCGGTCAAGATTCGCGTTTCCCCTTTTAGATCAGTTCGAATATTAGGCGAAAAGATAATCCCGATACCGAGGTATAGCAAGGTGTCAGGCAATCATTTTATGAAGTGAAATCATTGACGTATGGTTTTGATATTGTGATAAAAGGTAAATATTCTCATCGATTTCCGACAATGATCAGCATTGTGTTTTACATTTTGTTTGACCGGCGCAAAAGATTGCCCTATTTATAAAGATAACTTTCGACTGTTCTTTGAATTTGAGGTTTTAGATATGGGACAAATCCGTTTTTTAGGCGCGACCGGGACTGTCACCGGATCAAGATTTTTCGTCGACACCGGTAAGAATTCCTTCTTGGTGGACTGCGGTCTGTTTCAGGGCCCCAAACAATTACGCCTGAGAAACTGGGATCCCTTCCCTGTTCCTCCTTCGGAAATCGACAAAGTCCTGTTAACTCATGCCCATATAGATCATACCGGATACCTGCCGCGCTTATGCCGCGATGGTTTCAAAGGTCAGGTCCATTGCACCCATGCCACGGGTGAATTGTGTGATATATTGCTTCGTGATACCGCCCATTTACAGAAAGAAGACGCCGACTGGGCCAACAAAAAAGGTTTTACAAAACACCGCCCGGCCAAACCGCTCTTTACGGCCAAAGATGTAGAGAAGACAATGGCTCGTTTCGAGCCGATCCATTATGGCCAGGAATATTTCCCATGGGAAAATCTCAGGGTCAAATTCAAGGATTCCGGTCACTTGTTGGGTTCGGCCTTTATCGAAATAAAATCAATGGCTACCGGCCAGCCCAGAAAAATTCTATTCTCCGGCGATCTCGGCCGGGCATCCCGCCCTATCCTGAGAGATCCCGTACAAATATATAATGTTGACTACCTGATTCTGGAATCAACTTATGGCGAGCGCCGCCACAAAGACGTTGATGGCCTGGCCGAACTCACCCGTGTCATAGTGGAAAGCAGGGAGCGCGGCGGAGTGCTGGTGATTCCGGCTTTCTCGGTGGGGCGCACCCAGACCCTGCTTTATGTCCTGCGCCAGCTTGAGGATGAAGGTAAAATACCGGACTTGAATGTTTATGTCGATTCGCCTATGGCCATCAATGCCACGGCCGTTTTCGAAAATCGCATTCATGATCTCGATCTCAACAGCCGCATCGCCGCCCTCGATGGCAAGAAATTATTCCGCCCCAAAAACGTTATCTTCTGCAAAGAAACAAGGCAATCCAAAAAAATAAACGAAGTCAATTCCAATGCCATAATAATATCGGCCAGCGGTATGGCCACCGGCGGCCGCATTCTGCACCATCTGCGTCAACGTCTCCCGGAGAAAAGGAACACAATTCTTCTCATCGGTTATCAAGCTCATGGAACCCGCGGCCGGCAGATATTTGAAGGCGCCGAGACCGTCAAGATACACGGTCGCGAAGTCCCGATTAATTGTCATGTGGAGATGGTCGATGCCTTTTCCGGACATGCTGATTATGTTGAGATCATGGCCTGGCTGATGGGTTTCAATCGTCCCCCCGAGAAAACCTTTATTGTCCACGGTGAACCGGAAGCCTCGGCGTCGCTCGCGGAAAAAATCAGATTACAGTTCGGATGGGATGTGGTTGTTCCCGGGATCGAAGATACCTACGATCTGACTTTGTAAGCATCGCTTCACACAATTGTCCGCATTATTCTCGGACTAAAAATATTTCTCATACAATTTGTTACAATTTTGGCACCCCTGTAGCATTAAGCCTTCCCCTTGCATACCGAAGAGGATATTAGATAAATTCTGGAAATGTTTCTGGATCTTTCACAACTAAACCCATAGGAGGCGCATATGATGAGCGGTATCCAGGGGAGTACAAGTATATCCTCTGAAATGATGGCGCAAATGCGCGAAGAGATGTTCACCAGGATTGACCAGAATGGCGACGGTCAGCTGGATCAGAGCGAGATGGAAGCATTCTCGACTGAAATGGCTGAGCGAACCGGCCAGTCGGCCAGCACCGAGGACATCTTTTCAATAGCTGATACCAATGGGGACGGCGTCATAAGTAAGGATGAATTTGACTCCGCCCGCCCGCCTGGACCTCCCCCAGGCCCGCCGCCTGACAGCTTGACTTATACGGCTGATGCCGAGGAACTGCTGTCCACCGGTGAAGCGGGGGCATTGCTTGACATTTTAAGTTAAGCCTTGTTGGTGTTAATACGCTGACGCAGAGTGGCTTATGCAGTCATTCTGCATTTTTTTATTTATCAACCTATCCTAATTAGTCCTTTTTACTATTTCGGTTGTCACAAAAACATACAAATGCCTTTGGCCACGAGAGGGATTTTGCAGATGGCAATAAAAGTGATGACCGTAGGTTCAGCTCAAAATGATTTCACAAAAAGCAGTGAAAGATTCGAAAACTTTTCCTTCATTACATCCCAGAAAACAACACCGACTGCGATTATGGAACAGGTAACCGCTTATCAGCCTCATGCCATAGTTTTAAATTGTTGTAAAGCCACCTTCAATGAAATCTCTCTGTGCTCCAAAATCCGACGCAACTTCAGCGGCCCGGTTATTATAACCACTAATAACAAAGAATCCGATTTCGAAACCGCCATGCTGGATTGCGGAGCCGATGATATTCTTCATCTGCCTTTACCAAAAAAGACATTGATAGACCACATTAAGGCGCACCTTGAAAGGTATGGCCTGTTAATAAATTCAAATATCGATAATCAACAGCATTGCCATCTCGATAATGGCAATATTGTCCTTGATAGAACGCAGAAATCTGTACAGGTAGCCGGATCCAATATTAGACTGACACCTACCGATTTTGACCTCTTATGGATTCTGGCCCTGCATTCAAATAAAACCGTCACACGGGAGGACTTGTATCGCATCCTGCTAAAGATTGAATATGACGGCCTCGATCGTTGTATCGACAATCGGATTTCCCGCCTGAGAAAAAGGCTGGGGGATAACCGTAAGCACTCCAGAATGATAAAATCTGTCAGAGGCGAAGGATATATGCTGATCAACAATGGCAATATGCGATAACGGACTGCTGTCCTGATTTCCCTCGCCAAATCAGATATCATTTTCCGGAGTATCAAAAGGGCTGTTTGAAACCGTGGAAAGGTATCGATATGAAGGCTTTCGTGAGACGTAAAAAAGGTAGGCGGATCTTTATATTATGCGCCCTTGCAACTGCAACGGTTGTGTTTGTTACGGGTTGCAATATGCAGGAAGTACCCAGTTCCTGGAATACTAACAATATTAAAATCGACGGACGCATAAACGACTGGGAAGGTGCTTCGGGTACTTTCTTTTCCGACCAAAACGCTTCGGTTCTGATTCTTAACGATCAGGAAAATATGTACATCCTGTTCAGAACCTCTGACGCGCAATGGGCACAGACCATCAAGATGACCGGACTCACACTCTATTTCAATGGAAAAGGCAAAAAGAAAAAGGACAGTTACATCTGTTTTAAGGGCGGCCCCGATATGAAGGACCTGATGAAAAATAAAATGGGCGGCCAGATGCCGGGCGGCATGTCCGGTGGAACAGGCACACAGGGTGACAGCAAAAGGGGTATTATGATGGGCGGCGACGACCGGCAAATAATGGCCGATGCTCCTCCCAGTTTGGTTTGCTATTCCAAGGAAATTATGTCCGAAAAAGCCGTCCCGCTTGACAGCCGCGATGGACTGGCGGCCGCGTATGATACCTGTCAGGGCCTATACACCTATGAAGTTCGCATCCCCCTGGCCGAATCGACCATAATGGACTATGGCATCGGAGCCGAAACCGGAGCCAAAGTCGCCATTGGTGCCCTGTGGGGCAGTACGGGTGAAAGGGAAGAAAAAATGGGCGGTGCCCCTCCCAGTGGTATGGATGGCGGTGGTGGTGGCCGTGGCGGCGGCGGAAAGGGCGGCGGTCGCTCCGGCGGCATGGGTGGTGGCCCTCCCGGCGGCGGACAGGGACAGGAAATGCCCGAAGAACAGGAAGTCTGGATAAAATCACAACTGGCCCTATCACCGGAAATGCAGGCCGAACTGGATAAAGAGAAAGGAAAAGACAAAGAATAATAAATCTCGCTGATGACACTTGTTGTGTCCAGAAACAACCGGCAGGGAGTTTAAATCCCGCCCCACCGCCCCCCCACTGGGGCGGGGCTTCCTGCCGTAAATATCGGTCACTAAAAATAAGGGAGATGCCAAAGCATCTCCCTTTACGATTTTAAACTCTTATATTTCAAACACTGCGGGTAAAAAAAGATCCGCCATAAAGGCGGATCTTAAATTACTCAAACCGACTGAATATTTTACATATCCATCTCGCCGGTGTATTTGTCGGTATGCGTAGGATCTACTTTGAATCGGTATATCGCCGCCCAATCTTTCATGCCATCCTCAGCATAGGGAGCCGCATCTTCGGCATAAATCAAGCCTACATTTTCGACACCATACAGCCAGTAATAAGTCCAGGCCCCGTGTCCCAGCGTAGGCGCATCATAAGAACTGCGCCTATCTGACGCGGTAGCCATAAAAGTACCATCAACAACATCATCATTAAAGTCACCAATGACGCAGGCATCAAGGGTAGCCAATTTCTTGGAACAATCTACGGCATTGATATATGACATCACATAACCGTGAGTGACATAATAAAGATCGGCAGAAATAATGGCTGATCCAACCGTGGATCGACCACCATGCCCGGAATAACAAAACGCGATTTCGTCGCCCGGGTCGGCATTGTCAATCAGCCATTGCAAACCGGCGGTGATGTTGTCCGCAGTTGCGGCCATATCCAGATCCATGCGACAGGTAAAGCCTTCGCTCTGAAGCCAGGACTTCATCGCCTGAGCATCATCATCGCAATATTGTAGATCATTGGCAGTGCCTTCATAATCGGAGATTCCGACAACATAAGCATACTTATGGGCCGGATTGGGATTAGGATCACCAGTAGTGGTGTCATCCGGAGGCGGCGTCGGTTTCTTCAACGACACGTCCTGAGCCACGTTGGAATATAACAGGGTAAACTGACTGACGACCTCGGGTGGCCGCGTTTCGATAAATTCAGGCCTTTCAACCAATTGAATCGATTGATCGACCGATGACTGCGTTGGCGGAGTGTCACTGCAACCAAAGAGAAGCAATGCCACCAGAGCCAATGTGAGGGCAAGCAGTTTCTTCATGAAATCCTCCCAGAATGGGTTGTTGTTGGTACTTACGGACAATAATAAGATAGTAGTGATTCAAATTCAGGCAATTAAAAATATTGCATATACCAGATTTATACTATCCCTTTTCGGCGTCTTCGATTAATACCATGATTTCAATATTCGTGCGATGTATGATCCGGGAGGTAACAAAATAAAAAGGGCCGAGCTCCTTGGAGGGGTTTGACGCAATGCCGTTTCGCACATTTAACGCCCGGCTCGGCCCCGTTTTAAATATCGACCAATTGCATATTCCTATTTAGCCCTTATAGTGTATCTTTTCACACAACAAAAAAGCGCTTCTTTCAAAGCGCCTTTTTCTTACCCCCATATTTTGCTTAAAATCTTAAGCCAGCTTGGCCTGCAGAGTAATTTTCGGACCGGCCAGAGCGCGCGATACCGGGCAACCGGCTTTGGCTTCCTCGGCATGCTTCTGAAAAGTCGCATCGTCTATATCAGGAACCGTACCTTCGGTGGTCAAGTCAATTTTAGTAATCGTAAATCCATCCCCGACCTTTTCCAGATGGACTTTGGCTTCGGTCTTGATACTGGTCGGCCTGAAACCGGCCTTGCCCAGAATAGCCGAAAAAGCCATCGAAAAACAACCGGCATGAGCGGCACCGATAAGCTCTTCCGGGTTAGTTCCCGGCTTTTCCTCGAAACGCGAACCGAACGAATAAGCGCCTTCATAAGCTCCCGACCCCAGTTTCATGGTTCCGTTGCCGCCCATCAGGTCGCCGTTCCATTGTGCATTTGCTTTTCGAATCATAATCTATACCTCCTTGATATTTTCCAATTTGTTTAGAGCCTTTAACAAGGAAACTGAAAAAAAGTGTCCGAAAAAACGAAATTTCCTATATTTTGTATAATTGATACAAATATTGCTGTTGTTTCTACAGGTGACACGAGGCCCTTTTATGTACTTCATTAAGTCAGTGTTTAGATTCATATTTACTTTCTGTTTAATTTTCACTTTAGCTGATGACCTTCTCGCCTCGCCCGGCGAGATGATAGACGGCTATATAAATTCGATTATCGATGAAAACTGGGATCAGGCGAAAAACTTCTGGGCGCCCTCTTCCATGGCGATGGCGGAACGTCTCGGTATAGAATATATAGATAATCCCCTCAAGTGCGATCTTGCCTCACCGGTTTATCAATATCGCGATGGCATCAGAACCGGTCAAATCGCCAAACAAATCGTTGATATTGTCCGGGTCGATCACCGCACCGAGATTAAAGTCCGGCTGAGCCATGCCACCGATTCAATCGATTATAGCTATTATGCTATCGAAAACAATGGCGGGTGGTATCTGGTAAGCCGCCAGGAATATTTCGCCTCAGACTGGCCCAAAATCGAAACAAAATACTTTCGCCTTTGTTATCAGGATTCAAGCCTGATCAATTCCATTGCCCTGGCCCGCCTCGATGAATTCACCGAAACTACAGGAAGAACGCTGGGCCTGACCGATGACGATTTACGCCTTTTACAAACAGAAAAAATCGGCTACTATCTTTGCGATTCCGACCAGATGGACAATATCTCCGGCCATGACTCCAATGGCATGACCGATTATCAATTCGACGCTCTAATTTCCCGACATCTCCCCCATGAGCATGAACTGACCCATTTCCTGATAAATTATTCCCTAAGGAAACTGCATCTTTATACCCTGCCGATCCTGCAGGAAGGTATCGCCTGCGCTCTGGGCGGACGCTGGGATAAATCACCCGATGTGGTCGCTTACAGCGGCTACATGATCCTTCATCATGAACTTTACCAATTGGAAGATATTTTAACCTGGACTGATTTTCACCAAAATGTTGCTATGGCCGATATCACTTATCCCATTAGCTGTCTCTTTGTGGATTATTTGCTTGAAAATATTGACATGGAAAAATTCAAATTTCTATATACCGCTCTGTCCGCATCTGAATCATCTACCTTGCGCCGCATTAGTCGCGATGAGATAAAGGATTATTTTTGTGATATTATGGGGCTGACCTGGCCCGATATTGAAAAAGGATTTAATAAATACTGGAGAAACAACACTCACGCCGGATTCGGGCATACCATGTATGCCAGTTTAATTATGCCTGCCTTACAGATCGAATACCCCGGCGGTCACATGCAATTTTTAGATAGAGGAAACATATATGAATTATGTGTATTTCTGCCGGATAGCGTTACCTGTGGGGAATTTTTTCTTACACCACGTGAAATAAACAAAGCAGATAAAAGCTATATGAGTCCTCTTTACGATAGGCAATTTCCTGATTCAGTTTATCAGGGGCAACGCTTTAGCTATATTTTCAATCCCTCCGAAATCGGACTTTACGATTATGCCACCAACAAACTGATTGCCAAGATACTATTTGACCTTCACGAACGCCAAATGTATTACAGCCTTGAATATCACCAATTAACTCTTAGTTTCGATAAAAACCTGCTCGGGGGCATAGACCTCAGTCAATACGACCTTACCGTCAAACTTGACTGACCGCTAACACTTTCCGTATATTTCTCCCGCAATGAAAGCATTGGAGAATACAAACAGCAATCATATTCTAAAAACCGCCGATATATCGCGGACAATTACTCGTCCCGAAACAAAAACCATAGTCGATTCTTTCTCCTACGATTTCAAAGAAAAACAGATTTACACTATCGTCGGCCCGTCAGGATCGGGTAAGACTTCCCTTTTGAGGTTATTCAATCGCCTCGATGAAAAATCTGGCGGAACTCTATTATTCCACAATGAACCGATTGAAAATTATAAAGTAACTGAACTGCGCCGCCGCATAGCCCTTGTTTTTCAAATCCCACATTTGTTTGAAGGTACAGTCGTATCGAATCTGGCCTATTGTTGTGGGGACAGTTTTGTAAATCAGCTGGGATTTGCCGAAAAGTACCTGTCCCATGTAGGTTTACCGGCGAACATGGCCGAACGCGATCCTAACAGCTTATCGGTCGGACAAAAACAGCGCGTGGCCCTGGCCCGGTCACTGGTTCAGGGTCCTGAGATTCTATTACTCGATGAACCTACCTCGGCCCTCGATCCGGGAGCTTCCCGGACTATTGAAGAACTGATAGTAAAACTCAATCGTGAGTTGGGCCTGACTATTATTGCCGTAACCCATAATTTCGAACAGGCTGTCAGGTTAGGCGGTATTTCGCTTTTTCTGGTCGATGGACACCTGATAGAATCAGGGCCATCGCAGGAACTTTTTTCCAATCCCGGTGAAGAACTGACGGGCCGCTTTATCAAGGGAGAACTGCGATGATCGATTTCGGTTTCAAACAAGTTGCCATTGCCCTGTCGCTGATGGTTCTGGCGATCATCCTGGCCCGCTGGCAGAAAGTTGGCACCGAAAAAGAGATGGCGATCGGGACCGTGCGGTCCTTTGTACAGTTAGTTGCAGTCGGCTATGCTCTGGAATTTATCTTCGGTCTTGAGAATTTATTCGCAATTCTGGCGGCTCTGCTGGTTATGATTCTGGTGGGGTCTTACACCGCCGCCCAGCGCGCGAAAAAAATGCCTCAAGCCTGGCGCATTGCTTTTGTTTCTATTCTGGCCGGGTCAATTGTAACTCTGGGCCTGATGCTCGTCCTTCGCATTATTACTCCCAAAGCGATGTACATTATCCCTCTGGGCGGGATGATAATCGGTAATTCCATGAACTGCGCGGCCCTGGTGATGGAACGGCTCCACAGCGATATTACCGGTAACCGGCTGGCCGTTGAAACAGCCCTGTCTTTGGGCAAAAGCTGGCGCGAGGCTATATCCCTCCAGTTTCGCAATGCAGTTAAGGCCGGCATGATGAGCATGCTCAATTTTTTCAAAACCGTCGGGCTGGTGGCTCTGCCAGGTGCTATGACAGGTATGATCCTGGCAGGAGCATCGCCTTTGGAAGCGGTTATGATTCAGATTATCGTGGGCTATATGCTGACCGCCGCGGTGGCCGTGACCGGTATTGTTACGGCTCATATGGCCGTCCGCAGGATGTTTACCCGGGCCGATCAGTTGATTGTTTAACGCCTCTTTTTATCCCTTAAAATATTGCCCGATTATTCTCAAGATAGCTTGCATTTACCGATAAATTGTATATAATATTCCGCGTCTCTCGCCGGAGGGACGACATCGCGGAATCTCAGTTCCTGAGGTTCCCGCTATCTTTTTGAGACGGAGAGGTGTCCGAGTTGGTCGAAGGAGCACGCCTGGAAAGTGTGTAAGGGTCAAAAGCCCTTCCTGGGTTCGAATCCCAGCCTCTCCGCCATTTTTTTATCAATCAACACAACTTTATTATTGACAATTAATTACAGCATAGTATATTTATGTCAAATAACCGTTGGGACCAAATAGGGACCAATTAAGGGGGTTTTATCATGGGTACCATCAGAAAACGCGGCAAGTACTGGTACTTCGACCTCTACGTCAATGGCCGCCGTATCAGGAAAAAAGTCGGGAAATCCAAAGAAATTGCAGCCCTGGCACTAAAAGATGCCGAAGTCAAAGCCGCTCGTAACGAGTTCGGGTTCGATCAGAACGATATCGCCTTAGACAAGTTCTTCACCAAGTTCCTGGATTACTCGACAACCAACCATTCTGCTAACACCACCAAACGCTATCGTGCTGTAATCGATAACTTCAAGCGGTTCCTTTCCACTTATCCCGATATAGTGAAGCTGTCGCAGATTAAACCGGAGCATATCGATCTATACAAATCATTCCGGCGTGATAACGGCAATGGTAATCAATCTAAGTTCACCATTGCACAAAACGATGCCACACTGAAAGGCGCCAGAGCCAAGACGGTGAATTTTGAAATTGATACACTTCGGACCCTGTTCAATGTAGCCATCAAGTGGGAATATCTCAAAGAAAACCCGACCCAGAATATCACGCGCCTTAAAGTGACTGACTCCAAGCCCCCCAGGTTTCTTACTGAAGAGGAATGTGAAAAGATACTGGAATACTCCCCCGAAGAGCTCAGGCCGATATTCTTTACTTTTCTTAATACCGGCATGCGTAAAGCCGAGCTTGAGAATCTGGAATGGGAAGATGTTGATCTTAGACGTAAGAAGATAAAAATCAGGCGCAAACCCTTCTGGCAACCCAAGACTGGCGAACGAGAAATCCCGCTTAATCAGAAGATGTGCGAATTACTGTCTGGTCTTAAGAAGGCTAATGCAACAGGCCTAAGAAGCAATTTTGTCTTTCCCCATTCAGACGGCACTAAAATCAAAACGAAATTGCGTCGTCAGTTAATCAAGATCGGCAAGCAAGCGGGTATAAAAGATTTAACAGCCATTCATGCCCTCAGGCACACTTTTGCCAGTCAATTAGTGATGAAAGGTGTCGATCTCCCCACTGTTCAGAAGCTGATGGGACATACTGATATTAAAACTACTATGATCTATGCCCACCTCGCCCCTGACCATTTGGCTGATGCGGTGGAGAAATTGGGATTCGGGAAATAGCTGTCTGCTTTTAACTTACGTTTTTTAAAACGGCCCCAATATCACTCTCCCCAAACTTTTGTGAGATTCGATTTTCCGGTGAAATTTGGCTATTCAACTACAAGTGGAACTCGTTGGAAGATATTGCGATAGAGATAGTGAGGGGCCGGTCAACCAGACCGGCCCGTACTTTTGTAGCAGCGCATGCTGTCTATTTCAGCAACAGCATCTTCTTCGTCTCGACATGATCACCCGCTTCGAATCGATACAGGTAAACACCGGTAGCTGCAGACTGACCAGAGTTAGTCCTGCCGTCCCAAGTAATCGTGTAGGAGCCCGCTGATTCCTCACGATCCACCAGAGTCCGTACTTTCTGACCGAGAACATTGTAGACCTCGATAGTAACGTGGCTACGCTTGGGCACGCTATATTCTATCGTCGTAACCGGGTTAAACGGGTTCGGATAATTCTGCGATAGCTCGAACCGGTAAGGCAGGATGTCACCATGTTCGTCATCTTCAACGTCGGTTATGATATCGGTCGTAAATGCAGCGTAAACGCCGGGGTCGGGAATCAGCGACCAGACTTCATTGCGAGCAGTATCCACATGACCGCCCAGCAATACCCATTCTGTAAGTGCCGTGTCCCAGTGGTACATCTGTAGACCCGCTTCATTACCGTATATACCACCGCCCAGGTTAAGGACCGCATCATCGTACTCGATGGTCAGCGAGGCCTCGTTGTCCATTGCCGCGGGAGGATAAACAGACAGACTCTGCGTTTCCCCGGCCTGCACTGCGTCCGGATCAAGGCCGGTGCGAATAGCAGGATACGGCGATGTCAACAGCAGAGCCCGCTCTATGTCGGTATCCGCGGTATCGAACCATACCGCCGACAATCCGGACGGCCCAACAATACCCATATCCATACTGTCCGGGGTTATTACGGTATAATCAGTCCAGAAACTGAAGGCATTCGCCGAGGCGTCGGAGGCCGTCACAGTAAAGGTCCCCTCGTAGCCAAGACTGTCCGTTACGGCCGCGAGCTAACCGGTTGCACCGGTTGTGAAAGAGTATTCGGAACTCTGGTTGTAGGACGGACTCAGTATCAACGAGGGAGGTGTTGCGAACATACTCTGGGTGGTGAGCTTGAAGGCGGCGTCGTTTTCGGACAGGACGACCTCACATATAAGGGGGTAGTCACCATCCACCGGCTGCAGTGAGATTGTCAGGCTGTCGCCCGAGACTGCTGCCGAGCCGTACAGCCAGGCAATATCGGAGGCTGATGTCATT
>Ga0272443_10004035_pt1 | contig 16522 bp, 14 predicted proteins | sample SSMAcet12_FD_193581 | JGI IMG/M metagenome (GOLD analysis project Ga0272443, IMG submission 193581) | Marine sediment archaeal communities from Little Sippewissett salt marsh, Falmouth, MA, United States - SSM-Acet-12 | ecosystem: Environmental > Aquatic > Marine > Wetlands > Sediment ... | reverse complement strand
TCGTACGCCAACTCCAAGATCGACGGTTCCGTCGAAAACGTCTCAACCGTCACAGGACAGGTGCTCCTCAGGGGACATCCGATCCCGGTTGAAGTCAAGGCCTACCTCGACGGCAAGGTTGTAGAAGTTATTCCTCGGGAAGGTGTAGTAGTCGAGACAACCGGCAGCTTTATCCAGGGTATTTTCGGCATAGGTGGCGAAACCCACGGCGAAATCAAGGTCGTCGCCGAAAACAACAGCCAGATACTTCAGGAGGGCATGATCGACTCGTCCTGCGAAGGCAAGATCATCCTTGGAGGTTCACTCGTAACCGCGGGCGCTCTCAAGAAGGCAATCGAAGTCAAGGCCAAGGGCTTGGTCGTCGGTGGTTTTGATGACAAGGACCTTCGCGAGTTCCTCGGCACCGATATCGGTGTTGCAATTACGGGCAACGAAGGTATCAGTATCACTCTCGTGGTTACTGAAGGATTCGGTGAGATTAACATGGCCGAAAGAACATTCGAGCTGCTCAAGTCGATGGAAGGTCGGATGGCGTGTATCAACGGCGCTACTCAGATCAGGGCTGGCGTGATCAGGCCCGAGGTGGTTGTACCTCTAATGACTGCAAGCGACACTGGAGCCATGTCCAAGGAATCCGAGTCAATGGGACTGGCTATTGGTTCTCCGGTTCGCGTAATTCGTGCTCCCTATTTCGGGCAGATTGGTACGGTTTGCGAACTCCAGCCGGAACTTCATCAGTTAGAATCAGAGTCGAGGGCAAGGATTCTTACGGTCGACTTTGGTGACGGAAAAACAGCGATTATTCCTCGCGCTAACGTCGAGTTAATCGAAGGGTAGCTCCTGATTTTTCGCTTGACTTGGTATGGTGCAAGGCATAGATTGCCATAGCTTTCTGCGAGATTCGCACAGCGAAAGATATAAAGTGATATTTGTCATAACAACACTGCCTTGGTTTAATCGCTGATAATTTGTCTGCAACTGGCCGTTGGATTGTGTCCTGCGGTCATTTTGCTTGGTAAAATACATGATTCTGAGATATTTGGCCGCATTGCTCCTCTTGCTTCTGCTCTTTGTGCCTGTTGTCGGCGCAACTGTCGCAGATGAGGACTTCGTTGACAGTCTGGCGGTAGATACTCTCATGCTGGCAAGAGATGCCGCCCGCCCTGCACCCGCTTCCGATGTCGTTGCTAAAGACACTCCGAATGATAACGGTGGATCAATTCAAATCAGGTGGAGTCCTTCATCCGATGACGCTGCCGGGAAGGTCTTTCGCTATGATGTCGAGAGGAAGGTTGCGGGTTCGGCCGATGAGACATTCGAGGTGGTCGGCTCTACACCCGCGGGAGTAGGTGCTGTCACGGATAATCATGCCAAGAGCGGAATCGAATACGTGTACAGGGTGGTTGCCATCAATACGATGCCTCCATCGGCTGGAATCGGTGAACCGACTCTTGTACAGTCTTATTCTTCTCTCTCGAAAAGCGTGATAGCATCGGCCCAATGGTTCAACACGAGGCGCACTATCGTGCTGATTTTCGCCCTCGTGCTTGGCGCGCTTATCATATATTACATCAGTCAGGCCAAAGCCGGCAAAGAGCTTTTCATCCGCAAAATCGCGGGGCTGGAAGCGGTAGATGAAGCTGTTGGGCGCGCTACGGAGATGGGCAAGAAAATCTTCTACATCCCCGGCACTCAGGACATGGAGAATATCCAGACAATTGCCGGTGTCAACATTCTTGGCAGGGTGGCGAAACTTGCCGCAGAATATGAAACAGATTTGGATGTTCCGGTATCGAGATCTCTCGTGATGGTAACCGCTCGTGAGATCGTCAAGGAGGCATACCTGAACGCGGGGCGCCCGGACGCATTCAATGAAGATATGGTGCATTACCTTACGGATGATCAATTCGGGTATGCCGCAGCGATCGACGGTATGGTCGTGAGAGAGCAACCCGCTACCATGTTTTACATGGGAGCATTTTACGCCGAATCGCTCATCCTCGCGGAAACAGGAAACTCGATAGGAGCTATTCAGATAGCAGGCACCGCGATGCCTGCGCAGCTTCCCTTCTTCGTGGCCGCATGCGACTACACTCTTATCGGTGAAGAGTTGTTCGCGGCTTCCGCTTATCTGGCGAAAGAACCCAAATTGCTCGGGTCCTTGAAAGGGCAGGATGTCGGAAAAGGCTTGATACTGATTGTCATTCTAATAGGTGTAATCATTCAAACGCTTGGAGTCTATGACTTCGCGAGCCTTTTCTCGGTACCGGTGGACTAAGATATGAGACGAGAAATCCCGCTGATAATAACGTTCGTCGTTGGTGTTGCGTTTGTAATCCAGTACTTCATTCCGCATTCACCTTTTGACAGATTCGAGCAGTTGTTCTCCGACTGGTTCTTCATCATTGCGGCATGTGCCATATGGCTTGGCGCATTGAACCTGATGAAGCTCTCGCTTATCAAGATTCAGAAGAGACGAAAAGACTGGCAGTATGCTGTCGTGATCGTCGTGTCCTGGCTGACAATGGCTATTGCCGGATTTGCCGGCGGTCGCGATTTCCAGACTCCCGGAACGGCATTCGACTGGCTTTATCAGTATATTTACACACCACTCTCGGCCACGATGTTCGCAATTCTCGCATTCTTCGTGGCATCGGCATCATACAGGGCATTCCGTGCAAGAAACCTGCAGGCATCGCTCCTGCTGGTAGCGGGCTTCCTCGTGATGATGGGGCGGGTACTGTTCGATGATATCCTGTTCGGTCGCCTCTTCGAAAACTTTCAGCCTCTCGCAGATGTGTCGAACTTCATCATGAACTACCCCAATATGGCCGGTCAACGAGCAATCATGATTGGAATCGCGCTCGGAATTGTGTCGACAGCGTTGAGGATTATACTCGGAATAGAGAGATCATACCTCGGAGGTGGTGACTAATGGGTTTCTGGAATACCATGCTCGCCGTTGACCGACGTTGGATCTTCCTCCTGGTCTTTCTGTCACTCTTGATACCGATGTTCCTCGGTGTGACTTTCAAGTTGTCGATTTCTCCGGAAGTACAAACGCTTTACGATACACTTGAGCAGCTTCCCAACGGCTCGACGGTTCTTATGACATTTGATTATGACCCTCCGTCTGCTCCGGAGCTTCAGCCTATGGCAGACGCCGCCGTTAAGTATGCTTTCAAGAGAGATTTCAAGCTTATCATAATGGGTTTATGGCCGCAGGGACCGCTTCAGGCTGAGATCTCGGTGCGGGAGGCGATGAAAGATCCGGAGATTCAGGCCAGGAATCTCGAATACGGTGTGGATTATGTGAATCTTGGATTTCAGGCTGGAAACGAGTTCGTGATCCAGAGGATGGGTACCGATTTCAGGGAGGCGTTCCCTCGCGATATTCGCGGTACGGATTATTCAGAAGTCCCATTGCTCAAGAATACAAAGAATTTCTCTAATGTCGATTTTGTGTTCAACTTCTCGGCAGGTTACCCCGGTACAGTCGAATGGGTTCAGATTGCTGTTGACCGCTTCGGGGTGAAACTTGGCGCGGGTAACACCGCGGTTCAGGCACCACTTGCATATCCCTATCTCGGGGCCGGACAACTTGTCGGCCTGCTCGGAGGAATGCGCGGCGGTGCAGAATTCGAGAGGTTGACCGGGTTCAAAGCAAAAGCAACCACCTTCATGCTGTCGCAGACATTCGCTCACGCAATCGTCATCGTTTTCGTGATCCTCGGAAATATCGCATACTTCGTGACGCGAAAGAAAGAACAGTGAGAGTAGCATGCATTTCGATTTAGGTGTTTGGATAGGCGCGTTTCTGACCTTGGGGATAATATCGTTCCTTTATAAGGACAACCCGTGGTACAAGATTTGCGAGGCTATCTTCGTTGGTATATCTGCCGGTTACTGGATCGCTTCTCTGTTCTGGCAGAACCTTGTTTCGAAGCTCTACGATAATCTTGCTCCGGCCATTGTTGCCCTGTTTCATGGTCAGATACAATACAATTTGCTTTATCTTGTCGCCGGTATTCTCGGGATTATGATGCTGCTCCGCTTGATTCCACAAATAGGCTGGATATCAAGGTGGCCGCTCGCACTTGTCGTGGGCGCCACGGCGGGACTCCAGTTCATCAACTACCTCGTATCGAATGGCGTGAAGCAGATTTACAACACGATCGTGCCGGTGTTCGGCCCTGTTTCAGATGCGGGAGGAATTCCACCGGTGGCGACGACAGGCGAAGGTATCGGTAATGTGATCATATTGATCGGTACGTTCACCGGGCTCGTATATTTCTTCTTCTCCAAGGAGCATAAAGGGCTTTTCGGCGGAGCGGCTAAAGTCGGTACATGGTTCCTGATGATAACATTCGGGGCTTCCTTCGGCTATACTGTCATGAGCAGGATGTCGCTCCTGATCGGGCGAATAGATTTCCTTGTTAACGACTGGATTCGTGGTACATTCGGTTAGGTATGGAACTACTAAGAAGTCGTATCATCATCGGTATTACGTTGCTCTCGATGGTTCTAATGTTCGGGAGCGCACTTGCACAGGATGCCGATAAACGCGATGTCCTGGATTCGACTGCAGTCCGGGTTGGGACATTCAAGAAGCCAGTAAATCTGCCGATTCCCGCCCAGCTCGATGTCGTCGAGGACTCTGAGGGCGATGCCGGTAGTTCAATTACAGTTTCCTGGCTGCCTTCCCCCGATGACGGCGCGGGAAAGAATAATGTAATCGAATACCAGATACTTCGCTCCGAATCACAGGACGGAGAGTATGTCATTGTCGGATCTGCATCGCGTGGTATGACGCAGTTTCAGGATGCCACTACGACTGACGGTGTGACATACTTCTATTATGTAAGGACAATATCTAAGGATGGCGGCGCTAATTCGCAGATTTCTGCAGGCATCCAGTCATCGCCTCAGTGGTTCAATACAAAAGATCTTGACACTTTCATCATCGGTCTGATAATCTGCGCTGCGGTTATATATTTCATCTATCATGCCCAGAAGGGGAAGAAGTTTTTCCTCAGACAGATCGCCGGCCTGGAGGCGGTCGATGAAGCTATCGGCCGAGCCACCGAAATGGGAAGATCCATCCTGTTCATTCCCGGCATTAACGATATGGATGATGTTCAAACCGTTGCAGGGATTACCATACTTGGCAGGGTAGCCAAAACTATAGCAGAATACGACACCAAGATAAATATGCCTGTCTCCCGTTCAATCGTGATGACGACCGCGAGAGAAACGATCAAACAGGCCTATGTGGCTGCGGGAAGACCGGATGCCTACTCGGATGACATGGTTCATTACCTTACCGACGAGCAATTCGGTTATGTGGCCGCTGTCGATGGTATCATGGTGCGAGAGAAACCGGCGACGTGCTTCTACCTCGGAGCGTTCTTTGCCGAATCGCTGATCATGGCCGAGACGGGTAATTCGATCGGTGCTATTCAGATTGCCGGTACTGCGATGCCTGCGCAGCTTCCATTCTTCGTTGCTGCCTGCGATTACACGCTGATCGGCGAAGAGTTGTTCGCGGCGTCAGCGTACCTGTCGGGCGAACCGAAACAGCTCGGGTCGCTCAAAGGGCAGGATGTGGGTAAGATAATCGCAATGATCGTTATACTGGGGCTTTGTGGTTTGTATACTGTTGCCTCGATCTCGGACTCGGTGTCGCTTCTGGACTTTGCGGATAAGATTAAAGGCTTGTTCTCGGCGAGTTAATTATGAAAAGAACTGTTCCTCTTCTCATAACATTTATAGTCGGCGCGGTGCTGATTCTTGCCGAGTTCGTGCCTCATGAGCCGTTCGGCAATTTTGGAGAGGATTTCTCGCTCTATTTTGACATTATCGCCGTGTTCGCATTCCTCCTCGGTGGCGGCAATCTCATTCGAGTGCACGTCACCAAGGTTCAACGCAAGAAGAAAGACTGGCCTTTCTCGATAGTAACGCTTGTGGGGTTCCTCGGTATGCTTGCCGCAGGCCTCCTTAAAATCGGTAACCCCGACGGCATTCAGGGAGATGTTGCAAAGTTAGGGTCGCTGTTCAACGACCTCTACATGTTTATCTTCACGCCGCTTCAGGCGTCGATGTTCGCACTTCTCGCGTTCTTTGTCGGGTCGGCGTCATACAGGGCTTTCCGGGCAAAGAATCTCGATGCGACTATACTGCTGGTAGCGGCATTTGTAATCCTCCTGGGAAGAACACCGTTCGGGCTTTGGCTGACGAGCGGTCTCGAGGGAAGTTTGTCGTTCCTGCAGATTCCCAATCTTGCGAACTGGATCATGGGTGTTCCGAATCTCGCAGGTCAGCGCGCGATTATGATTGGTATCGCACTTGGAGTAATATCCATGTCATTAAGGCTGATACTTGGCGTGGAGAGGACATATCTCGGACAGGATAATGAGTAATTGATATGAATGGTAACGGCGAACAGAAAAGCCTGGTCGAACGACTTCAATTCATAGACCGAAGAATTATCTTCCTGTTTATTGCGGTTGCGGTCGTGCTTCCTCTCCTGTTCGGGGCAACGCTCAAGGAGGAGACCACACCAATCGTGCAGGAACTGTTCGACTTCATCGAGCATCTGCCGCCGGATTCCCGAGTGCTTCTCTCCTTTGACTACGGTCCCACCACCGCTCCGGAGATTCAGCCGATGGCGGATGCGATAGTGAGGCACTGCGCTGAACGAGATACGCGTCTCTACATGATGGCTATATGGGCTACCGGCCACAATCTCACCGGTTCGACAATCGAAGAGACGCTGAAACCAGAATTCCCCGGCTATGTCTATGGTGAAGACTATATCAATCTTGGGTACAAAGCCGGAAACCAGGGGTTGATAAGGTTGCTGTTCGACGATTTCAAGAGAATGTACTCCACTGATGCGAACGGTACTGCAATAGATGAATTCCCGATGATGCAACAGATTAAAAACCTCAAGAATTTCGATTTAATCGTGTCGTTCGGCGGAGGATTCCCCGGAATCAAAGAGTGGGTGCTTTATGCCGGAGACCCGGGAAACATTCCCGTAGGCGGCGGGTGCACTGCAGTGTCTGCCCCGCTGTTGTATCCGTACTATCCCAATCAGCTGGTCGGGATTCTTGGCGGAGCCAAGGGGGCGGCTGAGTATGAAAACGCGCTGATTACGAAATATCCGGCTTATGGGAAGAAGTGGATGGGCGGCATGAGCCTGATGATGTCTCAGGCGGTATCGCATGTCGTGATAATGCTGTTCATACTCTTCGGTAATGCACTGTACTTTATTCTGCGAGCGCAACGGAAGTTAGAAACCGGAGGTGGGGAATAATGGCCGCCAGGAATATCGCGGGCTATGTTGTCCTTGCTCTGATAGTAATCGCATTTGCGATCAGCGTTGTGCTCAAGGGCTTGCTTCTTACCGTCGGTGCGTTTCTTACGCTGTTTATATTCTCTTTCCTCTACAAGGATAATCCGTATTACAAATTCGCCGAACATCTGTTTGTCGGCGTTAGTGCGGCATACTGGATGTGCATGGGCTTTTGGGGCACGATGGTACCGAACCTGTTCGGCAAGCTGTATCCCCCGATGGTAGGTGGTGTGTTGCCGGCCCTGAAAGATAATCCGGCCGAGTTTCACATGGTCATACCGCTTATTCTTGGTATCATGCTCTTGATGAGACTTTCATCAAAAGCGGGTTGGATATCCAAGTGGGCGCTCGCATTTATCGTTGGTACCACGGCGGGTCTCAATCTAGTCAGATACTTGCGTTCGGACTTTATTCAGCAAATTAACAACACCGCGCTTTCTCTATATGTAACCGGGGCGACGGGTTTCGATCTCGGGGCGACAGTATCGAACATCGTGATCTTTATAGGAGTAATGTGCGGGCTTATTTACTTCTTCTTCTCGAAAGAGCATAAGGGTGCATTCGGTGTCGGGGCTCGCACCGGGATAATTGTGTTGATGGTCACCTTCGGTGCCTCCTTCGGATATACGGTCATGGCAAGGATATCATTGCTCGTGGGGCGTATGCAATTCCTTTTCGGTGACTGGCTTGGAATGATAAGATAAGGCTTCTGGAACTTCACACAGAGGTGTTTATGAGATATAAGTGTATTATTGCAGCAGCCGTTCTGTTCGTCGGCTTAATCCTCCCTCAAGCTCTTTTTGCCCAGGAGGATGCTGAGGTACCGGACAGCCTTCTGGCAGAAGTCCAACTTGAACCCCCGCCACAACCTGTTGTGACCGAAGGGGTGGATAGGCCGAATGACAACGGTCACAAGTTGACGGTCAAGTGGAAGTACCCTGAGGAAGGCGTAGACCTCATTGAAGGTTTCGAGGTTTATCGTTCGATGTCACCCGATGGGGAATTCCAGCTTCGCGGCCAATCACCTGCGGACTACTTCGAGTACTTTGACATCGGAGGTGTTGACAAGAGTGATCCGGATTATATGGCCAACGATGAAGACTATTACTACAAGATAGTCGCAATCGGCAAGAACGGAGTGTCATCGGAGTCCGAGATCGGCGGCCCGTTCCAAACGAGCGGTCAGGTTTTCCACACTGGTAAGATCCCGGTACTCATAGGCGTGGTTATCTTTGCGTTTTTCACCGTATATTTCATTTCGTCTGCTAAGAAAGGCAAAGAGCTTTATGTGCGGCCGTTGGCAGGTATTGAAGCCGTCGACGAGGCGGTGGGTCGCGCGACGGAAATGGGTAAGCCCATTCTGTATATCCTCGGAATCGGAACTGCGGCGGATATCGCTACAATTGCCTCATTCACGATTCTCGGAAGAGTGGCAAAGAAAGTCGCTGAGTACCAGACAGACCTGATCGTACCGTGTTACGAACCGATCGTGATGAGTATTGCACAGGATGTCGTTAGGTCGGCTTACCTTGAAGCGGGACGACCTGACCAGTACAACGACGATATGGTGTTCTTTGTCACGAACGCTCAGTTTGCCTATGTTGCCGGAGTAAACGGCATCATGGTTCGTGAACGTCCGGCTACCAACTTCTATCTCGGTTACTTCGCTGCTGAATCGCTGATTCTTGCAGAGACCGGTAACTCAATCGGCGCAATTCAGATCGCGGGTACGGACCAGATTACTCAGATACCGTTCTTCGTGGTCGCATGCGACTACACTTTGATCGGTGAGGAGCTTTATGCCGCATCGGCGTACCTTGGACGTGACCCGCTGCTGTTAGGTTCGCTTAAGGCAGAGGACTGGGCCAAGGGTATTCTGATGGTGGTTTTCTTAATAGGTGTTCTAACTGTCGCATTCGGATGGGACGGTATTCGTGAACTTGTCAGGGTGAATCTGTAACGAGGAGGACTGAGTTATGAAACGACGGGTTCCCTTGACGATCGTTTTTATCGTCAGTTTGTTCATGGTCATTCAGTACTTCGTCCCGCTCGACAGTTGGGCGTGGATGTATCAGTACTTGATTGACTGGACAATCATTATTGGAGTATTCGCATTGCTGTTGGGAATCTGGTCTCTGTTGCGAGTCAACTATGAGAAGATCCAGCGCAAGTCTGAAAACTGGCAATACTCAATTGTGACTCTTCTGGGACTCTTCATAATGATCATTGTGGGGTTTGTCCCGGGTTGGGGTAATCTGGAGAACTACACGTACCAGCACTTATTCTACTATGTACTGGTGCCGATTCAGGCGACAATGTTCTCGCTTCTTGCGTTCTTCATCGCATCGGCTGCATTCAGAGCGTTCAGGGCACGATCAGCTCTCGCTTCCTTGCTGTTGTTTTCCGGACTGATAATCATGATTAGATTCGTTCCGATGGGACCGCTCTCCGAGCCGATATCGGAGATTGCGACCTGGATTCTGCAGGTTCCGAACCTCGCCGCCAAGCGTGCAATCATTATCGGAATCGGATTGGGCGCGGCGGCAACGGCGTTGAAGATTATGCTCGGAATCGAGCGTGCATACCTGGGAAGGGATTAGGAGGACACTATTATGAATATCTTCGAGAAGATGGTTGCTCTCGATCGACGCTGGGTGTTCCTCTTCCTTTTTGTAGTAGTCTCCTTTGCCTACTTCTTCAGGAATAGCTTCAGCGTTGACGTTGTCACAACCAAAGAAGTTGAATCTATATATGATTTCATCGAGGGTGCAGAGCCTGGCGATAAGATACTCATGTCGTTCGATTACGATCCGAGTTCTCTTGCCGAGTTGCATCCGATGTCGCGTGCTATAATGCTTCACTGTTTCAGACAGGGTGTGCAGGTGATAGCCGTGACTCTATCTCAGTATGGAGCTGGTATGGTCGAGGAAGTCCTGAGGGACGTGTCTGCCGAGGCCGCGGAGTTGTATGGGCGGGAAGTGAGTTACGGTACCGATTATTGCTTTATCGGATATCGTCCCTATCCGGCCTTCGTGATCCTCGGTATGGGCGAGAATTTCAGAGTATTCTTCCCCCGCGACTACTATGATACACTTCTGGATGATCTTCCGATCATGCACAGGGTCAGGAATTACGACGATGTCAAAGGTGTGCTTTCGATCACATCCGGTACGACATCCGATATGTGGATCATTTACGGAAACGCGCGCTATAACATGCCGCTTGCTCTCGGAGTGACCGGCGTTATGGCAACCGATTACTATCCGTACCTCGGCAACGCGCTCTTCGGTCTGATCGGTGGATGGAAAGGCGCAGCCGAGTATGAGCAGCTTGTCGACCAGCCGCATGACGCTAACCGGGGCATGCCTGCTCAGGTCGCCGCGCATCTGACAATCGTTCTCTTTATCATAATTGGAAACATCGGATATTTGATGTCCGGCAGGAAGAAACCCAAAATCGGTGTGTAGGAGGAGGTTGATATAAATGGAAGATGGACCGACCGTAGAAATTATCTGGACCACCCTTGCGGCCCTGCTTACAGTAGCGACTTTCTCCTTCCTGTATAAGGACAATCCGTTCTATAAGTTCGCGGAGCACTTGGTTGTTGGTGTGGGGGCTGGATACTTTGCCGTATTGCTGGTGCTTACCAGTTTGAAGCCTAAACTCTATGATCCGGTACTTGCCGGTGAATGGTGGTACATTATACCGGGTATTCTCGGCGCTATGATGTGGTTCCGATTCTCTCGCAAACTGTCGTGGTTCTCGAGATATCCAATCGCATTCTACATCGGTACCTCAGGTGTTGCTATTCCGCTGTACATGTATAATAACGTGTTCAGACAATTGTCCGCGACGCTTGATTTGAGCGTCGGTTTTGGATCTTTGACAGCAGTCTGGGGTATCCTTATTGTTATTGGCATACTTACCGGATTGGTATACTTCTTCTTCTCGAAAGAGCACAAAGGAGCTTTCGGAGGAGTTGCTAAAATCGGTATATACGTTCTGATGATGGGATTCGGTGCGAGCTTCGGTTACACAGTGATGGCCCGTGTATCCCTGTTCGTACAGCGTATTGCGTTCCTTGAATCATGGGGTGTGATGCTGAAGAATTATTTTAGTTGATATACGGTTTTCTGAGCGAGGCTGAGTGTATGAAGGGCGCGGGCTACTCCGTTTTGAGGCGATACTTGTAATCGCCTACCCTACAGCCAGTTCGGACTAAGCATTTTTTTTGCAGTATTTATGTATTTGCGTGCAGATTCCTGTTGACAGGTTAATCGCTTAGTATTACATTAGTTAAGCGTTGGGCCTATTACATTGGAATCCAAGCTTTAATACATTTAGACAACAATAGTTAGATATTGGGCCGTTTGAGCTTTAACCAAGGATGGTGCCGTGGGAAAGATCCAAATCTCTAAGCCTAAGCGCCGCAAGAAGAAAAAGATGACTCCTGAGGAAGCAAAGAAGGCCCGGGCTGAGTATCAGAGGCGGTACTACCTCGCCCACAAGGAAAAGGCGAAGGAGTATCAGAGGTTATATAACCTCACGCACAAGAAGAAGCAGCGGCTGAAAGGCACGAACGGGGTTGAGTATGAGAGAGAAGAGTCTAAGAGCACTTTCAATACTCATGATCTCATGCACGCTCCGGTTGAGAAGACATTGAAAATGCTCGAGAAGATCATCTCGGGCGAACGCTATTTCACCATGTAGACGTGGCTGTGTACGAAGGTGTTCTAGCATAACGTATTCTTCTCAAGCTAATAGCTTCTATTCTGAATACCCGGCTTGCGGGACAAGGGGATAGTCTGCTCAAAAACTGCTTGCGTTACTCCATAAACCCCATTACATTTGGTCGAACTTGACCCATGTTGGAAAATTTTTTCTACGGAGATTCTTAAATATGGCGAAAAAACAAGCAAAAACCACCGGCAGAAAGACCAAGACTAAGACAACTAAGGCAGCTGCAAAGACAGCAAAACCGACTCAAATGGTCTACTTCTTTGGCGGTGGGAAGGCCGAGGGCACCGGCGACATGAAAGAAATCCTCGGCGGCAAAGGTGCTGGTCTTGCCGAAATGACCAACGCCAAGATTCCAGTTCCTCCCGGATTCACTATCACTTGTGGTGCATGCAAGCTGTTTTATGAGAGCGAAATGGTCACACCGCCCGGGCTCGACGATCAGATCGAGAAGGCTGTTGCAAAGCTTGAGAAGCTTACCGGCAAGAAGTTCGGTGGTGCTGAGGATCCACTGCTTGTCTCCGTAAGATCCGGAGCGCCTATTTCGATGCCCGGTATGATGGACACGGTTTTGAATTTGGGACTGAATCAGGATACATTAGAAGGTATCGCCGCGAAGACGGGAAATGATCGTTTTGCTCACGACATTTACAGACGTTTCATCCAGATGTTCGGAAACGTTGTTCTCGGCATCGACAAGGATGTTTTTGAGAATGTCATCACGAAGAAGAAAAGAGAGCGACAGGTTCGTCAGGACTCGTCGTTGTCGGCCGATGATCTCAAAGATATCGTCAAGAAGTTTAAAGGTATTGTGAGGCGCAGATCAGGGGAGCCATTCCCGGATGATCCGATGGTGCAGCTTCGCATGTCCCGTGATGCTGTTTTCAGATCATGGAACAACCCGAGAGCAATTACTTATCGAAAGCTCAATGATATCACTGGGGATTCCGGAACTGCGGTAAATGTCCAGACTATGGTCTTCGGTAACCTCGGGGAGGACTCGGGGACTGGTGTCGGGTTCACGAGAAATCCTGCAACCGGTGACAAGGAATTCTACGGCGAGTATCTGATCAACGCGCAGGGAGAAGATGTTGTTGCCGGTATCAGGACTCCAGAGCCGATTAAGCGATTGCAGACAGTCATGCCGAAGGTCTACAAGCAGCTTCGCGACATCACGAATCGTCTTGAAAAGCACTACAGGGATGTTCAGGATTTCGAGTTCACTATCGAAGAAGGCACCCTGTATATGTTGCAGACCCGTGCAGGCAAGAGAACAACTCCTGCCGCAGTCAAGATCGCGGTCGACATGGTCAAGGAGAAATTGATCACGCGTGAAGAGGCATTGCTTAGAATAAGGCCCGAAGATCTTGATCAGCTTCTTCACCCCCGCATAAGCCCCGACGCGGAATACGAAGTTGTTGCCAAAGGCCTGGCGGCATCACCCGGGGCAGCATCAGGTAAGGTCGTCTTCACAGCCGATCAGGCCGTCGAGGCTGCCGCTGATGGATTGAAAGTGATACTTGTTCGTACAGAAACGAACCCGGATGATATTCACGGTATGGCCGCTGCTGTCGGTATCTTAACAGCTCGCGGTGGAATGACATCTCACGCGGCTGTTGTGGCTCGCGGTATGGGCAAGTGCTGTGTGGCAGGATGCGAGGACATACGAGTATACGAGGCCAGGAGGCAGTTCGCTATCGGTACTCAGGTCTTCAAGGAAAGCGACGTCATCACCCTCAACGGCTCTACCGGAGAGGTGATAAGAGGCGAAGTCAAGACCATCGAGCCGGAGCTGTCCGGTGAATTCGGTGAGTTCATGGACTGGGCGGATGCATACCGCAGGCTTGGTGTAAGAACGAATGCTGACTCGCCAAATGACTCAAAAGCTGCAAGGAGATTCGGTGCGGAAGGTATCGGCCTTTGCCGGACCGAGCACATGTTCTTCGCGGAAGATCGGCTCCCGGTGGTCCAGCAGATGATTCTTGCGGAGACACAGGCTGATCGCCAGGCTGCTCTCGACAAGCTGTTGCCCATGCAGAAAGCCGACTTCAAGGGTATTCTATCCGCGATGGAAGGTCTCCCGGTTACTATACGGACACTTGACCCGCCTCTGCATGAGTTCCTTCCTGACATGGAAGAAGTTAAAGAGAAGATCAAGAAGTTGGAAGACTCGGGTGCAAACAAGGACAAGATCAAGAAACAGCAAGCTATTCTTGCCCGGATAGATGAACTCAAAGAGCAGAATCCTATGCTTGGACACCGCGGATGCAGGCTGGGAATTACATATCCGGAAATCACCGAGATGCAGGTTCGTGCAATTCTTTCGGCAGCCTGTGAGTTGAACAAGCAGGGCAAGAAGGTCTACCCCGAAATCATGATTCCTCTCGTTGGACATGTCAACGAACTCAAGAACCAGCGAGAGATCGCGGTCAGGATTGCAGAAGAGACTATTCGTCATTACAAGTCCAAAGTGGAATACAAAGTCGGTACGATGATTGAGATCCCTCGTGCCGCGCTTACAGCGGATGAGGTTGCTGAAGAAGCGGAATTCTTCTCGTTCGGGACAAACGATCTCACCCAAATGACTATGGGATTTTCGAGAGATGACGCTGCGAAGTTCCTGAAATACTACTACGAGAAAGAAATCCTTCCCAAGGATCCGTTCGTCAGCATCGACCAGACCGGTGTCGGTCAGCTCGTTGAAATAGGTGTCGAGAAGGGACGATCCACTCGGGAGGACTTGAAGATCGGAATCTGCGGTGAACATGGTGGTGATCCCAGTTCAGTTGAGTTTTGCCACAGATGCGGTTTGAACTACGTCTCATGCTCACCATACAGGGTTCCGATAGCTCGACTTGCTGCAGCTCAAGCTGTAATCAAGGAGGGTGGAAAGCCTGATTTCAGCAAGCTTGCCAAGAAACGGGCAGCGAAGAAGGGTAAAGCTGCATCCAAGAAATCGGCGGCCAAGAGCAAGAAGACAACGAAGAAAACCGCCGCGAAAACAACAAAGAAGGCCGCTAAGAAGAAGACATCGAAGAAGTAACAGGTCTTCAAAACAGTAAGTTGACAGAATTGGCCGGGGGCATTCAGCCTCCGGCCAAGTAGTAGAATCTCTGTATTACCGGTCATTACAGAAAGCTTCAAATCACTTGACAACTTCTGATTGTTAGTTAACATTCTGTGTCATCGCAATCAGTCCCGGAGTTATTCATGAATGTCAGTACATCGGCAAAACCGCATGACTTGGACTATATCTTCAGACCGAGATCCATTGCGGTAATTGGTGCAACCCCGCGAAAGGGATCAATTGGTCGAGAGCTTCTCCACAATCTGATCACCTATGAATTCAACGGAAAGATATTTCCCGTCAATCCCAGGCACGGCGTGATTCACTCGATAAAGGCCTATTCTTCCGTGCTCGATGTTCCTGATGCCGTGGATCTGGCGGTCATTGTCGTGCCACGGGAACTCGTAAATGGAGTTGTTGATCAGTGCGGCGAGAAGGGTGTTAAGGGGCTTGTCGTTATTACCGCTGGTTTTAAAGAGGTCGGCCCGACCGGGGCGGAACTCGAGCGACAACTGGTGGAGAGAGTGAACTACTGGGGCATGCGAATGATCGGCCCCAATTGCTTCGGAATCATAAACACGCATCCCGACGTAAGGATGGATGCTACATTTTCAAAAGTATATCCGCATTACGGCAAGATTGGATTCATCTCCCAATCCGGCGGTTTAGGGGAAGCGATTCTGGGAGAGGCTACGGAGATGAATCTCGGCTTGTCGCAGTTCGCCTCTGTCGGAAACAAGGCCAACATATCGGCGAACGACATTCTCGAATATTGGAAAGATGATCCTGAGGTCGAGATAATCCTCCTATACCTCGAGAACTTCGGTAATCCTCGTCATTTCACCGCAATTGCAAGGGAAGTCGCTAAAGTCAAACCGATAGTTGCTGTGAAATCCGGTAAAACAACCAAGGGTGCGGCAGCCGCATCATCACACACCGGAGCATTGGCAGGGGCAGACATAGCTGTGGATGCCCTGTTCGAGCAGACCGGCGTATTGCGCGTGTCGACTATCGAAGAGCTGTTCGATGCTGCGTCCGCTCTCGCGCGTGCTTCGATCCCGAAAGGAAACAGGGTAAGCGTGGTTACCAACGGAGGGGGGCCGGGAATTCTCGCTACTGACTCACTTGTTAGTCTTGGAATGGAGATGCCTGATTACTCCGAGGAATCAAAAGAGCTTATTCGTCCTGTCATGCCTCCCGACACGCCAATAAACAACCCTCTTGACCTGATCGCCGGTGCCGGACCCAAAGAACTCAAACAGGCACTTGAGGCTGCGGTCAAAGATGAGAACTTCGATTCTGTGCTTTCGATATTCGTTCCTCCCATAACTGTGAATCAGCTTGAGGTTGCCCAAGCGATT
>Ga0272443_10004033_pt1 | contig 16523 bp, 10 predicted proteins | sample SSMAcet12_FD_193581 | JGI IMG/M metagenome (GOLD analysis project Ga0272443, IMG submission 193581) | Marine sediment archaeal communities from Little Sippewissett salt marsh, Falmouth, MA, United States - SSM-Acet-12 | ecosystem: Environmental > Aquatic > Marine > Wetlands > Sediment ... | reverse complement strand
TTCTTTGGCCACTGGGGGCAGTATATTGTATCAATTGGATTACTGTTGTTTGCTTTTTCGACAGCTATTTCATGGTCATACTACGGTGACAGAGCCCTGACGTACCTGATAGGACCCAAATCGGTTATATATTACCGCATCGTATATGTAGTGATGTTCTTTATTGCATCATTCACAGATACAACAATCATCTGGTCTTTGTCATATATAACAATTGCGCTAATGACAATCCCGAACCTGATAGGGCTGCTTGTGTTGCACAGGGATATAAAAGGTACCATTAAGCAATACTGGGTAGATTTTACCGGTGACCATCCCAATGAAAAAATAAGTAAAAAGTATCTGAAAAAGCAGATAACAAAAGACGCAAGACAATAATGATCAGTTGAGAGGGTTTAGAGTGACCTTCGGTCACTGTTGAGTCATATCTCTGACCGTTGACCTCTTGACCAGGAGGCTCATCACAATGTGAACCTGATGAACAACCGGTAATCGGTAATAAAAAACAATAAATGAAGTATCAAAGTCTTAAGCTTTTTATTTTATTACTCACTCTCCCTGTATATTCCCAGGAGGAAATATCTGTACCTAATGAAGCACAACTTGCATGGTCTGAAGCGGAGCTTGGGATATTGTTCAGTTATGATCTTCATGTCTTCGATGGTAAAAGATATAACCAGTCACTAAACAGAATCACCCCGATTGAAGATTATAATATTATCAATCCCGAGATGCTTGATACCGACCAGTGGATCAAAGCTGCAAAAGATGCAGGCGCTAAATTTGCCCTGCTGACTGCAACACATGAGACAGGTTTTGCACTTTACCAGAGCGATGTAAATCCATATTGTCTAAAAGCCGTTAAATGGAGAGATGGTAAAGGAGACATCGTCAGGGATTTTGTTAATTCATGCCGCAAGTATGGAATTAAGCCGGGTATTTATATTGGTATAAGGTGGAATTCTTTTCTTGGTGTTCACGATTTCAATGTTGATGGTGAAGGTGAATTCCGGGAAAACAGGCAGGCATACTACAGGTCATTGTGCGAAGGTATGGTGGAGGAATTATGTACACGTTATGGTGATCTTTTCGAAATATGGTTTGACGGCGGTGCAAGTCACCCTGACAAGGGTGCTCCGGACGTTCTGCCCATTGTAAAGAAACACCAGCCTGGAGCACTCTTCTATCATAACGATCAACTGGCAGAAGCACGCTGGGGAGGATCTGAAACAGGTACTGTGCCTTATCCCTGCTGGTCGACATTCCCAAATTATTATTCTCATTCTGGCGATACTGAAGCTGAACGCTACCGCCTGCTGAAACACGGCGATCCAGATGGTAAATACTGGATGGCAGCCATGTCAGATGCTCCCCTGAGGGGATATGGCGGGAGACACGAATGGTTCTGGGAACCGGGAGATGAGGAACATATTTATCCACTTGAAGATCTTGTTAATATGTATTACAGGTCTGTGGGTCATAACTCAACATTAATTCTTGGACTCACGCCTGACCCTGACGGGCTGCTTCCTGAACCCGATGTAAAAAGACTAAAGGAATTTGGGGATGAAATCACAGAAAGGTTTTGCTGTCCTCTCGGTGGTGCTGAAGGCAGAGGTTCTACGATAATCCTCAAACCGGAGAGGGAAATAACTATTAACACAATTATTATCAGGGAGGATATTAAATACGGACAAAGAATAAGGGAATACAGGGTAGAAGCAAAGAAAAATGATAAGTGGGAAACGATCGCTGCAGGAAGCTCAGTGGGGAATAGAAGAATACAAAAAATAAATACCACAAATGCAACAGAATTCAGGCTACAGATAACAGAATCAATCAAAGAACCAGTGGTGAGAGAGTTCAGCCTGTATAATGTAAAAGAAGAATGAAGATAGACTAACGGAATGAGGCTAATTAATATGTATATCTTTGATCCTTTTCTCAATCGTTGGTCTTTAGTAGCAGGAGTGCCACATTTTCGACATGGTGAGTCTGTGGGAACATATCCACAGGCTGGACGGCAGTCACTTCATATTTTTCAGTAAGCAGTGCTATATCCCTGGCCTGTGTCGCCGGATTGCAACTGATATATACAATCTTATCCGCGCCTGATTCCAGGATAGTTTTAACTACTGCCTCGTGCATCCCTGCCCTGGGAGGATCAGTGAAAATAACATCAGGCCTGCCATGTTTTTCTATAAAGCCGGGGGTTAATAATTCCTTGATGTCACCGTAGAAAAATTGGGTATTGGTTATCTCATTAAGCCTTGAATTCCTCTTCGCATCTTCAATTGCTTCCTGTACATATTCAAGACCAATAACCTTTGTACAATCTGATGCAACGAAACTGGCTATTGTACCTGCACCGGTATATAGATCATATACCGTTTCCACACCACTCAGGCCTGCAAAATCCTTCGCAACTGAATAGAGCTTATGCGACTGCCGGGTATTTGTCTGGAAAAAAGATTTTGGTCCGATCCTGAATTTGAGGTCACCCATCTTTTCTATTATATGATCCCTTCCGGAGAATACCTTCACATCAAGATCATTGAAGGTGTCATTTAGCTTATTATTAATTACATACATTAATGAAGTAATCTCCGGGAAGCTGTCCCGGATAAAAGAAAGCAAGTTGTCTCTTATTGAGCTGTCCTCATTAGCAAGATTTAAAATCAACATCAGCTCACCTGTGGAAGAAGTCCGTACAACCAGTGTGCGGAGATACCCCTTATGCTCCCTGGAATCATAGAATTCCAGGTTATTCTTAAGAGCATACTTTTTAATGCTATTTCGTACAGTATTTGAAATATCATTTTGAAGGTAGCATTTATCAACATCCACTACCCTGTCGAACATTCCAGGTATATGAAACCCAAGTGCATTCCTGTTACCTATGTCCTTCCCTGAACCAATTTCCTCTTCAGTTAACCATCTCCTGTTAGAGAAGGTATATTCCAGCTTATTACGATAATAGAAATCATCGTCTGACCCGATTATTTGTCTTATTTCCGGGAAAGAGAATTTACCTATTCGCGAAAAGTTATCAAACACCTGATCCTGTTTGAATTCAAGTTGCTTTTTATATGGTAGGTGTTGCCATTTACATCCTCCGCATACACCAAAATGGCTGCATACAGGTTCCTGTCTCATTTCTGAAAACTTATGCTGTTTCACCACATAACCTTCCATATAATTCTTCCGGTTCCTGGTAACCTGTACATCCACCACATCACCCGGTACCAGCATCGGGACAAACACCACCTTATCATCAACCCTGCCAAGGGCTTTCCCTTCTGCTCCTATGGCGGTAATTTCAACTCTTTCCAGCAATGGTTTTTTCCTGCGTGCCATATCATAATTGTTTGTAGGGCAAAAATAGGGTTTTTTATGTTTAAGGGTTTGGAATAGAAATACAATTGTTTAATCGTTAAATTGTTAAAATGTTGAATCGGGTCAGCTGCTGTACTGTCAATAATAAATTAAGCAAATTAACGGATCATGATACTTTGCCTACTGATCCTGCATAAATTTTACTTGACCGCTATCCAGTTTTTTGGTAAATTTATTCTTTATCAAAATGATACATCATGCAAAAACTACTTCTGTCTTTCCTGTTATTGCTGATATTAAGTACTCAGTCCTGCTTCTTGTCTGAGGAAGAATGTAAAAAGACTGAAGCGCCTGAGATTAATTTTGGATTACTGTTTTCAGGCAATGTTATAATTTATAACGAATCAGATGAAAATATTACAGCGGATTTTGTTGACAAAGATCTCAACATGCTTTATTATAAAGTGTATTGTTCTGGCAAAAATAATGGCCCATTCACAACCGAATTTGCCATAAATGAGGATGGGTCATTGTATAAAAAAACTAGTGGTTACTGGGAGTTCCGGATGAATAACACAAAAGATTATATCCGTGTTAAATTCTTTATCGAGGGTGATGAAGTAGGTTATTCATATAATGTAACCTATGATCAGTTAAAAGCCCATGATGGCAGTAATCCCCTTTTGCAATTCAATCTGGTATTAACTTATAACGGATCATCCTTCAAAACACGTTCAATAAGTCTTTCTATTCTATAATTATTCCTGACCTAGACCACAAAATACCACCTGTGTCGTTAAAGAATAACAGCCACAGCAACGGCTGTTGAATAGTTCACACAATAAGCATAACCCCACTTTGGAGAGGTGAATTATTAAATTTCAGGGGATTACTCGCTCTCCCTCCTCCGCTAAAGCTACGGAGGGCGAAGCTCGTGATCCCCTAATGGAGGTAGCTTCAGAGCAATAACTGATAAATGCTTGCGGCATTGATCAGGGGATTACTCGCTCATTACATTCGCTCGTGATCCCCTAATGGAGGTAGCTTCAGAGCAATAACTGATAAATGCCTGCGGCATTGATCAGGGGATTACTCGCTCATTACATTCGCTCGTGATCCCCTAATGGAGGTAGCTTCAGAGCAATAACTGATAAATGCTTACAGCATTTTATTTAAAAGCCTTTATGCTTATGAGAGCGAGCTCTCAACGCATTAAAGGCTTTTAAATAAAAAACCCGTGTGAACACGGGTTTTATCAGTGATTGTTCTGGCGGAGAGAGGGGGATTCGAACCCCCGGTACCCCGTTGAGAGTACGCTGGTTTAGCAAACCAGTGGTTTCAGCCACTCACCCACCTCTCCAATGAATAGCTGATTTTTAGCCAGACAAAAATAGGAAAAGTATGCAAATAATACAAAGTAATATTGAACTCAGTACTGCATAATTGACTTATAAGGCGAAGGCAAAGGATAGTTGATAAAGTTGATAGTGTTGAAAAGGTTTATAAAGTATGGGTTTCCCCGGTTCTGATCTTCCGTTGTTATTTTTTCATCAACTCTTCTATCTCATCAATCTCTTTTGGAACCGCGGCAGATAATACTTCACAACCGTTCTCTGTTATTAGCACCGTGTCTTCTATCCTGATACCTATACCTGTATCCGGGTTGTACAGACCAGGCTCTATAGCGAAAACCATTCCCGGCTTCAGTCCTTCATTTCCATATTCACCCACATCATGAACTGCCATACCAACAAAATGTCCAAAGCCAGAGATAATGTTTTCAATCCTGAGTTTCCCGTTTTCAACCGGAGGCTGCATCGAATGAGAAATATAGTTCTCAAGACCGGTCAGATCAAACTTCATAGATCCCAATTTCTTATATACGTAATCTATCACATCCGCTTCTTTTACGCCAGGCTTATATGACTCAATGCAGGCTTTTTGAATTTCAAGCAACAGTGTATAAACTTTCTTCTGTTCTGGACTGAACTTGCCATTTACAGGCCATGTTCTGGATATATCCATGGTTAAGTAATCCATACACGCTCCAAAATCGATAAGAAGGAGATCACCGTCTTTAGTCTGCCTTGAACTCTTCTCATAATGGAGTGTACAGGTATTTGGTCCACTGGCAACAATCGGAGGATAGGCCGGTCCCAGTGCCCCATGTGATGAAACAACATTCATGGCAGCTGCTTCAATCTGGTACTCATAAACTCCGGGTTCAGTAGCCATAATTGCTGCTTTTACACCTTCAGCCGATACCCTGCCGTTCTTCCGTAGAATTTCTTTTTCCCGTTCAGTCTTTATAACTCTTAATTCATCAATGTATGGAGAGATATCGTGGAAATTTATATATGGATACCTGTGTTTAAGCTTATTTACCCGGTATGTATTAAGTGTCACCTGGTCATTATAGTGTGATCGTGTTGACCTGGCATAATGCAGATCCATTTCCATCCTGCCTCCATTAACCACATCAGGTGGCATTATACGTATAAACAGATCCGAGCCACTTGTTCTCCCGCAAGTTCTGACAATATACTCATCAAGGTCAGATACCGGGACAATATCATCAAATCCTGCCTCGGATGGTTTTATTCCGCTGCAAAGCAGGTTAGAACCTGAATAATAAATCTCACGGGGCGATAAAACAGGCTGTAAGAGGATTGCCTGTCCATAGGAGGGTAATAATATAAGGGCTGAACCTGGCTCCTCAATGCCTGTGAAATAATAAAAATCATTATCCTGCCTGAATGGAGTACCTGTCTCAGATTTAGGCTTTCCGAAAAGAAGTATCATATCAGCATCAACTTTGTTCATCAAGGACTGCCTCCTTTTCATAAACTCCTCCTGGTTTATTTCAGCTCTCTGGCAAATAGCAGCTGATGAGAAACAGCATATTACAAACAGGAAGATCAATCTTGCGAATTTCTTATTCATTGCACCTGGTTTTAAGTAAGAATTACATTGAATTTATTGATATAAATATACAAAATCAAGACGTCTAATTGATTTTACAGTTTTTATTAATAATAAGATATTGCATTAAGCCTCACATATCTTATATTTATAGTATAAATCACAAACACTATTACTATGACAATGAACCGCAGAAACTTCATCGGCAGGGCTGCTCTGGGAGCAGGAGCTCTGACAATATTACCAGGACATGTAATGGCTGGCCGCGGTCGTATAATGCCCGGTGACAAGATCAATCTTGGATATATAGGAGTGGGAAAACAGAGTTATGGACTGCTTTCCTCCATTAACGGATGTCCCGAGACAATTGTACTTGCAGCATGTGATGTGGACAGTATAAAGCTTAATAATTTCAGGAAGGAAGCAGAAACTGCAAATTCTAAAAAGCTTAACGGAGGTAATCAATCGGTTGATATATATGAAGACTACAGGGAACTACTGGAAAGAGACGATATTGATGCAGTTGTTATAGCTACTCCTGATCACTGGCATGCAATGATAGCTGTAGATGCTGCGAAAGCAGGAAAAGATATATACTGCGAAAAACCATTGGCGCTTACTGTTGCCGAAGGCAGGGCAATGGTTTCGTCAACAAGGAAGTATAACAGGGTATTCCAGACAGGTAACATGCAACGTTCATGGCGCAACTTCAGGCATGCGTGCGAGATGGTACGTAACGGTTATTTAGGAGACATAAAAACAATAAATGTAAGTGTGGGTGATCCACACCGGGCTTGCGAATTACCACCAGTTGAAACACCTGATAACCTTAACTGGAACCTCTGGGTCGGTCCCTCACTCTACAGAAGTTATCACCCTGACCTGGCACCACCCATTGATGACACCCGATGGGCTCTCTGGAGGGAATACCGGGGTTTTGGCGGAGGTTATATTACCGACTGGGGAGCACATATGTTCGATATTGCACAATGGGCACTGGGGATGGATAATTCAGGACCTGTTGAGTTCACCGCTCCAGGCCCTCATGCCAAAAGAGGAATGAAAATGAAATACGATAACGGTATTGAAATGTATCACGCAGACTGGGGAGAATTCAATGCCGTGCAGTTCCTTGGAACGGAAGGTAAAATAGAGGTAAGCAGGGAATTCTACCGCTCCGACATAAATGGATTAACTGAAAAAGAGCCCGGACACGGTGATGTAAGACTTTATAAAAGCGATAATCATTACCAGGACTGGATAGATGCTATAAAAAACAGAAAAAAGCCGGTATCGGATGTTGAAACCGGTCATCGTACAGCTTCATTATGTAATATCATAAACATTGCATACGACCTGGAGAGACCTCTCCTTTGGTCACCGGCACATGAAAGGTTTATCGATGATGAGGGGGCAAATGACCTGCTGACACGGCCTTATAGAGGTAAGTGGGACTTTAATGATTTCTGATCGAAGATTAACGAATAAAGATTTAAGATTTATTTGATACTTACTTTCCAATCAGGAGCTTTATCTATAAATTCCTGAAGATGATTTTTTGTTGCTTTCTGCTCTTCAGTAAGTATTGAATCAGGTAACGGTGAAAGTTCAAGCACATCACCGGGTACGTAATAGAACTTACCATCCTGGTATAACTTGTATTCTTTTGTCCGCGCAAACTGGTTCCGGAATTTATTCACATTTTCCCCCCAGCGTGGGTCATAATGCATGAATACAGCATCCTTCTCAGTAAATCTATCTCCCGTGAAAAGGGGCAGTAAAGATCTCCCATCGGTAGTAATATCCACATTCACAAGGTCGGCGAAAGTGGGCATAAAATCAGAAAAATCAACAAGCCCTTCATAAACAAATGGTTTATCTAATACTGCAGGCCAGCTTATAATAAGAGGCACCCTGGTACCTGCATCAGTGGTATTCCCTTTAAAGCCATGCACAGTTCCATAATTTGTTTCAGTGGTAATACCCCTGTTGGTACCGTTATCACCGGTAAATATTAAAATAGTATTGTCAAACACTTCATTTTCTTTTAGTGAGTTAATTATTCTGCCAATGAGTTTATCGGTATAGCTTACCATATCACCAAAATAACTTATATCCTGCTCAAGCCTTCTTTGGGGTTCATCCCACTCCCGGGAATCAGGAGTAGGCACAAAAGGATTATGCACGAGGACCATCGGGTAATAGATAAAGAAAGGTTGTCCCTTTTTCCTGTTTATAAAATCTATAACAAAATCAGTGAAGATATCAGGACCATATTCATCTATTCCCCTCTCCAACATTTCACCATTTTGTTCAATAACAGGATCAGCATATCTGCTTCCTTTATTGCCGGGTACTGTAAGCTGCCAGAGACAATACTCATCAAAACCGAAAAGATATGGACGGCTCTTATCAGTAAAACCAGGCAGATTATAAGATAATCCATTTAACTGCCACTTACCTGCTATACAGGTAGCATAACCTGCCTCTTTCATAAGCGAGCCAAAAGTAAGCTCATCCTTATCCAGGTACCCGAAATACTCATAATTCCTGTAATTATATTTACCGGTCATAATCTTCACCCTCGATGGCGTACATAGTGGCTGGGCGTAACAATTGGCAAACCTTATTCCAGATGCTGCCAGATCGTCAATAATGGGAGTATTATAGGAGATGCTTCCGTTGCAGCTTAAGCACTCATATCCCATATCGTCAGCCATAATCAGGACAATATTGGGATTCTCCTTATTGTTTATACTTTTACATGAAAACAATGATAAAATTAAAAGAAGACAGACAAGTGTTTTTTCCATGTTTTCCTGATATGTAACCCATTAATAATTAAATAGTCTTATTTTTCCAATCAATAATAACCAAAATACAATGAAGAACCTAATATTTATTTTAGTCAATCTTATCTTCTTAGTTGCATCCTGCAAGCAGAAAGATGCAGATAAAGACTTAGCTCTTATAGATAAAATTGAGAACAGCCTTCTCCCTACGGTTATTATCGAAGGTGATTCACTTGAAACTTATAATATCCATGAGAGGATGGAATACTACAAAGTCCCGTGTGTAAGCATTGCATTCATAAATGATGGAGAAATAAAGTGGGCAAGAGGATACGGATATCTTACTGCTGACAGTACCTTACAGGTTAACGAAAACACCCTGTTCCAGGCAGCGTCCATAAGTAAGCCTGTAGCTGCCATGGCAGCACTTCGCCTTGTTGAGGAAGGTAAGCTGGGCCTTGATGATGATGTGAATAAGTATCTTAAGGATTGGCAGATCGAGGAAAATAAATATACTACGAATGAAAAAATAACACTTCGAAGGATTTTATCTCACTCAGCCGGATTAACCGTTCATGGGTTTGCCGGTTATGCAGCCAGTGATACTGTGCCGGATATAATTCAGGTTCTTAACGGAGAAACCCCAGCTAACTCCGGACGGATTTACCCTGACACCATACCTGGATCTTTATACAGGTATTCAGGTGGAGGATATACTGTTATGCAGAAAATGCTTGCAGATATAACAGGAATGGCATTCCCGGACCTGATGAAAGAATATGTATTATCTGAAATTGGGATGATAAACAGTACTTATCAGCAACCGCTGCCTGCCATCCTGGAAGAAAATGCGGCTGCCGCATACAATGACGATGGCAAAATGATTGAAGGACGCTGGCATACATACCCCGAAATGGCCGCCGCAGGACTCTGGACGACCCCCTCAGATCTTCTCAGATATGCGCTGGAGGTTCAGAATTCGCTAAAAGGTGAATCAAACAAAATTATCTCTGAAGAAATGACAGAAGAGATGCTCACAGCTCAAATAGATTCCCATGGTCTGGGACCCGCTGTGGGTGGTATAGGTGACTCAATACGATTCAGCCACGGAGGAAGTAATGCGGGATACAGGTGTCAGCTTATGGCATTTGCACAAATGGGTCCCGGAATTGCTGTTATGACCAACAGTGATAATGGAGGTTCGCTTATAACTGAAATAATGAGATCATTCTCATATGTTTATGACTGGGGGATCTATAATTCAATTAAGAAAAAAATAATTGACCCAGATGAAATAGACCTGGCTGAATTCGAGGGGAATTATGTCCTAAATTGGCAGGACGAGGATATGGTGGTTGAAATATCAGCTATCAATGATCACCTGGAGGGCACTCAGCAATGGAGCGGATTTAGTATTAAAATGTATCCCGAATCAGAAGTACTGTTCTTTAATAAAGATGATGGCTCATCATTCGAATTTAAAAAAGATATGTCAGGAGAAATAACTGAAGTGCTAATACAGGGACAGCATACTTTTAAGAAGAAGGAATGATTTTAGGCTATCTCCTTCGCTGGCGCGGGTTTCTGACCCGTACTAAGCTATGGAGGGCGGAGAAGGCTGAGGCTTCCTTTTAACCAATAAACATTTCAATAACCCGATTAAACGATTACACAGTTCAACACTTTAACAACTTCTAAACCCCTAAACTCCTAAACATCTAAACACCTAAACATCTAAACACCTAAACATGACAAAACGTATACTAACACTCGATAACGAATTTCAAGCACAGAGGATAAGGGAGATTCTCGACAGGGAAGGCATACCTCATATTATCAGGAATTACCATGGCTCAGCATTCGATGGACTCTACCAGGAGACAAAGGGATGGGGAGCACTCATTGCGGATGAAGAATATGAACAACGGATAGTTGACCTATTTAAACAATTATAAGTTGTCACACCTTTTCAATCCTTCCGAAGTAATTTATTATTTTCCGCAACAGATCTGTAAAGAGGGTGATATATAAAACCAGTGTAAGGAACCATATAGCGCCAAGGTTAAACCAGTAGGTGTCGATATGCGTATCCCCCAGGCGTTTGCATGGGGCATAGAAATGAGCCCTCCCACTGCTTGAAGTAGGCAACATATATACCGGGTCGGCTTTCTGTATTAATTTCTTTTTTGTTTCAACAATACGGTCCTTACTCCTCAGGTTAAGGCAGAAATTGGCAAGGTTCTCATTATGATAATTCATCTCCAGATCTTCAAGGTAACCCTTGCCGAATCGATCCTCGATTGCAGCCTTGGTGGAATCAGTTGCAGCCAGTGCTTCCAGGAACCGTGATGTGAAATTTTTCCGCAGGGCATCCAATCGCTTAAGTGACAGTTTAGCAACCGTAGTATCAAAATCGGCCCTTTTGTATTTTTCAATTAAATCACTGTTGTCAATACCTGCCTTATCTGACAGTAGACCGACATATTTCCTGAGTTTGTAGAGGTTGTTTTCAAAATGATCCCGGTATTCATCCCTTCCAATAGCAACACTGCATTCCTGTGTTTTTTTGACAAGCTCAGGTATAAGGAATGAGTAGTACCAGTTATTCTGGCTCTGGACCATTTCACTGTCGTATATCAGTGTTTCATACTGATTATCCTTGAATTGATGTACAGCCAGGGCTTCATATGCCCAGCGTGATGTCATAATATCTCCTATTACCGGTACATAATCGAAGTTCGTGAAATAACGGTGGAGCTTATCAAATTTTACTATAACCCCACTGAAAAGTAATTGAGGTATTAGTAAAAATGGTATCAGTACATATACTGTTATTACCCTGTCAAACCCTGATGAGATGTTCAGTCCAAGCACATTTGCAAAACAGCTTGTTGAAAATAAGATGAGCCAGTAGCTTGCGGTCATTCCCTTAATTTCAAGGATGATATTCCCAACAAAAACAAAAGTAAGTGTTTGAATGGCTGAAAGTAAAAACAGAAGCAACACCTTTGAATTCAGATAGCTGCCCCTGCTAAGGTCTAGAAATGTTTCACGCTTGAGAATCTTCCTGTCTTTTATTATCTCCTCCGAGCTGACTATCAGGCCGAGGAAAAGAGCCACGATTACACTTATGAAGAGGTAGGCTGTCAGGTTTTCATTGTAGTAGAATATATAATTGTTAGGATTATCAGAAGAAACATCAATATACTTGGTGAAATAACCCAGTATAAAAGCAAGCAAGGGCGCTTCCAGTAATGTAATAAGCAGGTACTGCTTATTTGCCAGCTTAGATATAAGATCCCTTCTAAAGAAGAGTATCATCTGTTTCAGTTTATTAGGTATCCTGAGGTTGCTTTCAGGTATTTCCATCTCTCTTTGCACTGCCTTACGCTTGGACCAGATATGTTGATCAAACAATCTGGACCACTCTTCAGGACTTACCTTCCTGGTATTAGTCAGCTTGCCATGTTCATTGACCACTTTTGCATCAATAGTCTGGAGCATCTGGTCGGTATTTACGTTGCCGCATTCGGCACACTGGTCTTCATCAGGGTTAGCATGGTTACTCATCCTCTTAAAATACACGATTGCTTCCATGGGATTTCCATAGAAAATCTCATAACCACCCTTATCGAGTATTAGTATTTCATCAAACATCTTGTACAGGTAGGATGATGGTTGATGAATATTTGCTATGACCAATTTCCCATTATCTGTCTGTTCCTTCAGCATGTTCATCACATTCTCAGCGTCCACTGATGACAGTCCTGATGTAGGTTCATCAATGAAGAGTACTGAAGGTTCACGTATAAGTTCAAGGGCAATATTTAACCTCTTTCTCTGCCCTCCGCTTATAACTGTCTTCAGGGGACTCCCAACCTTAAGGTTTTTAATTTCTTTAAGGTCAAGCTCATCCAGAACCCTGTCAACAACCGCTTCTATCTCATCATCATTAAGATTGTCAAGGCAGAGTCTTGCGCTGTAATAAAGGTTCTGATAAACAGTAAGATCCTCTATTAGAAGATCATCCTGTGGTACCAGTCCGATTATACCTTTTATTTTTTTCCTTTCTTTCTGATCATTAAGGTTAAAGCCATTAAAGTAAACCTCTCCCCTGTTAGGTTTAAGGTTACCATTAAGTACATTTATAAGAGTTGACTTTCCTACTCCTGAACCACCCATAACAGCAACAAGAGTACCCGATCTGGCATGCATATTGAATTTCTGTATACCGTTCTGTGTGTTTCTGAACCAGAACGATACATTCGTGGCGGTGAGCGATATTTTCGATCCTTTGAATATCTCAGAAAACATACCCGTGATATCCGTGAAGAATATTGTATTGATGCTGGGACTCCTTATTGATGAGCCGTGTTCAAATGAATAGGTCCTGCCACGTAAAATATTCTGGCTGTTCAGATACAGGTCGGCATACCCTGAATAACGGAGGATATATGTTTTGGTACTTTCAATACGAAGGAAATACAGTTCACCTGAGAAATTAGGATCATACCTGTGTTTGACATCTTCATATTTATATCTCTCCAGATTATTTACAACCACTATTTTATCCTTGTCCGGGATATCGTGTATTGTACCTACGATGAAGCTGAAAATGTTCCTGTATTCATCCTCGTAGATGTTAAAACTTCGAGCTACTGTTTGCAGGAAGTTTGCTTCTCTGTTTGATATGACCTCTCCCAGTGATATAAACTCGATAAGCTGAATGATTACAAATACTTTCTGGTTCTGCTGGAGTTCTTCATTTATTTTTGAACAGATACCACATATTTTTTTCTCCACCAGACTTTTCCGCTTCTCTCTCTTTGCTGATTCCTGGTGGAAGTCGGCTTTATGATACAGTAAGAGGTACTCCTCGAATGTAATCATGTATTTCTCGGCGAGCTCACTATTAAGTTGCTGGGTAAGAAAAGCACGTACTACTTCTTTCTCTCTTTCAGTTACGATATTTTCCTCATCAACATCAATGATCAGTGCGAACAGCTGGATCAGTGCATCTACAATTGCTTCACTCATAAGTAGCGTCTTTAGTATGTGGTCCTTTAATATATCTCCATTTTCAAGGGCTACAGGAGTGGCAAATTACAAAATCGAAAGCTATTCATCAAAAAAATTTATTTAAAGTAAACTATTTAATGCTGATACACAGGTTTATAATATCCTGTGTTTTCTTGATTTTGGTTAATATAAGGTCTAATTTTGTTAGAACTAACCATGAACCAGAATGTCTGACAAACCCAAAAACCCATTCAGGTTCTTTCGGGAACTCAGGCGCAGGAAGGTTATCCGTGTAATCACCGTCTACTGCGCAGCCGCATTTGTTATTATCGAGGTAAGCAACAATATTGCTGACTCCTTAAACTTACCGGGTGAAATATCGAAATGGGTCGTTATAGCTCTTTCTTTAGGACTTATTATAACAATATTGCTGTCATGGATATTTGATATAACTCCTGAAGGAATACAAAAAACAAAACCTGTCAAGGAGGTTCGGGCAGAGAGCGTGCCGGCGACCTCAAACAGATGGAGGATTGCAACTTATGTAAGTATTGTGGTCATTATTGCCTTAATAGTATTTAATATCTTTTCCGGCTCTGTCAGGGCGGCGAGACTATCGAGGATGGAAAAGTCGATTGCAGTGCTGCCATTCCGTTATCTGAGTAATGATTCTTCACAAATACATTTTTGTGGTGGAATTCAGGAAGAGATACTTAATGACCTTTCAAGTGTGGAGCCTCTTTCAGTAAGATCAAGGACCTCAACTGAAGCGTATAAAGACTCAGACATAACCATACCTGTCATAGGTGAAGAACTCAATGCGAATTTTCTTGTCGAAGGAAGTGTTGGTTTTGAAAACAATATAATAAAGGTCTGGATACAATTAATTATTGCAGAAAAGGACGAGCATCTATTGTCTAATGACTATCAAATAGAAGAACTGGATGATATATTTGCTGTTCAAAGTAAGATTGCCAGGGATATTGCCGGGAAACTTGAAGTAGTGCTTACTTCTGAAGAGATTAATATTATTGATAAAAAGCCAACCGACAATATCGAAGCTTACATTCAAATGTTGATTGGAGATTATGAGTTTAGCCAGGCTACTGAAGATTCCTTCGAAAAAGCTATCGATAATTACCAGAAAGCCATAGAGTTAGATCCCACATTTGCCAGAGCTTATTGTAATCTTGCTTATGTCCATATTCATCTTGGGGGCTGGTTCATTTCATCCCCTTCTACAGATAACAGGCTACAGGTAAAGGGCTATTTATTGAAGGCACTTGATATAGATAATGAATTAGGAGAAGCATATTATATGCTTGGTGAGATGAATTACCTTCATGAATGGGATTGGATGAAAGCCGAAGAAAATTTTTGTAGAGGATTAGGTATTAACCCTAACTATATCTGGGGAAGAATAGAATATGCCAATTTCTTAACCTGCATGAAACGTTTTGATGAATCAATTAAAATCGGGAGACAAACAATCAAACTGGATCCAAGGAACGTTATTGCTTATAATGAGTTAGCATTTGCCTTCTTTCAAAAAGGAGAATACGATAAGGCTATTGAGATGTATAACAAAAGTCTTGAGATGGAACCGGATTTTCCGCATACTTTATGGTCGTTTATGCTGTATTATACAGAGATAGGTCAATATGATAATGCCATACACTACTGGGAAAAGATGAGAGAAATTCATGATAATCAGATTCATGAAATATCCGCTTATTTAATAGGTGATGCTGGCCAATTGATGGGATTGGCAGGAAAAAAAGAAGAGGCTATTAGCCTTCTTAAAGAATTGAATCGCAGAGCTATTGAGGAAGGGTATAATCATAGCATACCGCAAGCTTATATTTACATAGGATTAGATGATAAGGAGAAAGCCCTTGACCTTCTTGAACAGGGATATGTTAACAGGGATCTTGGGATGCCATTCTTGAATATTGCTGGTGAATTTGATCCACTTAGATTTGATGAACGATTCAAGGCAATACTGGAGAAGATGAAATTCCCGGAAACCAGCAATTGAAAAATCTTTGATGATTTTTTCTTATATGCTAAGATCCATTCTTGAATTTATTACAGTAATATCAGTTTTTATAAGCCATATTTTTTAATTTAGCTAAAGACAATTTTAAAAGCTATCTGAGTATCTTATATTAATTCTTCCAAACCTTTTTATATGCCATCTTGATAATACCTTCTTTTAAGCAGTCTAATTCGATTCATACAACTAAAAAATAATCTTACATTATGAAAAACCTGATTACCATAATCTTTTTAATCGGAACAACTCTTTTTGCCCAGGAGCCTGGCGAGGAACCTTCTCCTTCTATCTTCAAGGGACTAAAATTCAGAAATTTAGGCCCGGCTTTTACTTCCGGTCGAATTGCTGATATCGCAATTCATCCCGAGGATGATAATTACTGGTATGTCGCAGTAGGA
>Ga0272443_10004032_pt1 | contig 16523 bp, 10 predicted proteins | sample SSMAcet12_FD_193581 | JGI IMG/M metagenome (GOLD analysis project Ga0272443, IMG submission 193581) | Marine sediment archaeal communities from Little Sippewissett salt marsh, Falmouth, MA, United States - SSM-Acet-12 | ecosystem: Environmental > Aquatic > Marine > Wetlands > Sediment ... | reverse complement strand
GTAGCACAGCTTGACTTCATGTCGCTTGAGCCCCTACCATAGAGCATACCATCCTCAACTACTGGTTTCCAAGGGTCTTTGGTCCATGCATCAGGTTTGGCTATGGGCACAACATCTAGATGTCCATTGAATATGATTTGTTTCTCGGCTTCCGGGTTGATGCACGCATAGATTATTGGGCGATCCTCTGATCCAAGTACCTCAACGTGTACACCAATGTCTTCAAGGAGCTTCTTTGCATGCTCCATTACCTGTTTTTCGTCCCCAGAGATGCTGGGAATCTCGATAACCTGCTTCGACAACTCGATTATACGTTTCTCGTTTACGAGCTTCAAAGCATCAGAAAGGCTAGTCATGCCTTATTGTCTGTCTTTCGCTGATTTAAGCCCTCATAACTCTATGATAGTCTCTTTGTCCTTGAACTTCTTGAAGGTACTCTGCTTTCTACCAGCTGTCTTTCGAATAATGGGCTCGTCTCCCATCGCCCATTTACTGATTAGGTTCCGGTGCTCATAGTAGCGCCTATCCAGCAACCAATAATGACACCAGTCATCCCTACCACGAATACCCCTACCAAGACTCTGGTTAGCAGCCCTGAAAGCGTCCATGGTGTACCATTTGTTCCCAAGCCCCTTTTTCTGTTTGTTGAAGTAACGCATCTGAGCCTTTACCAATGGATCACCGTAATTCGCGTAGGGCACTCCTACTAGGAATATTCCTCTTGCCTGGTCCTCTGGGAAGTTGCTTCCCTCGCTGTTCCTGCCTCTGAAGACGCAGCAAAGCACGGAGCCTCCGATGCTTACCGCCATTCGTTTGTATCTGGTTACTACGTCTCGGTTTTGAGAGGCGTCTCTTCCTTCCCTGAATAATCTTTTACCTCCGAGATAGGGTACGCCGTTTTGTGTCTTGATTATGCCTTTCTTGGTCCAAGCATCGATACAGTTGTTCATGAAACCTCTCTGAGTGAAGAATATGAGTGCTCCTTGGCTTACTTTCTCCAGATCACCGGCGATGGTTGAACCCATCTTAGATATCATTTGCTCGGTTCTCTCTTTATACGTGGATGTTATACCTGTGTCGATGGTCATCTTGATCTTATCTGATTTCTGTATAGGTGGATAGACCCGTTTCTCGGCTTTCTCCTGACCAATAATCTCAGCAAACGTATCAATCGGACTCAAAGTACCGCTCATGATAAGCACGCCATCCGCGTCCTGCACTACAGGCTCTACAGCGAGACTGGGGTCAAGACACCTGTACTCGATAACCGGTGCACCATAGTAATTGCGTGTATAGAGTCCAACGTATTTGCTCTTCTGGCTCGTTTGAACCAACTCAAAGAACTCCAGTAAACCGTTCAAATAGCTCACAGGTGGGTTCCTGTTTTGTATCTTCATAGACCTGATAGCATCCACCATTGGCGCATGCCCCTCGATGAAGGTATGAATATCGGTTCTCAGCGCTTTCTCAAGCTCCTCCTCCAAGACGCTTGGAGCCACAAGCCTCGGCTTTCCGCTGTCATTCTTCAACAGATGTTCACCAAGACGATTGATGTATCGTGGCGATTTTCCGATAAGTCTCATCTCTTCCGCTGCAGCACTCAAACCCCGTTCTGTAAGTGTGTCGCTGAGAATCTCTTGTCCAACTTGGTCGATGTTGTGCCCCTCATCAAGGATGAGTATCTTCTTTTCCAAGTCTAGCCCAGTCATGAGCCTGATCATTGGGTTGAAAATATAGGGATAAGGTGCTACAATCACATCTACGCTTTGAGCTACTCGTCTTGAGAGAAAATATGGGCAAATTTTCCGTTTCTGTCCTTCAGTTATCAGTTCTTTTCTCCCGAGAATAACTGGTAAACCCTTCGGCGGGGTCTCTATCTCATGAATAAATGGGCATTCATCGTTTTTCCTAAGCGTATGACACTGTTCCTGAGCCTCATTAGAAGGTAATTCCCGACAATCCGGGTTTATACAGAGAAAGTTTCTACTAGCCAAGTTCACAGCCGAGTACTTTTCACCTGATTTCTCGTTGATGCTTTGTAACTCAAGCAATACCTGACGAACCTGTTCATGAGTCCGAGTGGCATAGATGATTTGTTTACCTGTAGGCAGGAGACAGCTTAGGGTGCTGATGGTTTTACCGAATCCGTTACAAGCTTCAGCCAGCAATACTTGGCCCTTAGCGACGGTTCTATTGACATCTTCTATGAACTCTACCTGCGGTTTATATGGTTCATATGGGAAGAGGTCTCTCCAATCCCTCCTCGGCGCCTTACCGGGTACTATTTCTAAGAGTTTTTTACAGTCTCGGCAGAATCTGTCTTCCTCATATTCTTCTAAACTGTATGATCTACCGCATTGTGTGCATTTTGCAGAGGAAGCCATTGCAGTACCCATACAATGGAATACAATTTAAAGCCCATGTTAACGAGAAAAAAACTACTCAGTACTGAACATGTTCCTCATGCTACGCTTAAACCGTATCCAGACATCCTTTGCTCCACTGATGTTGATCTTCTGGGGGTTAATCGCCGTCAACCCATTAGGCTCAATCGCTAAGATAACAAACAGGAAAATAATTGGAATCAAGCCCTCATAGACCCCAGTATTCACGCCAACATAGCTTATCAGGGCCCAGATAATCATCTTAGAACCCAACGCAGTCAACAAACCACCGATAATCGCGCCTGTAATACTGCCAAGTCCACCCAAGACACTACCCGCCATCACATTAATCAGCAAAGTATCACTGAAGTTTACGCTTGTACTCAGCCACATCGAGATAATCGAACCAGCTAAGGCCGATAAAGCACCAGATACAAACCATGAGAAAAAGTGGACGAAACGAATATTCACACCAAGTCCCTGAGACAAGTCCTCGTCCTCCGCTGTCGCCCTCATAGCTATCCCATGCTTCGACCATCTGAGAAAACTTTGTAGACCTATTACCACCAAGAGAACTGTGCCCGGTGCGATAATCCCAATTGCCGGGAAACCGTTTATCCTCAAATCATAATTGTAGAGATTGAAGCCCTGACTCAAAACCCTGTTTTCAACAAGTAACCAGAAGCTAAACATAGCTAAAAACTGGGTTATGATCTGGCTAATAATATAGAAAGTAAACGTCAAGGTAATCTCGCTGTACGCTCTACCTTTAATGGGCTTAACAATCAAAACATACAGTACAATACCTAATACCCCGCCTATAAACGCGGATATTGGCCAAGTATAGTAAGGATTGAACCCATAAAACCTCACCAAATAATACGTGCACGCCGTGCCAATTGATGCAAAACTGGTGTGGGCAAAGTTTGGGAACTTTTCCATCATATAAGTAAACGTGAAACCAATGCAAAGCATCACAATAATGCTGACGTTTAACGCTACGCTAACTATTAGCCCTACATTCACGACATTCACCGAGTATTGGTGCAATATAAGAACTAAGACCTTTAACCAGAAAAAATCAGTAAAAAGTTTATAAAATAACTGAAAAAACACCTCCAACTATGGGAATATCTAAAACCTCATACAGCACACTTTAAATCACCAATCAAAGGGAAAGTAAACAGAAGGGGCGTCAACCTTGAACCAAATTAAGTTACTCTTAGTAGTCACTCTGATATTTTCAACCATACCCATAGCACAGGCACAGAGCACCCTACCCTGGATAGAAGAATACACCATAACCAACTATAGCACAGGACAAACCACCCTAGAATGGAGTTCAGACACAGGAGAAATACTCCAAAACGCCCCTGTACTCGCAGGAGACGAGTACCAAATCACATTCACCCTAAACGTACGGCAGACAGTAGACAACGCCGTACTAACACTGACCCTAACAAGTTTCATGAACCAGCAGAGCGAGTCAACCTACTGGGAAGTCGGACCAGAGTTCCCCAGAACCGCCGATTATAACCCCGCTCAACGTACAATCAGCCTACACCACAACCAAGGAGTGTACGAGGTAACCGCAACAGGCAAGATCAGCAGCGATGCAACGACTTATACAGGAGAAGGATTAACCCTCCACCGGCCTCTTGAGATTACTCTGATCGAGCTTGATGGTCCAGTAGGCACAGACTATGATGATATCACCGTCACTGTAATCGATAACAAGATCGATGACTACAGGTTCTTACTAGACCAGAAGCAGGCAGAACTCCAACAATACGAAAACACTGGAGTAGACCCAGCCTATATACAGCTATACGAGAACTTTGTAGCCCTCAGCGAGGAGCAAGCAGAACAGGGACTCGTGGACAACGCAATGGACCTGCTGAATAACCTTGAGGTCGATACTACACCGGTGGAGACGGGTCCAAGCTGGATGGAGCGCTACTTCCTACCCGCAGTGGGCGGATTAGCCTTGATCGCCATACTAGGTGTATTCCTATTCATACGCACTAACAGCAAGCTAGGGTTCGTAAAAATGGTCGTCGAAGACCAGATAAGAGAGATGGAGGCACTACAGAGCCGTGCCTCGCGTATAGATCGAAACCTCGCATCGAGGCTAGACGAGATTAACAGCAGATTGAAGGAGACTGAGAACGCATAATGAGCGACAGAGGATATAGCAGCATAATACACATGGTCGGACTAGGAGGAGCAGGAACCAACATCGTCGAACATTTCATGAAAGACGAGAAAACTTTGGATATGCTCGACCAAGGATCAACACGCCTCAGCATGATGGCGATGGACATCGCCGACCCTGACATAAAGAGCCTAGACGAAACATACAACAAGATACTGGACCAGATGCGAAGAAAAGGAGTCCCACAAGACCGCCTAAGCCTCATCGCTCGAAGCGTCAAGTTCCCGAGCGCAGAAGCCATGTTCGACTTCGTCCAAAACAAGTTTGAGGAACACCTCCGCAACGAGGGGATACAGATAGACGAATACAACCCATGGCTACCAAGCACAGTCGCCATTCCCCCACTAGCAGGCGGAGCAGGCCGACGCAGAAGCCTAGCCAAAGCCATCTACAACCTCAACTACTACCAACTAGGAATAATCAAATCCTTCACAAACATGTTCAAAGATAACGCTCTAAGCAGCATCAGCAGCCCAATAATCCTGCTAGTATTCGGTCTAGGCGGCGGAACAGGAAGCGGAATGGCACTAGACTTTGCACGCCACCTACGCCAAGCAGTAGGCTCAGGCGTACCAATAATGGCACTATGTGTATTGCCATGCCCCGGAGACGACCCACCAGCCAAAGGATACTCAGCCTTCAATGGAATCAACGAGCTAAGCCTACTACTGAACAGGGAGAAGAACGCGTTACTCACCCATGGACTCGGAGAAGTCTACAGGAACCCGTTCAACAGCGTCATGTTCCTCCCACTGATGCCCGCCTACAGCAAGACAGGCAACATCATGAGCGCCCGTGACGAGATCGACAAGATGATCGTCGAGATGATCTACGTTCTCATGGACTTCGATATGGCGGACCTCATGAGTGGAATAGGCACGGAAGTCGGATTAACAGACGACAGTGTTCACACCCTCAGCATGGTCAAAGTCAACTACCCTGTTGATGCCTACGTTGAGGCATTCAAGTCTAACCTTGAAAAGATGCAGCAATTGGCTGAGATCAGGAAAGAGAAGCTTGATGTGCTCCAGAAACTCCAGAGCGTATTGGAGCTCAAGAAAGAAGAAGTCGGCGAGATATACAAGGACTACCTCATCAAGACAAACGCATTCAACGCGGAAGAATTTGACGACAAAGTTTACCAGATTATCCACGGTAGCCCAAGATTTGATGAAGACCTCAACCTCTACGTCAGAGGAATCGAGGACCAGATCAACAAGTGGATCGATGAAGCAATACAGTTCGTCAACACCATCAAGCTAGTAGCAGATGAAGGTACCATCGAGGATAGCGTAGTCAAACTCATCCTCCACGACGAGGAATCCTCCCCACTGGACAGCCTCGAAGGCATGATAAGAAACATCAGCCGCACACATCCCGAATATAGGGCACAAAAAGCAGCCATATTTGAACGCCTAGAGCAGCTGGTACCAAGCAGTCAAAGCTTGACGCTACGTCAGAAGAAGCTCATAGATGACTTCATGAACTTGGCAAGTATCACAGAACTAGGACTTGATATACTCACCCTCTACAACGAGAACAGGCACCTGATTGATGCCATCAGTCGCCGCTACGAGATACTACCAGAAGAGGACAAGCTAAACGTCAACTTCAAGGACATGAAAGCCGAACTCACCACCATCTACCATCTCCTGCAGCTTATGATCAAGCCAAGCAGCGACGAGATCAAGATGATCGACGAGCACCTCACATACCTACAAGCACTGATCGTGAAGTTCAGGTCTAGACGTGAAGAACTTGAGAACGATCTAATCCGGGTTGAGGAAAAGAAGAAACGGATGGAGTTCGATCGCGATAAATACGAGAAAGACTCCAAAGGATTCAGCCTCTTTGGTAAGAAAAAATACAACCGTGAGAAGCTCAAAGAGATCGAGCGTGAGCTACAAGGGGTCAGGGAAGATGAGATACACCTCAATAGTGAGCTAGGCTCTGCGGATACTCTCATCGAGTTCTATCAGGAGTTAGCCAAGAAGCTAGAGGTTACAAGCGATTACAGAAAGCAGCTTCAGACCGTACTGGAGTTATCACAGGATTATCAGGATAAACTCAGCGGAATCATCCAGAGCAACCGCTACTATGAGCGAACCACTGAGCTAACAGGTGACGAGCAGGGCAAGATAATCTACAAGATACTCGCTGAACAAGAAGACCAGCTCAACCGGGAGGGAATCCTAGAGGAAATCCTCGACGTAGACCACTTCAAAGACTATATGCGGAGCATCGTCAGAATCTACAGAACCCCAAACATCATGGGGATGAAGAGCAGCTACCGCAGCGACTACCTCTGGGTAACCGTCCAGACCCCTCAGGGACTCTGGGATGAGGACCTCACACAGGAACTCTACACAGCCCTAGCAGGCTACGTCACAGGAGATGTATCCAAGACCATCACAGTCAGGATCGTCGAGTGCCGGGACCCATGGGTCATAAGAGTAGTTGTCATCGCTGGACGTGGTAAGATCGAAGACCTTGCGCCCTATGATGAGATGGAGCGGCTTAACAGGAAGGCAAGCGACTTTGAGAAGGGCCTCAGTAGGAGTTTCCTAGTGGAACATAAGGGTACTTTGGATGAGTTGCTAGCAGGGCTTGAGGAGAAGCTAAAATCCGTTTAGCATTTTTTTCTTTATTTTATTCCATTCTTCCTCGTCAACTAGGTTCTGGTCAACATTCATCTTGCTGAACCTTTCGATACGTTGGTAAACCTCGTTGAACTTTTTCTTTGTATCATATCCTCCAACTAGAATAATGACATCAACACGGTCCCCATACTCATCCACAAATAACGGCTCACAAATTTGCGGAATATCCACGCCAATACTTTCCTGAAGCCACTGAGTGACCTCAAACTCAAGCTGTCCCTTCTGGAAATCTTCCTGATAGCTTAGAGGAGCACGAACCAAAACATAGACCATCTTCGCGGAGGTGAGTTCAAAGTCCATCAAAGGTTGCTCAAGGGTTATCTCCAGTATGTTTCTGAAGCTGCCATAGATGTCGAGACTGCATCCTGTTGCTAGTAGTGGTGAATAGATATTTACCCCGTAGCTTCGTGAGAGTCTATCCAGTTCCCTGATGATGTTTTCCTTGTCTAACAGCATATCGATGAAGTAATCAATGATAGCTGTATCCTGAAGCACATCACCAATCCGGTGCACACCATTATAGTCCTCCATCAAACCTTGATCAATCAAGACTAGAGGTGTAGAATTATCAATCAGAATCCTACCAACGGCTGAAAACGCGTTATACAAGGCGTCGCTGCTGTGGTTCATCGAAGGAAAGAGGGCAACTCCTATGGTGCTTTTTTCTTTTTGGGCTAGGAACCTGTGTATTTCGGGAAGTATTCCTGAGCATGCGCCTTCGCTGATGTTTGAGAGTGTAAGAACCTGATTATGGTATCCATAGATTAGGTGCTCGAGCTCTGAATCGACATCAACCTTGTCATAATACTCCTCCATATCAAACCAATAGTGAGGCTCATAGAGGGTATCCGCCATTAGACAATATTTAGGGTCGATCTGAATTGTTTTATGCTGTAAGTCTTTCTTATGGATCACACGAAGAAGCGTATACATGTCCGCTTCGCTAAGCTTAGGTGAGTCTATGAGGGTCTCAAGCGTATACTGTCCTACAGTAACCACAGCCTTATCAGGGAGAACAGGGGATAATGCCTCTATCTGTTTCCTGAGGCTAGCGAGTAGGTTGATATCAGTGTTCGAGGTCAATGGAGGATCAAGCACCTAGCACCAATAGGAGGGATAGATGGATATGAGTTTCGCGCTATTCATGGACGGGGACATGGGTGAACAGACCGGTAAACTGGTCACGTTTATCATAAACATGGTCTCCATGTCTCTCGGGTTCATACTCATACCATTGCTACCCATGCCTTTGCCTTATATTGTGGCTTTTCTGGTTGCTTACGCGACATATAAGGAAAAACCATATGGAATGATGACGGGAAGCCTGTTAATTAGCCTCGGTTTAATTTATCATCTCTCGCGAATTGGGTTTTTCCAGATATTCCAGAGCCCCATCATGAAGATATTTATCTTATCGATAATCATCGCGCCTTTTGCTCTATGCCCCGCGGTCATCTCAAATAATTTGCATATTATCGCGATTGATATGGGTATAATTGCGGTGGCTTTACTCTTCTTTGAGCAGTCTTTCTATCTTGCAATCCCCTTAATCCTCGTTTTTGCCACCATTTACAGAGGTAGAGGAATCGCATTCACATTCATCTACTATGCTTTTATCTCGATTCCGCTTCAGGTAATCCAGTACCTAAAAACATTTGAACCGGGAACTTTTCCTCCCCTCTATACACCCCTTACACTGATCTACCATGAGATACAAAGTTCTTTGAGCTACATCAATTTAGATGAATTAAAGAAAGTCTTTAACAGTATCAGCGAGATTTTTCTATCTAGTGGATTCGAACGATATGTAACTGAGACCCCCGATTATATCGTTGATAACTTTAGCACATATCTCATAACAGATTACATTGAGTATATTCGTTCCATCGAACTGCCTCCTTCATATGCTCCAAGCTACGTGATAGACAGCTTCATGCAGTTCGTCGCAACATACATACCCACTTACGAGAACTCAGCTATCCAAACATACGTAAACTCAACACTACCTGCCTTCATTACCCAGAACCTTGATCCAACGGTTTGGGCTGCTTTACCCTCCGTAGACTCAGGGGTATTGCAGATACAGGTAGAGGAGTTATTCCCGCTTTACGTGAATCAGGTCTTTCAAGAATATTTCCGTGAAGCTACTGGTAGGTTGATAAACTCGGTTCCTGGTATTGTCTTCTTTTTGGTGATTATGATGGGGTTCATCTCTGCTATCACTTTGCTGAACATGAATATGCCTGATCCAGTGAAAGAGTCTGTTATCCCCGGAAAATACGTTGATTTTGTAATCTACCTATTACCTATTTTTGTTGCGGCTGTTACTAACCTCATATTCTTCGTGGCAATCGATAATCTAAGACAACCACTGGCATTCCAAGCCACCGTTAATCAAGCGATCATCATTAACAGCACCATCTTTACGGTGCTTTTCTCGGCTCCTGTTAGCTTTAGTAAATATCTCTTTGATCTCAGGGAGGTTAAGGAGGTTAGAACAGTCTCCTTGCTGGAGGAATGTGATTATCAGCAGAAGAAGCTGGAACGGTTAATCAATTTGGTGAACCGGATGCGGTCACCTGTACCTGATAACTTCATCGACCTCAAGACAAGGATGCTCATTGCCCTGGACGAAGTAAAAGAGATAAAAACCAGCACAGAAAGCTCAAAGGAACTCAAGGAGATAGATGAAAACATCAGACGCATCTACAACGGGTTAAAAGAAAACGTAGAAAGCTTCGAGACACAGCTTGACGTAGCCCTCAGAGACTATTATATCAAGACAAAGTTTGAGTATCTTGAGGCAGCTGGAGAGATAATTGATCTTGGTCTCGGCGTTGATGCCCCTGTTCTCCCTGAACTTGATTATGATGCACCCCTTGAGGAGAAACTAGACCACATTGATGGAGTTATTGAGGCTGGACGTGTACTTGTAGAGGCATTAATCGATACTAGTGACAAGATATACGAGATCATCAGCAGCCTCTTTGAGCCAAACCTCCCCAAGGATAGCGCCACATTGACGATCAGCAGAGAAAAACTGGAAGAGGACGAGCCCTGGGTAATAATCGACGCAATACTGATCAGCTTGAAGAACTGGGAGAAACAATACAGCGCCGACATAGTCAACGCCACACGCCCAATCAACGACAGCGTAGAAACAGTGATACAATTAAGCAGAAGACGCAGCAGCCTAAGCAGTCTCCTCGGGGAAAAATATGAGGAGATTAGAAAACTCTCCGAACGTGTAGAAGCACGTAACTTTAACGCAGATGACGAAAATCTCCGCGTATTGAAAGTTATTCTAATCAGGGATACGATACTGAACACCGTTGACGTAGTAGGCAAGATAATAGGCATCCTCTATTACCACATCAAGGACCTTGAGTTCAACATCAATCTCCTATTGCCTCGTGAAGATTTCGAGTGGAACAGGAACCTTACCCTCACAGAGCGTATGAGTCAGAGCTTGGATGTAATCAACAACTATGAGCAGTATAGAATAGATGAGCTCATCAGCCACCTTTACAGGGTACTCAGCTACATCGATGAAGCAGTAGATACAATAGAATACTATAACGAGCGGAAGGAAATGCTTCTCAACTACCCGGTGTTTGAGAAAAAGATAACCCGGATACTTGATGAGAAGGACGAGGTTAAGCTGGATGAGCTGGGAGTCTCTGAGAAGTATGGACGCGAGTACTTGAAAATGTACATAAGAACAACCTACAGTCCACTCCGGCTTGAGGAGACCGCGGACAGCATAAGGAGGAGCGACTAGTGGCACCGATAAAAGGTCGCCTAGGAGATAGGAAAAACGCTACTATCGAGATAGAGGGTCGAGAGATCAAGCTTGTTGTTAAGGGCGGGTTTTTCGGCGGTAAATCAAGTAACCGCGTAATCAAGCTAGATGATATAAGCTCAATCAAACACGGAACCGGCGCAAAACCCTTCCCAGACGCCATGATGATCAAGATCCAGTACCCAGAGGAAGAGTTATCGTTTTTTAGCATCAATAAAGCGCCTCTAGAGTCTTTAGCTGTCGAGATGGAGGCGTTTATTGAGAAACGTGAAAAACTTCTTGTTGAGATGGAGAAAGAGTATGAAATAGACCGAGAGGCTCATACTGCTTTATTGTATCTTAATCTTGAACTGGTTGACGCACTTATGGGTTTGGTTGTTTTGCTTGATGGCTCTGTAGACTGGGGCTCTGTCGAATCAATGTATAATCAGGTTATGCGTGTCAATCAGGACAGGGATAATCTATCTGTTTTACGTCCCTCTCATCTGAGTCTTGAACGCCTGAGTATGGGCATCGAAAAACGGGACATAGCTGTAATCAAGTCCGAGGTCTATGACCTATTATTCGTGTTGCGAGAGAGCTGCGCCGAGAAAGCCAAACACAGTGAACCTTGGTTCAATAACATGTTTCATAAGCTGTTTCTTGATGTATTGATGTCCTTCTGGGGTCGGCGCTTAGAGGCGCTGACAGGTGAATTCAGCGGGGAGTCCGTTGAGAACTCCGAGATGAGGCTTCAAGAGCTAGGTAAACTGGTTCACGGCGAGATAGGAAAAGACGATAAACAGCTCACAAATGGGCAAGAGTATATTGAGAATCATAGGATATTGTTTGAGTGGGTTGAGGCACTACAAAACGTGGAGTTTGAACCCGGTGAGGAGCTGGAGAAGCGGTTAGCTTCCTGACGCCCATTTTATCATGTTGCGCCAGAGTAATCCGTAGCCTTCCCACTCCGCGAACTCTACTGGGCACCAGTGGGGACCAATATCCGTTGTGTATGCGACTGTTCTGCCTTTCCCGTATTCTCCAATGACTAGGAATGCGTCATCATCTACTTTTGCCAGTGTTTCTGCCTCTGGTTTTGCTTCTACGTACTGGTACCCAAGGATATATGGCCAAACATCTGGAAGCCCTTCCGTTATCTGGTGTTTCTTTGTTTTCTTTGGCTGCACACCCTCTGGACGCTCACATCTATCATCTGATGACAGCATCTTTACAGGCAGTACATCTGCTATTGGGGTTCTTTGATACATTGCTGCTCCGTTGATGCCTTGAAAGCTCATATAGCCACCCGCCATGATGAGTCCACCGCCGTCTGCGACGTATTGCTGGATTGTTTTGAGGCGGTTTGGTGTGCGTTCTCCGTGGAGCCATGTCTTTGGGTGCAATAGGAATGTGTCTGCACCTATGTCGCTGAGTATGATGCAGTCGTAGTCTAGTTCTTCTGGTTTGAATGGGAAATCGTTAGCCGCGATGTGTGCCGGCATATGGGTTAATTCGATACCGTGTTTGCCCATTGCTTTGTTAAACCATTCAAGTCCTGTCTCGTAGACTCCGCTTACGAAATGGTTGAATCCCTTGTAGTGGGTGCTGATACTGACCCAGCTCTCACCCACAAGTAATACCTTAGTCATGAAGTAGTATGGGTGTCTTTTTGTTAATGGGTTCTTCGATTAGCCAACGGTGATGTGGATGACGCCCCATACTTCAAGATCTGGTAGCGTCACCGTTAATGTGTCTCCTTCTAATTGGTGTTCTATTATTTCCGGCGTGGTTTCCGGTGTGTAATATGTGACTGTTAAGGTCTCATTTCTCATACTGGTTTGTATCTTTATGTTTAGGGTCTTGTCTTGTACGGGTTTTACTGTGTCCTGCATCCAGTCGTATCGGTTGTTTACTATATGTACCACTATCTCTGAGGTGGTGCTGTACATGGTCTTGCTTATGGTTCCCTCTGTCATTCCAGTGATGGGTGATGTTATGCCTGTTTGTTCGACCATTCCTATGAAGTCTAATAGTATTGGATGGTCTGAGGTATCTATGTATTGAGTTCCTTTGACTTGGTCTATTGTTATGAGTCTGCCTGATCCTATGGTAGCATCCTCCTCTCTCAGATATCCGAGCAGGCTGTTGATGGTTGGGTTCATCCCTCTCTGGTTCTGGATTGTGTTTATGTTGGATGTCGATGTGAATACCAGCAGAGTTCCTCCTTGGTTCACATAGTCTATCATTATCTGGGCGTGTGTGGGTGTTGCATCAGTTAATTCGGGTATGATCACTAAGTTGTATCCAGTGATTTGATCTAGGTTCAAGGGGTATTCGGGTGCGGGATACTTGTTTACTTCTCCCCAGATATCATATTCTTCTGCTCCGAAGACTACATCGTACTGATAACCTGCGTCTGCAAGTAGGCTACATGTGCCGTAGTATGCTTTTGATTGGTAAGCGTCTAAGTTTTCCCAGAGGTGTAGAACGCAGACGTTGTTTGTGTTTGAGTCTATCTGGAATAACTCTGGGTAGGTTGTCGGCATCCTATAGTATGGCTCCAATGCGTCTAAATCTACTTGTAATCCGTGCCCTCCTTCTTCCAGATACATGCAACCCCCTGCGGCAGTGACGTCTGCTATCATGAGCTTGTATAGGGTTCTGGTTTCTTCCTTGCCTTTTTCAAGGATCATTGATCGAGTCTCCATTGATGTCAGTACACTGGGTCTCAATCCAAGTCCTAAAGCGAGTTTGACTGGAGCTGTTGCCCTTGTCCGTGGGTAGAAGCTTTCAAACTTGTTGAAAGTGCATTCCAGGTCTAGAAAATCCACTAGATCTGTTATTATGAGGGATTCTGGGCTGGATAGGTCGTTGACGTTGATTGTGAAAGGCATCTCTTTACCTTGGTCTTCAGCGTATTGTTTTGCCTCGGTTATGATGTATTCTGCTGCTTCACGGTTCTTGATTCGTAGGAATCGTTGATAGTACTCGTAGAGGGGTATGCTCTGCTGTATATCCCAGTTCCTCCAGTCATCATAGGTTAATTCTGTCCAAGCCGCTGGGAGGGCGTTTCTTACTTCCTTCGCGTAGTCTAAATCATCCCATGATGCTAGTCCAAACTGGCTCTTGTACGTGTTTTTCTCGTTCTCTGTGAGTGCTTCGTCCAAGTATAGTTTGAACTGGGTCATGGTGTATTCGCTAAAGTCTGGCTCCAGTACTGCGCTGTAGCAGAGCTCATCCACCAGATAGCCGTCTACCCCCGCGTCAATATTATGTTTAATGCCTTCGAGTAGGTATTCTTGCCAGTCTGGGTGGATCAATGTGTGAACATACCAGACTGATTCTTCTCCTATGATGCCTGAGAGCCCGTAGTTGCTGGCCCATTTGTTGCCATAGGGGTCAAGACATACTGATGCGTCATGCTCTGGTGGATCGAGGCCCATCTTCCAAGTGGTGATCATGCTGTCGCAGCCCACCACGTAGATGCCTTTGTCATGCATGAGGTCGATGTATTCAGGCCATTCGTCGTTGTTTACTGGTTTCCACATATAATCGAACCAGCTCATCACTGAGACATCCATCTGGTCGATTATCTCTAGGTAGTGTTCTTTGGTGTATTCTGCTGTTGGGTAGGGGGCTCCTGTGACCATTACTGTGGCTAGGTTTGAGAACATTGGTGTTTGGCGTTCTTTCCACCATTCTGGTTCTGGGGTCCAAGCTGTTTCCTCCTCTTCAGGTAGAGTTGTCTCTTCTTCCTCTTCTTCTGGCGAAAGATTGGCGTCGTCTTCCTCTACTTGTTCACCGGTGCTATCTTCTAGTTCCGGTAGGTCTTCGTCATCAGGGGGAGTTTCTTCTACATCTGTGGATGTTTCTGTTTCTCCGTTGTCTGATAAAGATGGTTCTCTATCTAGGACTCCCATTTTCACGAAAGCGATTCCACCTACCGCGATTGCTATTATTATCACTATGATTATGTTGCGCATCGAGGAAGCCATAATTATCAATTGAGTTTAGCTTTCTAACCGTAATGAGTTTTGTCCTCGTGTACCGATGAACCTGTTCTGATAGGTGTTTTAAACCCGGGTATTGTTTTGTACTTGATTGTTTTTGGTCGTTAAGATTGGTTTACTTGGATGCGGGGACATCGCATGGTATCATATGAGGCAGATTCAGGCACATGATGACGCCGTATTATCTGCTGTGTATAATCGTGGTAGGGAGCGGCTTGAGAAGCTTGGTTCTGCCGCTGGTGTATCAGATGATAATCTGTATATCGATGTTGCTATGATGCTGGATGAGGCTGACTTGGACGCTGTGGTTAACTGTCTACCCAATAGTCTTCATAGTAGTGTTTCTGTGGCTGCGCTTGACGCCGGTTTACATGTTCTCTGTGAGAAACCCATGGCTACCAGTCTCGCTGAGGCAGAAACGATGGTTAACGCCGCGAGAAAGAATAACAAGAAACTCTTGATCGGTTTGACGCGCCGGTTCCAAGGTGACTCCAAGGCAGCGAAAAAGCTTGTCTCTGATGGAGTGCTTGGTGATGTCTATTATAGCAAGACGGGTTGGATGAGACGTAACGGTATTCCGGGTTGGGGTAGCTGGTTTACCCGTCGTGAGCTTGCTGGGGCTGGTCCTATCTATGATATTGGTGTGCATGCCTTGGATTTGACTTGTTGGCTTGGCGGTAATTTTGATGCTGATCAGGTATTGGCGTCGAGTTATGCTGAGTTTGGACCCGAGAAACGTGGATTTGGTGACTGGGGTACTGTTAATGAGTCTGGGTATTATGATGTTGAAGACCTTGCTTCTGCGTTGATCAAGATGAAGGACGGCTCTACTGTGGCGTTTGAGGTTAGCTGGGCTGCAAATGTGCCTAGCTCAGAGTTCAGCGTCATGGTTCTCGGTAACAAGGCTGGGCTTGATATGGGTAAGAGGATGATTCACAGTACTGATAGCGTTGAGGTAGATACGCCCTTTGAGTTCGAGGAGACTGATTCCTACTGGGAGGAAATGAGTCACTTCATCGACTGTATCGTGAATGACCGTGACCCGGTTACTAAGCCTGATGAGATGCTGGGGCTGCAACGGATGCTGGACATGATCTTGTTGAGTGCAAGAGAGAACCGTGTAGTGAAAGCGTCGGAGGTCTAAGAGTAAAGCATATCACAAGGGCTGTGGTTCATTGGGTTGGTGAGCTGGGGGGTGGCTGTCGGTCACATGGCTGAGGAAACTCCATCCACCGAGTAGGGCTGCGACGCTGTGAGGCGTAAGGGGAGACCCTTGGCAATGGACAGAAACGATACCTTCCGTGGCATGCGATGATTCATTGGATGATGAGGTCGCTACGGAGATGGGTGAGACGACTAACCCGCAGGGTGCAAGGGCGAATAGGCGCCGATACCCTCCTACAGGGGGCGCGGGTAGCCCGCATAGCTGAATGCCGCCAAAGTACAGGAGATGGGTTACACCCAGCACAC
>Ga0272443_10004031_pt1 | contig 16529 bp, 7 predicted proteins | sample SSMAcet12_FD_193581 | JGI IMG/M metagenome (GOLD analysis project Ga0272443, IMG submission 193581) | Marine sediment archaeal communities from Little Sippewissett salt marsh, Falmouth, MA, United States - SSM-Acet-12 | ecosystem: Environmental > Aquatic > Marine > Wetlands > Sediment ... | reverse complement strand
ATTACTGCTGCAAACTCCCCTATCGCCCGCCCCCATGCAAGGACACTGCCGCTGAAGATATGCCTTACACTTAACGGGAGGACAATCTTTCGAAATGCAGTGAATCTCGTAGCACCAAGCGTTCTAGCCACATTTTCAAGATGAACAGGCACCTTCTCAAAACCCTCCCTGACTGTGTTTATGTAATATGGTGAGGATACAAAGAACATGGCGGCAACAATGCCGGGATAGGCGTCCTCAAAGACAAAGCCAAGCGTTCCAAGCGGTTCGCCAATAATTCCTCTTCTCATGAAGAGAATATACACAAGAATTCCTGCAACCGTATGGGGAAGCATTATCGGGAGATCAACAAGGCCTTCAATAAATCCCTTGCCCCTGAAATCTACCCTTGCAAGGACATATGCAAGCGGAGTTCCAAGAATCAGGAGCAGGATTACAGTATTTAAACCCGCTCCAAGGGTGAGAAGAACAGATTCTATTACCTTTGACTCTGAAGCAACAGAGATAAGATACGGGATATCACCAAGCTGAGCAAATGAGATATTCAGAAGTGAAAGAACTGTAAGAAATACAATAAGCCCGCCGATGAGTGAGAAAGAGATTATGCAGCTGTCCGGGCGGGAAAATTTCGCAGACATGATAAAAAAAGATTTTTGGTTTAGCTGCTCATTTCAACAAGTGCTGAAAGTGATGAAGGAATGTCAATGAATCCCACAGCAGGAACAATAGGTGGCTGACCTGCATCTTCCATGATCTTCTGTCCTGTCTCGCTGATGAGCATTGATACGAATTCTTCTCCGTTTTCAGGCTGATCTGCATTTGAAGGGACAGTAACACCATATACGATAGGCTTGCCTTTCATCATTCCGCCGGCTGTCTCGATCTGTACCTTTGCATACGCATCTGCATAGCTTATAGATGAGAGATCAATTGCCTCAGGGAGTTCAATGAACTTAACACCGGAATCTGCATTCTGTTTTGCAACACTTCTGTATTCCCATGCATAGTCAAGGTTTCCTGCCTCAAGTCCTGCAATGAGGTTTACACTCTTCTCATCAATTGAGAGCGGGTAAACAGGTGCCGGATCCTTTGCATGAATGGTAGCTACTCCGTCATCAAAACTATGTGAAATTCCGCTTCTTGCCCCGACAAGGTTGTCAAAGATCATATCATCATTGTAGTTTGCTTCTGCAAGCTGAATTACCATAAGTGACCTGTATCCGCAGGGATCAAGATTTGGATCTGAAAATGCCCATGCGACATCATCCTTTCCAAGGATTTCATACCAGTTGTCAGCAGTTACTTCATCCGCATACTTGCTCTTGTCTGTGTAGCAGAGAACCATTCTGTTCTTTGCAAATGTTACATACCAGTCTGCATAGTCAGGGACCATAAGACCCGGAATAAGTGAATAGTCGGCAGATGCATAGACATCAGCTACCTTTCCAAGCTCGACTATCTCCTTTGCAAGCTTTGTACTTCCACCTGCATAGAGCTGTACATCAACATCAGTATATTCAGCCTCGTAAGCTGCTTCCATCTGCTCCATTGGCTTTGCCAGACTTCCTGCATGGAATACCTTTAGAGTAGTTTTCTCTGATGTCTGAGCAGCGGTTGGCTGTTCAGTTGCCTGTGCTGTTGATGCCTCTGCAGGTGTCACAGCCGGAGTATTATCTCCTGTACCTGTGCATCCACACATCATGACTGTTGCACATATCAGTGCAGCAACCAGAAAAAATCCCATAAACTTTTTCATAAGGTAAAACTTAGATTGTTTACCCATTATTATCTTTTGGTTCAAAATTTTTTGAAACAACATCATAATTCAAAAAAATTAAATTTATACTTTTTCCATCACAAAAACCGATCTTGGTTTAAATGAGAGCATAACATTATTCCCTTCTTCAAACCCGCTGCCCTCGTACTGTTCCCATGTAACCATGGCACTGATCGTTATCCCGGCGTCAATATCAGCATACATCATCCTGCCCTGCCGGTGAATGCTGACAATTTTTCCGGGGAGCATATTTCTGCCCTTTATCGGTTCTGCCCTGTGATCATGAACAGTAATCTCTTCAGGCCTTATGCAGAATGTTACCCGGTCCCCGAATTTATAATTCGTTTTAACAATAATTACTACATTACCGGATTTTAATGTACCGTGCACACCATCACTGTATTTTTCCTTAATAGTCCCGTAAAAGACATTATTAATACCAATAAAACGTGCTACATTCTCATTTCCGGGCCTTGAAAAAATCTCATCCGGAGCTGCGATCTGGAGAAACCTGCCATCCATCATGACACCGATTCTGTCTGAGAGCCTCTGACCCTGAAGCATATCATGGGTTGACATGACAATTGTTGTGCCGTACTCCCTGTTGTAATGAAGAATAAGTTCCTCAATTTTCTCAGTATTTACCGGATCCAGACTTGCAGTCGGTTCATCCAGATATAGAACATCCGGTTTGGAGACAATTGCCCTTGCAAGGGCAACTCTCTGCATCTCCCCTCCGGAAAGTGTTCCGGCACTTCTCCCGCCATACCCCGACAGTCCAATCTCATCAAGTGCCCGGTTTACAGTTTCGCTAATGTCAGTTTTACTGAAACCACGATATTTTAGCCCGATTGCAATATTGTCAAAGACATTCATATCAAAGACAGCAGTCTTCTGAAAGACCATAGACATACGCCTCCTAACATCCACAGGCGTTTTTTTCCCGGAAAAAAGATCGTTGCCATCGAAAAAAATTTTACCTGAAGATGGTGTTTCAAGGGTGTTGAGAATTCTTAAGAGTGTTGATTTTCCCTGACCTGACGGACCGATTATTGTGAATATTTCACCCATTTTTATATTGGCATAAACACCTTTTAAGACATTATTGGCTTCAAAGTTTTTATGGATATTATCAATCTCAATCATATAACTCAACTCTGCTGAAATCTGGAGACAATCATGGTAACGGTCAGTGCAATAAGCAGGAGTATAATTCCAAGTGCAACCGAGAGTGAAAAATTGCCTATATTGGTCTCAAGTGTAATTGCGGTTGTAAGAATTCTTGTGTGGCCCTTTATATTGCCTCCAATCATTATTGCCGCACCGACTTCCGAAATTGCACGTGAAAAGCCCATAATTACGGCAGACATTATTGCAAATCTCGCCTCAAGAACCATTGATGTGAAGAACTGGCCGGTTGTTGCACCAAGAGAAACTATTGTATCACGGATTGTTGAATCAAGATTTGACAGGGCAGATATTGTAAGCCCGGTGATAATCGGAAGTATCAGGACAACCTGTCCAAGCATAACCCCTGTTGAGGTGAATAAAAGATCAAGAAACCCCAGAGGACCGTTATTGGAGAGAATCATATACATCACAAGGCCCACAACCACAGTAGGCAGGGCATATAATGTCTGGATAACACTTATCAGAGTTTTACGGCCATAAAACTCATTAAAGGCAATATAAATTCCAAGCGGGATACATAATACCGAGGCAATAAGGGTTGCACCAAGCGTTATTGTAAGTGTCCTGATTGTGATATCCACTACTTCAGGATTCAGGGTGATGATCAATACAAAGGCCTGGTAAATACCCTCAATAATATAATTCATATAATCAACCCTGTATTTTCAATAAAGCGCCGGAGAATATTAATATATTCCTGATAAAAAACAAAAAAATGATTTCCCGGATATTCAGGAATCATTCGTTCATGCAAGCGGTGCAGAAATCTCATCCTGTGTTACACCGGATGACGAGAGCACATCAAAGGCTCCCATTGCAGGGAAGAAGAGAGGCTGACCGTAATCACTTACTCCAAATACCTTAATTTCATCCTGTACGCCGTCAGTGATCAGGTAATTAACCCAGTCCTTTCCGACTTCAACATTAGTGTCAGGATATTTCTCCGGATTTACAAGTATAGCACCGTAGATGTTAATCAGATCATCACCTTCATTTACAAGTTCTGCAAGATTGACAGTTCCGTCCCCCTGATATTTAAGGTATGTTCCGATATCACTGAGTGTGTAGGCGTCCATCTGATCTGCCATTGTAAGCGTGCCGCCCATTCCTGTGCCGGCCTCAACATACCAGTCTTCTTTTACCCAGACAGGTTCATACTCGGCATAGTCATAGCCTGCTACTGACCAGAGAGCCTTCTCTTTGCCATGTGTTCCTGAGCTGTCACCACGTGAGACAAACTTCACACCTTCAGCGCCTTCACTGCCTTTTGCAAGAATTGTTTCAAGAGCCTCTGTCGGAGCCATGCCTTTAATTCCGGCAGGGTCACTCTCAGGACCTACGATTACGAAATAATTGTAGCCAAATACCCTGCGGTCAGTGCCTGAGCCATCCTCAATGAATGCGTCTTCTCTTGCACGGTCGTGAACCATGATGAGATCGACATCACCGTTTGCACCGTATTCAAGGGCTGTTCCGGTTCCTACTGCTGTAATCTTAATGTCAACGCCGGTATCATTCATGAACTCTCCTGCGAGCTGATCAAGAAGACCTGTTGCATAAAGACTTGTTGTGGTTGCAATAAGCAGTTCTTTGTCTGCGTACTCTTTCTGGGCAGTTTCGGCCGGAGCCGGAGTTGCTGTCACAGTCTGCCCTGCGGTTGCAGTGGGAGTTGCAGTCTGTGCTGAACCATCAGTTCCTGTACATCCTGCTGTAAGCATTACACATACAAATGCAGACAGAAGAAAAATTGCCAGAACCTTAAAATTCTTATTCTCCATCACCTGAATATTTGTTTATAAGTAATTAATATTTGTTTTGAGAAAATTTGAAACACCGATGAAATCAAATTAACAGGAGATAAAGAGAGATATAAAATCTCAAAAAATCACAAATAATAACAACGGATTTTTAAAAATTAAGGCATAACATAGGAAAAATACCAAACTGCCCCCATATTAATCTTTAAAGAACATTTTTCTGCTAAAATCAGACAATAGAACGAAACTATCTTCTGAGCAAAAAAAGTTATAGAGAAAGAGTTGTATTATAGACAGTCATTCCGGATTTTTCAGACGGCTCAACAGTCACAATACCTTCCTTAAAGACTGTGCGGTTATGCACAACCTCAACTTCATAACTGCCAATCGGGATATATTCAAATTCATGCGGGGTTTTAACCCCGGTATAACTTCCTTTCAGATAGATCATACTGTCGGGAGGACTGCTGTCAATAAACAGACTGCCGTATGAGTACTCATCAAGCATGAAATCATACTCTGAATCTCTCAAATCTCCGGTGTTTACGAACCGGAAATTTTCTCCTTCCGGATAATAGCCGTCTTTTGATACCACAAGGGTGTGATGCCCTTCTGTAATACCGGAAATTGTGCAGGGAGTTTTTAAGCAGGTATTATGGCCGTCTATTGTAACAGAAGCACCAGCAGGCTCTGTTGTCACAGTGATACTTCCGGCAGTATCCTTCAGACCGGAATTTCCAATATTTATTGCTGAATTCTCCTCCCTGTAGCCGGTATTAAATGTATAAAATACTCCGTCCTTTTCCACAGTAATGAATGTCCCGCTCTTCTCCAGGCTTACTTTTGAAGGGAAGGGGTACTCCGGATATTCGCCTTCAATCAGGAAGACGGAGTCTTTAAAGTATTTTGACTGGACTGTCACCGGAACTTTCTGTGTGAAAACCTCAGGCTCAAGCTTTACGTAACTATCCTCACCTGCAATGACAAATACAGTCTTCTGTGCTGATTTGGCTGCATCTGAAGCAGTCACCTTCACCTTATGCGAGCCCTCTTTCAGACCGTAAAAATAATGTGGGGTTGAGAAATCTGTCTTTACACCATTTAGTATAATATCAAGATTATCCGGATAAGATGTCACATAAAGGCCTCCTGTTGCTTCGGAAGATATATTCTCACCAGGAAGTTCACCTGAAGGAGTGACCGGATCTGTTATTTCTGTTATCCCTGCTGTTTCAGGCACCTCATGCACTGCATCGGCCTTTGAGGAGTCACTTTTAAGCCCTGCCGGTTCAGACTGGTCAGCTGCTGTATCAGGCTGTGCAGAGAAGAACCCTCCGAAGAGTGCGGTAATGAAGCTTAATATGCCGCCATCATCCTGTGAGAGAGAATCTGCATAATCCTCCTCTTCTCTGCCTATCTCTTCTTTTTCAGCCGGAAGTTTACCGGACTGAACGGAAATGGCAGGTGCTGCATCTGATTCTGGGGTGCCCTGACTTTCCCCGGATGCACCGGAAGTCTCCTGTGCAGCACCTTCCTCACCAAACGTAAAGCTCAGTTCTGATCTCTGATTCATCTTTATACTGACATTTGCGGACTCTGGATCATAACCCTCTTTGTAAACTGTAACGGTATGATTTCCGGATTTAACATCTGTTATCAGGGAGTCGGTATGCCAGAGTGTGTCCTTTCCGTCTATGAAGATATCAGCTCCTCCCGGAACTGACGAGACGAAGCATGAGCCTGATCCACGGGTCATGTTATATCCCTTTTCAATGATATATCCGCTTTTGACAGTCACGGTCTCAGGCCCTGCGGTCTCATATTCGTCAAGTTCAAGGGTTATGACATAATCCCCTGCCGGAAGATCAACAAAAGATGCATTCGTCTCCTGTCCGGAATATACACCGTCCAGATAAACTTTAGCTCCTTCAGGAATGGAGGAGACATTAAGGTTTCCGACTTTGGGCTTCCAGCTCTCTGATGAACTGGAGGATCTTTCTGAACTGTAGTCAAGTTTTCCGGAGGAAGAACCTCCCTCACCACCGCCTGAACCGACAATGTTTACTACATATCCGCTGGCGCCCTCACCTGAAACTCTGTTAGTCCATGATACTCCCGCACCCTGATTTGCCTGGATCTCATCGCACCACCCATATGTGTTAAATGCGACAAGGCCGGAATCCAGATTTTCAATGGTGTATTCGACCTTTACCATGCCGTTGTCCGTCAGTCCTGAAAAACCGGAATTCTCACCCAGTGCTCCGACTTTCAGATCCACAAAGAAGATGTAAAACTCCTCATCATCCGACATATCCTGATCGCCATATATCGGATAGTTCAGAGGATCGTTATTCCCGGCAGGTTTCCACTTCTGAGGACCGTAGCCGAAGGAACTCAAAGTAAATGCCTGATCCACTGCTCCGGAGACATATTCAGTGTTACCGGGTGAAGGAGGCATATTCAGTACGCCTGTGGAGGGCCATTTATAGCCGCTCGAACGGATTTTAATTCTGAAGTCATCAGGAATCTGTTCTTCATCATCAGATGGTTTTCTAAGGGCAATCATGAGCAGCATGTTATTGAAAAAACCCCTGCCGCCGGTATCTGAGATGAAAAACGTTCCGCTCTGCATTGAAGTGGTTGTAAGCTGACCATAGTAATCAGAGGTACTTGTGGTCATATGTAATGCGTTTAAACCGCCTCCGTCGAATTTGATGTAATATCCACCCGAATTTGCGGTATTGACATTTACATGCATCGCACCGGCAATCGGATTTGACGGCAGATCTGCGGCGGAGACGCACTGAACAGCCGCAAGTGTGAGAATAAACAGAAGAAAAATTCTGACGTATCCGGTCACGTTATTTTTTTTATTTTTCATAAAACACCTTAAATTAGCACATAATTCGAGAGAATAATTACAGTAAAGAGAAATAGGGCTATGATCAGCATTGCAGTGTAATCATATACACCCGGAACCGGAGCATTGTACACTGTTGGCCTTTCTGAACTGCCATAACCCCGGCACTGCATAGCGTTCGACACCTGATTTGATCGGTTCAGCATTATAACTGTTAAAGGTATGAATAGTGAGAGGAGTTTATCAGCTTTTTTCAGAACTGATCCCTTTTCAAATTTAAGCCCTCTTGATTTCTGGGCATCCAGAACATTGTTTGCATCTCTGGAGAGGGTTGTTGTTGAACTTAGGGCATATCCAAGAGAGAAAGAAATTATCGGCGGGACTTTCATCTTATGAAGACTTTTTACGAAATCGCTGTACTTCGTTGTCATGATGAAGAGAAATGAAATCCCTGCAATGATCAAAAGCCGTATGACCATAGCAGATGAGAAGCAGAGGCTTCCTTCGGTTGCATATAGCGGGATAAATCCAATCTGTGCTGAAATTAACTCAAAGCCTGAATTCTCGCGGCTGAAGAAGAGGTCAAGGACAAAAACAAAGATTATTAGCGGTATAACCAGCCTGAGTGAACTGAACCATTTCACAATCAGACCGGATTTCCAGACAAACAATACAATAAAAGCAAATATCAGTCCCATTACAAGAGGATTTGTTGTCAGAAAGGACATGATGCTGAATACTACGAGCATCAGCAGTTTTGTACGTGGGTCAAGGCTGTGAATGACCGAATCTCCGGGGATGTAGATTAGTCCCCTCTTATTTTTTTTCCCTCTGCCACCAGCCATAATCTGCTCACAGAATTGTTTGAATTTCAGAGTTAAAACAGTTACCTAAAAGATCATGTTAATCAAACTAAATTAACCAAAATTAATTATATCAGTTCAGAACACCAATACGAGATTTCCCCCAGAATTTTTAAGATCGGATTTTTCCGGAGAAATGCGTAAATCATCCCGACATTTAAAAAATATAAGGAATTAAATAATTCAGAGAGAACTGATACACCTTACAAAGAAACACGCAATCCTGGCAGCATCTCCGATATCAACCTCCCCATTACCGTTAAAGTCCGCAGCCGGATCAACAGGAGTCAGAGATGCAACCATATAGGCAACTTTTGAGACATCACCAATATCGACACAGTCATTTTCATTAAAATCACCCTTTAATCCGGTTATTGTAATATTTCCACATACAGGCGATAACAGACCAGCCTGAGAATCATTGCTCCATGTTGCATTTAATACTGTAAATTCACTGTCATCGTTCTTATTTCCGGTTGCGAAAAACATTACATCAATGACAGGTTCTGGAGATTCTACTGAAATCCCGTTTATACTGGTCAGACTGAATACGAGATTATTCTCTGTAAGGTCAAATGATAATTCCGAATCCGCAAAATCACTCCCGTTCACTCCTGCTGAATAAACTGATATTACATCCGGATTCCAGGAGATATTCCCGGAAATATTCTCCACACCCGTTATACCGGAAACGAGAATGGGGACCATTGCAGATGCACCCCTCTCAACTTTGAGATCAGAAACAATTATTGAAGCACGTGTAATCTCCGGAGGAGTTACCACCAACTCAGTCTCTCCACAGATTTCTCCGGATTTCGCATATATCACTGTAATTCCTGTTTTTTTGGCTGAGAATAATCCGGTCTGTGAGATCGTCCCGACGGTTGTATTCAGTGACTCCCAGGCAAATGAAATCCCTGTCATCTCATTTCCGTACTGGTCATACCCTGCTGCTGAAAACTCCAGGGTATCTCCTGTTTTAAGAACAGGAGATGACGGTGTGATCTCAATAGATGTAAGTGCCGGATCATCTGTCCCCATAACTGAATACCCACTCATTATCTTGTCGGAAGTAAGAGCGTTTGACCATGCAATCATATTATCGCCATTGTTAGAATTCTTACAGTAGCCATATACATTGAAAGCCGCAAAGGTCTCAAGGTTTTCAAAGGCATAGTTAATCCGGACCGCACCCCGGTTTTCAAGCCCTGCATTGGGCCGTAGAACACCGGAATTCAGATCAATGAACATTATACGGAAGGTGTTTTCGGTGTCTGAGAGATCCTGTCCACCGAAAATAGGATAGTCGCACACATTTCCGGTAGGCTTCCAGATCTGTGGACCGTACCTGAAGTCTTCTTTTGTGAAGGTTTCATTAAGGGCTAAGGGCTGGTAGGTCACATTGTCAGGTGACGGCGGCTGGTTGCTCACCGGATTTGGTGTCCAGGTATAGCCGTCTGACATTATGTGAAGTCTGAAATCCTCAGGAATGGTGCCGTTTACGGCAACCATGAGAATAATGTCATCCTCATATCCCTTGCCGCCGGAATCAGTGGCATAGAAAGTGCCGTTCTGGTTCTCAGAGAGAGTTACCTGGCCGAAATTTACCACTGGATTTGTGGAGATATGAAGGGCATTTAAGCCACGGTTAATTCCTTCAAACCTGATGTTGTAAGTGCTGTTGCCGAAGGCGTTGTATTTCACACCGGCTTCATTTGCAACCTTTATGAAGATGTGATTGTAATCAGGAAGAATTTCCGGGCCTGAAGGTGCGGCTGTAACAGTTACTTCTGTGGTGCCGTCAACAGTTCCGTTTATGGCGGTGACTGTTGCTGTGCCTTCCGATACTGCGGTGAAAAGACCGGTATCATCAACAGTTCCTACTTCTTCATTATCACTTGACCATTCAAAGTTTAAACCAGCCATCTGGCGGTCTTTCTGATCAAAGGCGGCGGCTGTGAAATGATAAGTGTCATCTACGGAGACTTCTGCTGCTCCGGGGGAGACAGTAATAGTCGTCAGAGCACTCGGAATTCCGTTCACTTCATAAACACTTGAACCGTCTCCGGATACACGGTTTGTCCATGATATGCCCCGGCCCTGATTGGACTGGTTGCACCATGCATAGGCATTGAAGGCCGCAAAGGTCTCAAGGTTCTCAAAGGAATACTCGACCTTTACTCCGCCACTGTTCTGAAGTTCGGATTTGTCACCCAGACCATCAGCTTTGCTCACCGGCCCTGCATTCAGGTCAATGAACATCAATGAGAAATTATTATCTGTATCATAAGTGTCCTGCCCATAGAAAACCGGGTAAGCCATAGGCAGGTTTGTGCCGGCAGGCTTCCATGTCTGTGGACCATAATAGAAATCCTCAGCAGTGAACCATTCATCAAGAGTCGTTTCGACATACTGAAGATCGGAGACTTCAGGCAGGGTGTTGACGATCGCAACAGGGTTCCAGTTGTAGCCTGACGCTGTAACATGAAGACGGAAGTCGTCCGGAATTTTGCCGTTTACCGCAAGCATGAGAACGGTGTCATCAGAGTACCCGCGTCCTCCGGTATCAGTGACATAAAATGTTCCCGACTGTTCATCGGTCAGAGTCACCTCACCTGACGGATTATTCACAGAATCTGTCGTCAGATGCAGGGCGTTTAAGCCGCCACCATCAAATTTTATATAATAAGATCCGTTTGTCTCGAATTTCGCTCCGTTGTCGTTTGACATATTGACCCAGACGTGACTGGCGCCGGGGAGCGGTGATGCATATGCCGGAGAACAGAGCACCAACACCAGAACAACAGAGAATATTGCCAGTGCCAGTCTGCGGCAGTTAATATAATTCGTCTTTTCTTTTCCCATCTTTTCACCCCTTGAAATAATCAGTGGTTTTAAGTCTTTAACTCCAGTCCTGAGAGACGGACGAACTTTCAAAGACGGGAATTAAAATTAATTGTAAAAAATTGGATGAATATTATTTATTGTCCGGTTTCTTAAACCGGTAAACAACACCACATACTGCAATTATCGCAAAGACTGTAATTACTGCAAATACGGCACTGCTGCCGGATGCTTTTGTAGGTGTATCTGCACCTGTTCCGGCCTGTTCAACATTTGCCTGCGGTCCGGAATCTGCTCCGGATTCCGGCTGTGAATCACCCCGAGTAACTTCGGATGATGCAGGAATTCCCTTCTCAGCCGTTATTGCAAAGAGGCTGAATGAAGATGTGTCTGCGAAGAATCTGTAACCGGAATCAGTCTCACCGTTTGCTACGGTAGAGAGAAGGACCCAGCTTTCAGAGTCTTCGTCATAGCAATACATCTTAACACCGGAGGCTGAAGATCCGGCTGAGGAAAGCCACTCTTTGTCAACGCTGAACTTCAGGGTTGCCATCTGCATGCTGCCTTCAGGTGCAAGATACTCATTGATCTCTATGTACTGATAGACTTCACCAGGTAATGTGGCAATTCCGGACGGCTTTGCCACTATTTCAGATGTGAGCATCATCTCCGGAATTTCAGCGGATGCGAGAAGCTCAACTGATGTTATCGCAGTCTCTCCGAGGGTGAAGACACCTGTCTCTCCAGCTCCGATGCTGTCAATGCGGGCTGTGCCGATTGAGCTTGAGCCTCCGCCGCCTGATGACGAGGAAGAGGAGGAAGAACCGGTTGATGTTCCTGAGGATGGTGCCGGAGACGAACTTGTCGCCGACAGTCCAAAGAGGGAGAGCCCGTTTGGTGAGAACGCCTCAAAGATCTCCATATCACCTTCAAACCCGAGGGAATTAGTGCTTAGAACTTCCTTAGTTCCGTCTTCAGCCCAGCGGATGATCTTTATTGAGCTGTTTCCGCCGTTTGCAGCAACCCATGCCTTGCTGACTGACATCCGGATGGTTGCATCCGAGATATCCTTTCCGTTTGCAAGGTTGGTCTTGTTGATGTTCATCACATAGGATACGGCATCAATGTTAAGCCCGTCGCCTGACGCAGCAAGCTGGAAGGCGGACTGGGCATCTGCACTGATGTTGTCAGATATTGTCACATCAAGATCTGCTGATTCCGGAATTCCTGTCAGATTCACCTCAATAGAACCCGAAACTGCCCCGGAATTATTAAAGCTTGTAACTATAGGATTGGTTTCAAGTGTTATGCCCGCAATTGTGCCGCTTACAGTACTGCCGTTTACCTCAGGACTGCCTTCGGTTGTGACGGTTATATTAAACGACTGCTCGCTGATGACAAACCCGCCGGCTCCGACTGTGACATCACTGCCTGTGCTGTTTAAGCAGATGGACTTTGTTCCGTTGGCTCCGGTTGTGACGTTGCAGCCCGGAACCTTGATCTCAACCTTCTTTTTCTGCTTGCCTTTTGCCTTACTAATGACAACACAGGCTGTAGCTTCAGCCGAGCCGTTTATTACCTTTACATTTGTCTGACCCGCTGAGAGGGCTGTAAACATACCATCCTCATCAACGGTTCCGACATCCTCATCTTCAGATGTCCATGTGAATAACACATTCTCAACCGGGCTGCCGGATGAATCAACATAGACAGCATCAAATTTCTGCTTCTCGCCAACTTTAAGATCAGCGTTCTCAGGAGTTATCCGGATGTATGAATCACCGGCACCGGAGGCTATAACGCCGTTATGCCATGGTCCAACAAGCGGATTATATTCGGTATTGTTCCATGCCAGGCTTAGCGGCGTATCGCCAAGACCATCGCCGTTCAGATCAACAACTGAATCATTGGCCAGATAATTGCCCGGCATTCCTGTAAAGGTCTTACCACGATAGGTATAGGTTACAGGTTCGGTTGCATTCCAGACATTCAAAATGTCTGCCGCTGTTACAAAATCGTTCAGCAGGAATGAGAAATTATAAAGGTTATTCTCATAAATGTAGTTTCTTTCAGAACCGCTGGACGGATTAATCCAGTATTCTCTCATCGAAGGACTGATTGCAGTGTTTTCACGGATAATATTTCCTGAACTTGAAGAACCTAATCTGATATAACCATCAGCTTCAATAAGATTATCTGAAAACAGATTATTGGTCGATGAAGTTCTGATGTATACGGTTGTAGAACTACCACCTGAAATATTATTTCCGGATATTACAGAATCACTTACTGAATAAATAGTCAGAGGTGTAGTGGTTCCATAAATGGTATTACCACTTATTCTGATACCTGAACCAGATCTTATCATCATTCCATAGTTACCGCCTATAGCAGAGCAGTTTATTACAGTCAGATTTCCGGAATTGGTATAAAGTGCATAACTGCCGGGTGACCCGCCAGTTAAATAGCCCATATATAACCCTTCAAGGGTAACACCGGGGGTATCTGATGATATTGTAACTGGATCTACATATCCATCAGGAGACAGTATTTTTACAGAACCCGGGCCGTCTGCCGGGCGCAGAGTAACTGACGGTGTACTGATGGTCAGAGATTCCGGATATGTTCCGCTGTTAATAAGGATCAGATCACCTTCAGATGAGGCAGTCAGTGCTGAAGATATATATACTACATCACCGGCACCGTTCTGATCAACAACAATTGTCCTAGGACCTGAGCCGCCGCCCCCCTCAACAGTAAGCTCTGCCGTCTTTTCAATGGAGGCACAGCGGACAATTACATTAGTATTTCCGGGTGAAACTCCAGTGACCACACCTAGTTGATTAATGGTTGCAATTCCCGTATCACTGACAGACCAGAATAAATTAACCGCAAAAACCATCTCATCACCGTTCTGGTCATAGACATGGGCAGTATACTGGAGCGGATAACCGGTCTTAAGTGTCTTGGTCTCCGGTATCAGAGTGATTAAAGTCGGAACAGGAACTGAATATTCTTTACCAAAATAGGTTTCAGAAGGCAGAATCAGCGGGTAATTGTCCATCGCAGTGGCGGAGAATACATCCGGCTGATCATTAATACCATTTCCGTCAGTATCTTCATTCAGGAAATAGCCTCCGTAGTAGTTTCCAAGTTTTCCGGAATATGAATTATCATTGTAAATATAATCTACATCTGCCTCTGAATTAAAGGAATTGCTCTCAGGTGTATGGAAAAATTCCTTATTTCCTACAAAGTTGTTGGCATAAACCACATTATCTGCAGAACCTGAGAAACATATTGCCCAGTCACGGTTTGTGCCTCCATAACCATTGTTAATAAATGAGTTGCTGATAACCTGAGAATTAGACGAACTCGTGAAGGTTATTCCAGTGTGACCACTGGATTCGATAAGATTGCCGGAGATAATACCGTTATAGAATTTAGAGAAATACATTCCGTCATAAGTAGTTCCAATGATGCTATTGTTGAATATTTCTGCACCACCAGCAACATTTGATATAGATAAACCTGAATATGTGTTGGAACATAGACAATTATTTTCAGCTATAATTCCTGAGACAGAATCTACATAGATACCGTAGTTGTTCAGCGAGACATTGTTGTTCACTATTCCGGCATTGTCTCCACCGGATGTTACAGCAATACCGTAATTCTGCTTATCCACTGCCCCTGTAACTTTAAAACCTTCGAACATAACTCCTGCTGCGGTAATAGTTACCGCTGTTGCTCCCTCACTGATAATCTTCGTATTATCAGGCCCGTTTTCGGAACGGAGAGTCAGTGTTTTGTCGATAGTAATATACTCATTGTATTCACCGTCACTGACAATGATGATGTCACCGGCTGAGGCACAATTAATTGCAGCAGTTATTGTAGTGAAATCAGCTGAGCCGGATGAATTTACATGCCAGGTCTGCCCGGAAGAGAGAACTGTTACAGCTGCTGAAGCAGATATTCCACCGGCTTCTGCCGACACATTGGTATTTCCAGCTGAAACAGCTGTAAATACTCCGCTATCACTGACTGTTCCGATAGTTTCGTTTTCAACAGACCATGTAAAGCCTGTTCCGTTAATCAGTATCCCATACTGGTCATAGGCCTCCGCCGTAAATTCCACAGAACTGTCTTTGGTGATTGTAGCAGATTCGGGAGAGATTGTGACTGTAGTGACAGTTCCTGACTCTTCCGGAGTGGTATAATCACTAATATCCGACATCAGCGGGAAATTGTCAGTTCCCGTTCCGGCAACATATGGCGTATCACCAATTCCGTTTCCGTCGCTGTCAGTACCTGTATAAGAAGGCCATTTGTTTCCAAGCTTTGATGAGTAGGTATTGCTGTTATAGGCATAATCAACTGCATCAGGCGAACTGAAGACATTGTCTGTACAGCCTTCTTCTACTGTTACAGTTCCTCTTTCAAAGGTGTTGAAATAGATGCTGTTTTCGCCTGAGCTGACAAGCCAGAGAACCTTATTAGCTGCATTATAGTTTATGCCAACTTTGTTCCCGGTGATTAAGGCCCCTTTGGCCGATTCAAGTTTGAGACCTTCACGGCAGTTTGTGATTGAATTGTTTATTATAGAGACATCATCGGCAGAACTTATCATAACACCGAAATTGCCATTTCCATTAACTCTGTCAATAGTAAAGCCTTCAATCTTTGCATTGTCAGCTGTTACGACAAAACCGGAATTCTTTCCGGGAGAGATAATTGTTGATGCAGCACCATTTTCGGAGAGAAGAGAAACACCCTTTGTAACGCTTATAGTCTCGCCGTAGTTGCCGTCTTTGACAATAATTGTGTCGCCATCTTCAGAACCGTCGACTGCGGCCTGAATTGTGGTGAAATCACTGCTGCCTGAAGGATCTACAGTCCAGGTTTTGCCGGCCGGAGATTCTCCGAGAAGGGTATAATCTGTCACTGAAGAGACAAGCGGATATTCATCAGTGCCGACATCGGTGATTGTATAGGCTGAGTCACCGATTCCGTTTCCGTCACTGTCAGTACCTGTATATCCAGGCCAGTAATTTCCAATCTGAGATGAGCAGGTATTGTTGTTATAGAGATAATCAAATGCAACTAGTGAGCTGAAGAGATTGTCTGTACAGCCTTCTTCTACTGTTACAGTTCCTCTTTCAAAGGTGTTGAAATAGATGCTGTTTTCGCCTGAGCTGACAAGCCAGAGAACCTTATTAGCTGCATTATAGTTT
>Ga0272443_10004030_pt1 | contig 16533 bp, 16 predicted proteins | sample SSMAcet12_FD_193581 | JGI IMG/M metagenome (GOLD analysis project Ga0272443, IMG submission 193581) | Marine sediment archaeal communities from Little Sippewissett salt marsh, Falmouth, MA, United States - SSM-Acet-12 | ecosystem: Environmental > Aquatic > Marine > Wetlands > Sediment ... | reverse complement strand
GTTCAACAACAAAGGCGCGACAGGGCACCGGCGATTCGAGCGCGTAAAAGCAATGGTTCCGATCGAATACTGACGGTTATTGACAGTTCACATCCCACCAGACAAGTCCCTGCCGCTGAAATATGTTGTCTTTGTCGCGCTGATTCGCCTCCTGGCACTGGGCGAACGTTTTGCCCGATTTGTACCAGCTGGCGGTATACGATGACCTTTCCTTGCAGCAACCGGAGATGGCATGCGTTTCTGTAAGACCGCAAAGGGCCATCACGAACACAAAGGCCAATGCGCCAGCACCCAACAAATAGCCCCATTTTTTCATGACGAGTCTCGCTTGATGCCCGGGTTATGAAAATCACGTGTCGCGACAACGATCCGGTTTGCCGATACCACATCTATGGCTATCATTGGCCATGCGCAGCTGTCAAATCGGAGTCTTATCCTGGGCAGGTCTAAAGGGGGGTATGAATACCGAAAAAAAACGGTTCATTCTTCCACGATGATATTGCGCAGTTCGTTCGTGTCGTCGAGGTTGACTGGGAAATGGACGGCCAGGATTTCGCCCACTTTTTCCACCGCCGAGCAAATTGCCTCCGCCGCTCGATTCTGCCGGATGCCTTCGGTGATCATTGCAACGATCTCCTCCCACTGGCCTTCCTCGACCCTGGCGTTGATGCCCCGGTCGGCCAGCACCCAGACCTTGTGCTCGAAAACCGATATCAATATCAGCACCCCGGTTTCTTCCCGGGTGCGGTAGAGTCCCTGGCCGAAAAAACGGGTGACGGCCGCTTCTTGCACCTCCTCTTCCATTTCCCGCCGGGAAACAAAACAGCGCTTCACGGCAGGTATGCGTCCGACCAGGGTGTGAAAGAGGATAAACAGCACGGCGGCCACCCCGAGAAAGAGCCACAGATTCCGGTCACCGATCCATAGCCAGTGGCCGAGCAGATGGGTCAATATGATCGAAAGGGGGATCGCCAAAGCGGCTGCACCGATGACATCGGCCATCGGATAGTGGTAAGCGGCCGGTATCACCATCGGCACGATTTCACCTGCGGTCTGTCTCTCGGCGGTTTTCACCGCTGCGTCGATTTTCCGGCGGTCGCTTTCCGATAAGAAATTCTTTGCCAGATCCTTCATGTGTCGCTCCTACCAACCGCCGGAGGCGCCGCCGCCGCCGAACCCACCCCCGCCGCCGGAAAAACCGCCGAAACCGCCTGATGAAAAACCACCGCCGCTACCCCAGAAAGTGCCGCTGCCCATGCGGCTCCGCCGACCAGGCGCATGGCCGAAAACCAGTGGGCCGCCGAAACCGCCCAGGATAAACCCCGCCAGAACCCCGACGGGGATCAGAAGCGCGGTTGCCAGCAGCCCGAGGTGAAACAGCAGTCCGCCGAAGATCGGGGCGAGGATTCCCCCGGCAGCCGCTCCGATGCCCCGCCGGACGCGCCCGAGCATATTGATGAAGAATACAAAGGCCAGCAATGAGACAAATATCGAATGAAATCCGCCGGACGGCGTATCCTTTCGCCGGGAAGTTTGAGGCGGTGCGTATTCGCCCCGCACCACGCCGATCATGGCGGCGACGCCGTCGGTGATTCCCTGGTCGAAGTTACCGGTCTTAAAGGAAGGGACGATGACATTTCGAATGATCCGGCCCGCCATGAGATCCGTCAGGCGTCCTTCCAGGCCGTAGCCGACTTCGATGCGTATCTTGCGTTCTTTGAGCGCCACCAGCAAAACAGCGCCGTTGTCCAGACCTTTCTGCCCGATTTTCCACGTCTCTGCCACCCGCATGGAAAACCCCTCGAGGTTCTCGCCTTTCAGGGACGACAGGGTCAGAACCACGATCTGGGTGGAGTCGGTCTGTTCGAGATCTGCCAGGACGGTGTCCAGCTGCTTCTGCGTGGAAGCAGACAAAATGCCGGCATAATCGTTCACCCGCCCCTTCAATGGCGGCACATCGAGAGCGTTCGCGTCCGCAAGCAGGGACAGAAATAAGCCAATCAGAAAAACAGCTGCTAAGATTCGCGGTTTGTGCATGCGATTTTCCGGGTCTAGAATTTCACCTCGGGCACTGCCTTGGCCCCTTCTTCGGCCTGGAAGTATTCTTTGCGTTCCAGGTGCAGCAGGAGACTGTTGGTGAGGCTGTTGGGAAACTTGCGGATCGCGTAATTAAACGCCTGCACGGCCTCGTTGTAACGCTGCCGGGCCACATTGATCCGGTTTTCCGTGCCCTCGAGCTGGTTTTGAAGATCGAGGAAATTCTGGTTGGCCTTGAGGTCCGGATAGCGTTCCACCACCACCATCAGCCGCGAAAGAGCCGAACCGAGCTCTCCCTGGGCCGCCTGCAGGCGCTGCATGGCGGCGGAATCCCCCAGGTCATTGGCGGTGATGTTCAGCGATGTTGCCTTGGCCCTGGCATTGACAACGGCTTCCAGCGTTTCCCTTTCATGGGCGGCATAGCCTTTTACCGTTTCCACCAGGTTGGGAACCAGGTCCGCCCGTCGCTGAAGGTTCGACTCCACGTTCCCCCAGGATTTGAAGACATTTTCCTCAAGCCGCTGCATCTCGTTGTAACCGCAGCCATAAAAAACCGCCAGTACTGCCACAAGCAGCATGCTTCGCATCGAAAATTTACGCATTCAAACCTCCGGATTGAATCTCCATCAATGAATGTACGGAGTAGAGCGCTTGGCCAAATACCGTTTCAATTTCAATTTGAACATATACCAGAAATTCGTTCATGGTTCAAAATGAAGGCTGTCTCAAAGTCTCGGTCGAAGTTTCATACGAGCGGGGCCTCTGGCCGCCGGGGCGGTCAGTTTGATCAATACTGAAACTTCCCCTGCAGCCTCTGCCGATGTAGGGAACGGCCTCCGTGCCGTTCCGAAAGGCACGCCACAGAGGGCGTGCCCTACAAAAACCCCGGCATTGGACGAAGTTTCACATAAGAAAGGAGGTCGAGCCATGAATGTTTTGACGGTATACTACACCATGTATGGTCACACCTTTAAGATGGCCAAGTCTGTCCACCAGGGCGTCGAGAGCGTCGACGGTGTCCAGGCCGTTTTGCGCCGCGTGGCCGAGTTCGATGCCGTGGACAAGATCATCGACCAAAACGACTTTGCCCGGGGCGTCCGCGAGCAGCAGCAGGATATTCCGGTCTGCACGGTCGAGGATCTGCGTCAGGCAGACGGGGTCATCTTCGGCAGCCCCACCCGCTACGGAAACATGACCGCCCAGATGAAGCAGCTCATCGATTCCACGGCAGAGCTTTGGATGAACGGCGAGATGGAGGGAAAGCCGGCCGGCGTCTTTACCTCCACGGCTTCCACCCACGGCGGTCAGGAGACGACGCTGCTGACCATGATGGCGCCGCTGCTGCATCTGGGAATGATCGTCGTGGGAGTGCCGTATTCGACGCCGGGAATGATCCACACCGAGGCGCGGGGCGGCACCCCTTACGGCGCCTCGACGATCGCCGGGCCCCAAGGGGAGCTCAACCCCACGGAAGAAGATCTGAAGATCGCCATGGCCCTCGGCCGGCGGGTGGCGGAAACGACGTTGAAACTGCGGAGTTGAGTGCCGGGCATGTGGGCGTGATGGCGGCGACGGTTTCACCGCAGAGACGCAGAGGATAGCCAGAGGAGATTTTGAGGCTTTTCTCTGCGCACTCCGCGTCTCCGCGGTGAGCATTCCTTGTTCTGAAATCTGTCGCCGAAATTATGCCGTCGAGCACCAAGGAGGCGGAGGCCATGGCGAAAAAGTATTGGCTCATGAAATCTGAGCCCGGCGAATTTTCCATCGACGACTTGAAACGCTTGCCGGGCGGCACCGAACACTGGGATGGGGTCAGAAACTACCAGGCGAGAAACTTCCTGCGAGACGAGATGAAGCGGGGCGATGCGGTGCTGTTTTACCACAGCGGAAAAAATCCGGGGGTCGTGGGGACGGCCAAGGTGGCCCGGGAGGGATATCCCGATTTTACGGCCCAGGATCCGCGAAGCGATCATTACGATCCGAAAAGCAGCGAGGAAGACCCGCGCTGGTACATGGTGGATGTGACGTTCGAGAAAAAATTTACACGGCAGGTGCCCCTGGCCGAACTGCGAAAAACCCCGGGACTGGAAGAGATGCTGCTTTTGAAAAAAGGGATGCGGCTGTCGATCCAGCCGGTGACAAAGGATCAGTTCGATATCGTCGTCTCTTTGGGCAGCAAGTAAGATAGTTGATTGGTTGATTCGTTGATGGGTTGAATGCCCAAGCGGGCTCGATGGACTGCACCGGAGGCGTTTTTACCGAATCAACCACTCAACCATTCAGCCATTTGACCAATTCGCGAACAAGAGCGATCCGGAGAAACCCATGAGCAAAAAAGTACTGGTTCCGATCGCAGACGGCAGCGAAGAAATCGAGGCCGTCTGCATCATCGATGTGCTGAGAAGGGCCGGGGCCGAGGTGACTGTGGCTTCCGTGGAAAAGGATTTGCAGATTACCGCCTCACGGGGAGTTCGGATTGTGGCCGATGCCCGAATCGATGAGTGCGCCGATCGCCCATTCGACCTGATCGCACTGCCCGGCGGCATGCCCGGGGCCGAAAGGCTGAGGGATTCAAAGGCGCTGGCCGCCATTCTTCGCAGGCAGAAAAACGATGAAAAGCCCTATGCGGCCATCTGTGCCGCGCCGGCCGTGGCCCTTGAGCCCCACGGCCTGCTGGAGGGCCGCAAGGCCACCGCGCACCCCGGTTTTGTCGATCAGCTGCAGGATTCTTCCGCCGCCGAATCACGGGTGGTGGCCGACGGCAACGTCGTCACCAGCCGTGCACCGGGAACCGCCATCGAATTCGCCCTGGCCCTGGTGGTGCTGCTTTTCGGGAAGGAAAAGGCCGAGGAGGTCGCCGGGCCGATGCTTGTCGAATTCGGATAGATATCCCCGGCTCATGTGAAACTTCGCCCGGAGGCAAACTGATCTTCGGTTTTTCAGGTTTGAAATCAGGTCCTCGGTCGAACTCGATGATCCGGGCAAAGTCCTTGTCCGGACCCGGTGTCACCCGATGATACAGGGAGCTTTCCTCGCTCACCCTCCCGCCCTTGTCATAGGTGAATGACGCCTCTCCCACATGCCGGATCCAAAACTTCGATTGCCAGATGGAAGCGAATTGGGTATGCCAATAAAATCACTTGGAGCGCTTGGGGTGCGGCCTATAGAGCCGAGTCGATGCGCTCAATCAGTTGTCAACCCTTGCGGAACGTTATTTTGACAAGCGCTCTATGACTGACGACAAGCGCTCATCGGCCTCCTTTTGCATCGGCGTCATTTCCGATACCCACGGAATGCTTCGGCCCGAGGCGGCCGCGGCCCTTGCCGGGGTCGACTTGATTCTGCATGCCGGCGACATCGATGTTCCCCCGGTTCTGGAGCAACTGGAGAAGATCGCGCCGGTAAAGGCCGTATGCGGCAACATGGACTTCGGTCCGCTGCGGGAGCGCCTGTCCGAAACCGAGGTGGTCCAAGTCGGAGGTCATTTCCTGTATATCCTGCACGACATCGGCAGGCTCGATCTGGATCCGGAGGCGGCAGGCTTTGACGCCGTCATCTTCGGCCATTCCCATCGGCCTTGCCTGGAGCAAAAACAAGGGGTCCTGTTTTTGAACCCCGGCAGCGCCGGTCCGAAACGATTCGGAAAGCCGGTATCCGTGGCCCGCATCGTTGCCGCAAACGGACGATTCTCGGCCCGGCTGATCGAGTTGGACGTATGATACGAACACTGCCAGCGTCTTTGCTGGACCAGCTCTATGACGGGGTCTATTTTGTGGACCGCGGCCGGCGGATTACGTATTGGAACAAGGCGGCCGAGCGGCTCACCGGGTATGCGGCCCAAGAGGTGATCGGCAAAAGATGCGCGGACGGCGTCATGGTCCATGTGGACGGCGAGGGCAGCCGACTGTGTGAAAAAGGATGCCCCCTGGCGGCGACCCTTGAAGACGGACGGGTCCGAGAGGCGGATCTTTTCTTGCGTCATAAGACCGGTCATCGCATGCCGGTGGCGTTGCGGGTCGCCCCCCTCCGCGACGAGGGAGGCGAAATTGTGGGCGCAGTCGAGATTTTCAACGACAGTTCGGGGAAGATCGATTTGCAGCACCTGGCGCGTCTGGAAAAAGAAGCATTGCTCGATCCGCTGACCGGCCTTGCCAACCGCCGGTCCCTGCAGCGCCATCTGGAGGGCCGCATGGAGGAGCTGAAGCGCTACGGCCTCGGCTTCGGCGTGCTTTTTATCGATATCGACCGGTTCAAGCAAATCAACGACACCCATGGTCATGCCGTGGGGGACCGCGTTCTTCAGATGATCGCACGGACCCTGTCCGTCAATCTGCGTCCCTTTGACGAGGTTGGCCGATGGGGGGGCGAAGAGTTCGTGGCCGTGGTGGCCAACGTGGACAGCCACGCCCTGTCCCTTGTCGCCGAGCGGTTGCGGATGCTTACGGAGGCCTCGGCACTGGATACGGAAACCGGACGGGTGAGGGCGACCGTCTCCATCGGCGCGGTACTGGCCACTGCCGAGGAAAGCGTGGAGTTGATCCTGGAAAGGGCCGATCAACTGATGTATCAGAGCAAGATCGCCGGCCGGAATTTGGTCTCGTTGGGGGTGTAGGAAATCCTGGTCCCCAGGACCAGGCCAGGGGCAATTAGCGCTGCATTTAAGCCCGAAGCGGAAAAATTCGAAGCACGAAATCCGAAATGCGCATATACGGCATCCGGCGCAAGCCTTTTTGAGCTTCATAGATAACCGGAATTCGAAATTCGAATGACCGAATGACCCAAAAAAGGGCGAATGCAATCTCTGCAAAGCTGCAGAGGAAAAGAAAAAAGGCATGATCAAACTGGATATTCCCGGGTTCGGCGCCATCAGGGCCGAGCACCTGGTCCTGGACTACAACGGGACGCTGGCTGTCGACGGCCGGCCTGAGACCGGGGTCAAGGCGCTTCTTGCCGAAATGTCCCAGCGGCTCACCGTGCACGTGCTCACCGCAGACACCTTCGGTTGCGTGGAACAGGAGATGGCCGATGTCGACTGCACGGTTTCGATTCTCCCGCCCGGCCGTCAGGACGAAGCAAAGCTGCGGTATGTAAAACACCTGGGAGCGGAGAACACCGTGGCCGTGGGAAACGGGCGAAACGATGCACAGATGCTCGAAGCCAGCCGACTGGGCATTGCCGTGATTCTGGAAGAGGGGGCGTCGTCTGACGTCCTCCGGGCCGCCGACGTCGTCTGCACCGATATTCTTTCGGCCCTTTCGCTGCTGGTTCATCCGCTGCGCCTGGCCGCTACCCTGAGAACCTGAAAAGACAAATTCCCTGTTATGAAACCGAATCCGGAGCATATACAACAGCTCGCCGCCCTGGTGAACAGGACTTCTTTTCCGGCCCTGCTGTCCATGCGGATGCGTCGGCTGGAGCCCGGCGCCGCCGAGTTTTCCATCGACATCGAAGAAAAGCACCGTCAGCTCATGGGTGTGGTGCACGGCGGCGTATTGGCCACTCTCATCGACACCGCCGCCTTCTGGGCCGTCTACTACGCCATCGAAGACGAACGCCGCTGGCTGACGTCGGTGGATCTCAAGCTCAACTACCTGGCGCCTGCCACAAAAGGGACCCTTATCGCCACAGGTCGCCAGATCAAGGCCGGCGCCACCCTGTGCTATGCAGAGGCCACGGTCAGCGACGCCGCGGGCAAGCTGCTGGCCCACGGGACCTCGACCCTCATGATCATGCCGGTGACCGGCCCTGCGGCCCGGACCAAGTTCCCGCCCAAGTTCATTCCCGAATAAAATCGCTTCGCGCTTTTATGAAACGCGGCTTCACCGCTATAACGCAAAGCGGTTCTGCTAAAACTCCAGTAAGTTTGATCCGGAATCCGGCTGTAATTTGGGCTGAGCGCAGCGAAGCCCAATACTATCAGATCGTAATCTACATACGTTGGGCTTCACAAGTTCAGCCCAACCTACGCGCTGACCGCGACCCTGAGAACCTGAAAATGAAGATTTCCGGGGGAAATCTTCAGTATAATTTTTTCCGGAGGAAAAAATCTTGACAAATCTATAGGTATCGGATATTTGGGGTCCGTCTTTTGAAAAAAGAATCCGAACCAAAGAGGATGAAATGATCATGCGATCCTGGTGGTGGTGGTGGCAGACGCCGTGAAGCCCGCCCATCACCGATAAAACAGACACGAAAAACGGAGTCGTGGGCAGCTTCAGCATTCGGCGAGAAGTGGCTCACGGCTCTTTTTTATATCCAAAGCCGGGGCTGCTCCAGCACTCCGGCTTTTTTACGCCGGCAAGGAGGAGACGATGGATTTTCGAAAGATCACCCTGACCGAAGAAGAGATGCCGCGCCAATGGTACAATATACTGGCCGACATCAAAATGAACCCCCCGCTGGGGCCGGACGGCCAGCCGATTTCGCCGGATGCCCTTTCCCCGGTGTTCCCCATGAACCTCATCGAGCAGGAGGTCAGCACCGAGCGGTGGATCGACATCCCCGAGGAGGTTTTGTCCGTTTACAGCATCTGGCGGCCGGCGCCGCTGGTTCGGGCAAGGGGGCTGGAAAAGGCCCTGGGCACTCCTGCCCGGATCTATTTCAAAAACGAAAGCCTCAGCCCGCCGGGCAGCCACAAGCCCAACACATCGGTGCCCCAAGCTTACTATAACAAAGTGTTCGGCATCGAGCGGATGACGACCGAAACCGGCGCCGGCCAGTGGGGAAGCGCCCTGGCGTTTGCCTGCGCCCAGTTCGGCATCGAGTGCAAGGTATACATGGTCCGGGTCAGCTTCGACCAGAAACCCTACCGGAAATCGATGATGGAAGCCTGGGGCGGCAAGTGCGTCGCCAGCCCCAGCCTGGAGACCCGGGCCGGAAAGGCCGTCCTGGAAAAGGATCCGGACACCCCGGGCAGCCTGGGCATCGCCATCAGCGAGGCCATCGAGGCCGCAGTGGGCGATACCTCGGGAAAGACCCGGTATTCGCTGGGAAGCGTGCTCAACCATGTCATGCTGCATCAGACCATTATCGGTCTGGAGGCCAAAAAGCAGCTGGAAAAGGTAGACGAGTATCCGGACGTCATTATCGGCTGCGCCGGCGGGGGGAGCAACTTCGCCGGCCTTGCCTTTCCGTTTGTCTACGACAAGATCCACGGTCGACAGATCGAAATCTACCCCGTGGAACCGGCGGCCTGCCCGACCCTGACCAAGGCTCCCTTTGTCTACGACCACGGAGATACGGCCCGGTATACGCCGCTTCTTCCCATGCACAGCCTCGGCCATGCCTTTGTCCCGCCGCCGGTGCATGCCGGCGGTCTCCGGTATCACGGCATGTCGCCCACGGTCAGCCAACTCGTGGACGAGGGGCTGCTCAGCCCTAAGGCGGTCACCCAGAACGATGCCATGGCCGCCGGCATTCTGCTGGCCCGGACCGAGGGGATCATCCCGGCTCCGGAGACCTCCCATGCCCTGGCCCAGGTGGTGATCGAGGCCAACAAGGCCAAGGAAGAAGGAAAGGAAAAGGTCATCCTGTTCAATTGGAGCGGCCACGGCCTGCTCGATCTGGGCTCATACGACAAATACTTTGCCGGCGAGCTGGTGGACTTCGAGTTGAGCGACGAAGCCATCGCAGAGGCAGAAGCGGTCTATGCGGATTTTCCCAAGCCGCAGCACTTGAAGAGCCGGTAAGACAGAAGATACGAAGTTGAGAAGTTAAGAAGTTGAGAAGATCAGAGCGGGCAGAAGGGCCAGATGTCGGATGTCAGATGTCGGATGTCAGAAAACAGAAGGTTATCAGTTAATGGTTATCAGTGAAAACAACGGTTCCGGGTTCAAAGTTGACGACTTGTAAAAAGTCCGAATCGGCCCCTATTCGTCATTCCGGACGAGCGGAGCGAGATCCGGAATCCAGTGATTTCAAGCACATCTGGATGCCGGATCAAAAAAGCCTGCCCCGGACCTGATCCGGGGTCCGGCATGACGTTTCGGGCACTTTTTACGATTGTATCAAAGTTCAAGGTTGAAAAAACAGTTGCTGGTTGCTGGTTACAAGTTTCTGCTTAAAAACAGAAAGACAAAGAGCCTTATGCGGTCATGTTGTTGAACCTGCAACGAGCAATCCGGCTCCTCTATATGAGCTACGCCGGGACAAACCAGCAACCAGCAACCAGCAACCAGAAACTTGCAACCAGCAACTCCATTTTCACCGATAACCGATAACTGATAACCGATAACCAAATAAATCATTTTAGAAGGTAAGAAGGTAAGAAGGTAAGAAAGGGCAAAGACAAGGGCGCTCACCACAGAGGGCACAGAGGACACAGAGAAAAAATAGAAGGAAAGAGGGGAAGAGGGGAAGAAAAGCAGAGGGGTTGTCGGTGATCGGTTATCAGTTATCAGGAACTATAGTTGCTGGTTCCTGGTTGCTGGTTCAAAAACCAGTTGCTGATTACGAGTTGCATGGGGGAAAAATTCCAAGCACCAAATCCCAAATTCCAAACAATTTCAAAATTCGAAATCTCAATGACCGAAACAAAAACTACAAAAAAATTTTCTTTTGTTTGGGATTTGAGATTTGGTGCTTGTTTGAGATTTGGTGCTTGGAGCTTGGGATTTTTCTTCTGTAACTTGCAACCAGCAACCGCAGTCCCTTCGGCCATGAACAGAAAACCGGTGACGGCGGTTGACCCAAAAGTTTGGACAGCCTGATAGCGGGGAAAGAAGATCGTGACGGAACGAAAATTGATGCTCGGAAACGAGGCCATCGCGGCCGGCCTGGTGGAAAACGGCTGCGCCATGGCCACCTCTTATCCGGGAACGCCGGCATCGGAGATCCTGGCCGGCATCGCCCGCCTGAAGATCGACACGGGCCGGCCCCGACACGTGCAGTGGGCCGTCAACGAAAAAGTGGCCTTCGAGATCGCCTATGCCGGCTGTATGTCCGGCCTTCGAACGGCCGTGAGCATGAAGCAGGTGGGCCTGAATGTGGCTTCCGACCCGTTGATGAGTGCGGCGTACATGGGGGTTCGGGGCGGTTTTGTCGTCATCAGCGCCGACGATCCCGGGCCCCACTCCTCTCAGACCGAGCAGGACAGCCGCCTGATGGCGATGCTGGCCAAGATTCCCGTCCTTGACCCGGACTCCCCGGCCCAGGCCCGGCAGATGGCGAAACTGGCCTATGAGATTTCCGAGGCCTACGAGATCCCGGTCATGCTGCGGCCCACCACCCGGGTCTGCCACGCGCGGCAGGACTTGCCGCCGGCGGGGGTTCCGGCAGAGGATGCCGAAGTCGGATTCAAAAAAGATCCGGGCCGGTGGGCGGCCACCCCCAAGTTTCGCCTCCAGCTTCATCGCGCCCTGGAAGAAAAGCTCGACGCGCTTTCGGCGGATCCTCGCACGGCGCCGCGGCAGCTCAATCCGGACGCTGCAGGTCTCAGAGCCGTTGTCGCATCGGGGGTCGCCGCCGCCCATGGCCGGGAAATCATTCAGGACCTGGGCCTGTGGGGAAGCTTGCCGTTTTACCAGGTCCTTCAACCGTTTCCCCTGCACCGGTCCTTTATCGACGAAATTCTCGGCAAGTATGCGGAGGTTCTCGTGATCGAGGAGACCACCGGCGTCATCGAGATGCAGATTGCCGACCGGCGCCGGGTGCGGGGAAAACAGGACGGCAGGGTGCCGTCCGTGGGGGAGCTGCACCCGGAGACCGTGGAATCCGTCATCCGGGCGTTTGCCGGTCTGCCGGGGCAAGCGGCGAAGATGCCGACGGTGCCGGGTCGAAGGCCGACCCTTTGCGCCGGCTGCCCCCACCGGGCAAGCTTTTATGCGGTGAAAAAGGCCGCCCCGCGGGGGATCTACACCAGCGACATCGGCTGCTACACCCTCGGCCTGAATCTGGGTGCGGTCGACACCGTGCTGTGCATGGGGGCGGCCATCAGCCAGGCGGCGGGTTTTTACCAGGCCCACCGCCACCTGACAACGCGGCCCGACATCGTGGCCACCATCGGAGATTCCACCTTCTTCCACGCCGGGGTTCCGGCCCTGATCGATGCGGTGGCGCAGCAGGTCCGATTCGTGCTGGTGATTCTCGACAACCGGACCACGGCAATGACCGGAAACCAGCCCACTCCGGCCACCGGCGTCGGGGCCTGCGATGAGCCCCTTTCGGTGGTGGACATCGAGGGGCTGGTGGCCGGCTGCGGCGTCAAGTTCTGCCGCACGGCCGATCCTTACGAACTGGAACCGTTCATCGCCTTGTTGAAAGAGGCCGTTTCCTTTAGCCGAGAGCAGGGGCCCGCGGTGGTGATCGCCCGCCACCCCTGCCTGCTCGATCGGCGCCGGGGACCCTCGGAGCGGGAGCCGGTGCAGGTGGTCGTCACCGATGAGTGTGACGGCTGCGGCTACTGCCTCAAGCACTTCGAGTGCCCGGCCCTGGTTCAGGTAAAGGGAGAAGAAAGGGTCCGAATCGATCCCGGGATTTGCAGCGGGTGCGGGGTATGTCTTTCGATTTGCCGGAACCATGCCATCGTTGCCGTCGATCCTGGAAAGTGATGCGCTATAGGGATTGTCAACGTCCGTGATGGAAAAGCCATGACCAACATCGAAGCGAAGCGAAGCCAGATCGTGATCAGCGGTGTGGGCGGCCAGGGGGTGTTGTTCGTCACCCGGCTTCTGGCCGAAGCCGCCATTCGGCACCGGCGCCCGGTGCTCACCTCAGAAACCCATGGAATGGCCCAGCGCGGGGGGACGGTCATTTCCCATCTCAAGGTGGGAGATTTTGCCAGCCCCTTGATCCGGCCCGGCGCCGCAGACGGCATGCTGGTGCTCAAAGAGGAAAATATCGCCGCCCATCGGGGATTTTTACGCCCGGGCGGGTGGATGGTGGTCAACGCCGGAGGGGCGATCGATGCCGCCGGATTTGTCTGCGGGCAGATCGATGCAGACGACATCGCCCGCCAAATCGGTCAGCCAAAGGCCGCCAACGTGATCCTGCTGGGGTTCGCCCTGGCCCGGCTCGACGGCGGCAGCGTCGGCCTGCCGTGCTCCCGCCGGGACATCGAAAAAGCCATCGAATCCGGATCCGGCCTTGACAAGAAACGGGCGGCGGCCGCAACCGCTGCGCTCGATGCGGGATTTTCCCGGGGCCTTGCGGCGTCCTGACGCCGTGCTGCTTCGAGCGAGGCCGTGGTTTTTGTAGGGCACGCCCTCTGTGGCGTGCCTTTCGGAACGGCACGGAGGCCGTTCCCTACAGAGGCAGAGGCTTCGATATATAGTTTCATATTTGATCAAATCCCGTTCGAGAACGGGACGGCGGGGCTGGATTCCGGCTTTCGCCGGAATGACGGAAAAAGGGAATTTCGGATTTCGGCTTTACAGAAAATGCACTGAAAATCTCTGAAAATACGTTTGAATGGAAAGAGAAACATGGCATTCATACCGAAAGACCTGACGCCTGACCGGCTGCGGAAGATTCAGACAGAGGGCCTGAAATGGACCGCAGCCCATGCCTATGCCAACTCGGCCTTCTACCGGAAAAAGTTCGACGAGGCCGGCATCGCCCCTGCCGATATTCGCAGCCTCGACGACCTGCGGCATCTTCCCCTGATCGACAAGGACGACCTTCAAACCGAATACCCGTTTCCGCTTCTTTCGGTCCCTTTCGAACAGGTGGTGCGGATTCATGCCTCCAGCGGCACCACGGGAAAGCGAAAGGTGCTCAGCTACACGCAAAACGACGTCAACCTCTGGGCCGACATGTTCGCCCGCTGCTACGAGCTGGCGGGATTGACCCGAAAGGACCGGGTCCAGATCGCGGTGGGATACGGGCTGTGGACCGCCGGGGCAGGGTTCCAGGCCGGGTGCGAGCGCTTCGGGGCCATGGCCGTCCCTCTGGGCCCGGCCAATGCCGACATGCACTGCGAGATGATGGTCGACATGGAGACCACGGTGTTTTGCTCTACCGCCTCCATGGCGCTGCTCATGGCCGAGGAGATCACCCATCGCAACCTGCTTTCCGACATCCGGGTCAGCACCATCATCATGGGCGCGGAGCGGCACAGCGACGGCATGCGCGAGCGCATCCAGGAATTGATGGGGGTCGAGCATGTATTCGACATCTACGGGCTGACCGAACTCTACGGACCGGGAACCGGGCTCGACTGCAGGATGCACGACGGCATCCACTATTGGGCCGACCTGTTCATCTTCGAGGTCCTGGACCCGGCGACCCTCGAACCGGTTCCTTACGGCGAGCCCGGCGAACTGGTGGTGACCACCTTAAAAAAGGAGGGAAGTCCCCTGATTCGCTACCGCACCCACGACGTAACGCGTCTTTTCGATGCCCCCTGTGCGTGCGGGATCCCCTTTCCCCGGCACGACCGGATCCTCGGCCGCACCGACGACATGTTCATCTACCGGGCGGTGAACATCTACCCGAGTCAGATCGACCATGTGCTCAGCCGCATCCCGGGAATCGGAAGCGAATACCAGATCCATCTCCAGCAGCGGGAAAGCGGGCGGGACATGATGGTGCTCCGGGTGGAGCGGGCGATGGGGGTCGGGCCGGAAAGCGACGACGCCCTGGCAGAAACGCTGGCCGCCGAGATCCGGCGCAAAATTCTGGTCCGCTGCAAGCCCGAATTGCTCGACTACGGCAGCCTGCCTCGGACCGAACGAAAGAGCCGGCGGGTGTTCGACCATCGCAATGGCAACGTATAGATACCTGTCTGTGGAATGATGGCGGCAATTGTTTCACCGCAGGCGCGGAGATTGGAAATGCCTAAAATGCCTAAAATGAGCTTAAATGCCTAAAATTTTTCAGTGCTGTTTTTACTTCCCCGGGGCCAAATACTTCCACGGTCATCGACAGCGCGGCCCCTTGCAAACCCAGCCCGAGGGCTGACAACAACGGAGGTTTTCCCATGAAGTCGAAAATGGCATGGATGCTTTCTTTAACGATGTTTCTCGGGCTGCTGACGACGGCTGCAGGACCGGTGCCGGCGTATGCCGGACCGATCACCTTGAGCTACGCCAATTTCCCCCCAGCGCCGACCTTTCCCTGTGTTCAGATGGAGCGCTGGAAGAAAGAGGTGGAAACGCGCACGGACGGAAAAGTCCGTGTCAACACCTTTCCCGGCGGAACGCTGTTGGGTGCCAAGGACATGATGGACGGCGTCATCCAGGGCCAGGCCGACATCGGCTGCCTGTGCATGGCATACCAACCCGGCCGCTTCATGATCACCAACGCGACCAGTCTTCCGCTGGGCATCCCCAATGCCCGTGTCGGCAGCCTGGTGCTGTGGGACCTCTACCGGCAGTACAGGCCGGAGGCCTTTGCCCAGGTCAAGGTGCTGGCCATGTTCACCACGGCCCCTTCCAACATCATGTCCAAGGCGCCGGTCCGAAGTCTTGCCGATATCCAGGGGATGGACCTGCGGGCCTCCGGTGGTGCAGCCCAGATTCTGGCGGCATGGGGGGCCAACCAGGTCGGCATGCCCATGTCGGCCACCCCCGAGGCGCTCCAGAAAGGCGTGGTCAAGGGGCTGTTTTCTTCGCTCGAGGTCATGAAGGACTTCAAATATGCCGAAACCTGCAAGTATGTCACGCTGACCGACACGGTGATCTACCCCTTTTCCGTGGTCATGAACATGGCGTCCTGGAACCGCCTGCCTGAAGACGTCAAGGCTGTTTTCGAGGCGCTGGCCCCGGAGCAGTCGATCTGGACCGGAGCCTACATGGACGATCATGTGGCCGTAGCCAACCAATGGTCCAAGGAGACCCAGGGCGTGGAGTTCATCACCCTTTCTGCTGAGGAAAAAGCCCGGTGGAACGAGCGGCTTGCGCCGATCACCGAGCAATGGATCAAGGATGCGGAGGCCAACGGCTATCCCGGCCGGAAGATCGTGGAGGATATCGAGGCGCTTATCGCAAAGCATTCAAAATAAAATCGCTTCGCGCTTTTATGAAACGCGGCTTCGCCGCTATAATAAACATAAAAATTTTATAGTATTATGTAAAAAAATAGTTTCATTCTTGATCAATCTACCCGCTCAAAAGATCAGCGGCGAGAATTGAATGAAACTAACCCCAAAGATAGGCCATCGAATACCCTCGGGGAAAGCCCATCGTCCCGCGCCGCCGTGTGGGGTCGTAGCTCGAAGAGCGAAGCCCTAAGCATCGCAGAAGCGGGCGGATCAGCCCTTCAAGCTGTCTGAGGCCCCCGTTTTTTGGGGGCCGAGTTCTTGAAGGGCCCGCCTGTTTCTGCGACGCGCAGGAAGAAGCGGGGCGCAGGGCGCCCTTTCTTTTGGTTCCTTTTCTTTGGGCGAGCAAAGAAAAGGAACAATGAGAAGTGCTGAAAGAGAATGCAGAAAATTCTTAAGATACTGCAGACCGTAAACCGTCTCCTGATCATTGTCGCCGGGACAGCCCTGGTGGCCATGGTCGTACTGACCTGTGCGAATATCTTCATGCGGGCCGTATCCGCTCCCATCCGCGGAACCTT
>Ga0272443_10004029_pt1 | contig 16537 bp, 17 predicted proteins | sample SSMAcet12_FD_193581 | JGI IMG/M metagenome (GOLD analysis project Ga0272443, IMG submission 193581) | Marine sediment archaeal communities from Little Sippewissett salt marsh, Falmouth, MA, United States - SSM-Acet-12 | ecosystem: Environmental > Aquatic > Marine > Wetlands > Sediment ... | reverse complement strand
TCCACTCGCCAGATTTTCACCAGCAGTTCGCCGGGCTGTACCACCGTGCCATCCGGGATGGTCACATCCGTGACAAAGTTCATGGACAAGGGTCCTGCCTCCACAAGCTCCGTGGTTGAGGAGACGGCCTCGTCCACCGGTTCGGGGGCAGGCGTGTTGGTCACATTCCATGAACGTGTGGGGGACACGCTTTCGGTGGGCTCAACGGTGCCCCCTGCTGTTTATCCAGGTGCTGATCTTCCTGCAGGCGTTCTGGATTCCATCGGCGCCGAGGTCAGAGTGTCCGCTCCAGGCGCCGTCGCCATCGGTGAACTGCAACGTACGGCGAGGAAGGCAAGTGAGATGACAAGCATGACAAATCGTTTCCGAGACATGGTGTTTCCCCTCTCCGGCTTGAAGCGCAGTCCTCCGGCTGTGCGACACGCTTTCCAGCCAAACCCCTCTCCCACCCGGGTTGAAGCTTCCATCAGAAAGCGGGCACCGCAACCGCGCCCCCCGACCATCTCATCGCTTGATGGCCATACTGACTGGTTGGGATGTTGCCATGCGCAGGCCTACGGGCAAACGGCTGCTTCCCCGCAGAAGGCTGTCTCGCCGCCCACCATGGTGAGCAGCACGTCAATCGAGAGCAGATCCTCTTCTGCGATGGCGGTTGGATCGGCGCTGAGGACGACCAAATCGGCCAGTTTGCCGGTCTCGATGCTGCCGAGTTCGTCCTCGCGGTGCATGGCGTAGGCTCCCTCGATCGTCATCATCCGCAGCACCTGCTCCACCGTGAAATCACGGCCGGTGAGCCATGAAGGACCATCGCAAATGGTCACTGAGTCCGTACCCACCTCGTAGGGCGTGACGATGCTGTATAGACCTGCGATGGGGTCAGGCGGCCCCACGTACGGTGCATCGCTGTGCCAGGCAGCATGCATGCCGGGGCTGGCAGCGAGGATGCGCGTGTAGGGCCACTCCCAGCTCTCGCTGCCGGGCGGCGGGGGCGAAGCCTCAAAGAAGCAGTTGGCGGAACCAAAGAAGGTCGCAACCACACCCAGTTCCCCGTAGACGGGCTGCTGTTCGGGCCGCACCATCGAGTTATGCTCAATGCGATGGCGGAGGACGTTCTCGCCGCCATCCAGCACATGGGCAATCGCATCCAGCGCAGCCTGGGTGCCGCGGTCGCCCAGGGCGTGAATGATGGCCTGGTAGCCGCGGCTGTGGATGTCCTCCAGCATGCTATTGAGCTGTTCCTGCGTATACCATAAATCGCCAAAACCGAAGAACGCGTGTTCAAAACTGAAGGCGGGACCGCCGCACGAGCCGCCGTCTGTGAACAACTTAACACCATCCCAGCGCAGCATGTCACCTGACTCGTTCGCAATCGGATACGCCGCCCACCACATCGGGAGCTGTTCACCGCAGTTGGTACCGTAGACCATATAGGCAGTTGTGCGCACACGCAGCTCGCCCGCACGGTCCAGCGCCATGAGTTCCAGCAGCAAGTCTTCCGTCACAAAGGCATCAGCCATGGTCGTGATGCCGTTGGCGAGCACGACGTCCTGCACGCCGTTAAGGTCGGTCCCCCAGAAATCGGTACGGTCGAAAACGTGGTTGTGCGCGTCGATGAAGCCCGGCATCAGCGTGCGGCCTTCGAGATCCATGTCAAGCACATCTTCACCGGCTTGCTGCCGTGCGGCGTCCTCATCGCCGACAAAGACGATGCGATCGCCTTCCACAAGCACGGCCTCAACCCGTGGTTGATCAGGATTCATGGTGAGGATGACGCCGTTGAAGAACAGAATGGATGCATGCGCCATCGATTCCCCCATCTCGCCGCCCGCTTGCAGCGAGCCAAACACCAGGATCTCCTCCCACGCTGCCAGCGAGGGCGTTTCGCGTGTCATAATCGTGATCGAGGTCATGCCCTCCAGCGGCTCCTCGGGGACAAATTCCAGCATCTGGTGGTTGCGGGTTTCCTGCTGCAGCTCTGCCAGGAGATGAGCCTCACCGTCGCTGTCCATGCCCCACAGTTCATGATGTGTTTGTGCGGTGCGCGGCTGGCTTACAACAAGGATGATGCTCTCGATCAACGCCTCACCGTCAAAATCCAGCTGGATCCACTGCTCCTCCCCACCCTGCGAAGACCAGGCCGCGTCGTAACCGACCTCACCATCCACCGCGTGGGCCGCCTCATGACCCGGGACTTCGCTGGAGGCCGAGGCACGCGCAGCCAGCGGTGCTTCATCCGTTGGCACGAATTCCAGTTCGCGGAAGACCTCGATGCCCCCTTCCACCTCGTCCAAACCCGGCGTGGCAGCAGACGACCCACTGCAGGATGCGAGTACAGCCACGAGCAGGATAGCAACCAGCATCTGCCGTTTCATAACACTCCTCCTCACCCATCCTACTGAGAGCCTCTCTCCCGCATTGTATCCTCAACAAAAGTCCATCGCCATCCAACAACGCTCCCTCCCGTGTCCCGCCAAATTCCGACCCATTTGGTATGATTTTATGAGGCACCTTCACGTTTCAAGAAAAGGACATACCATGAGCACGCTTCGCACGGTCAAGGAGCTGATTCAACCCCAGACGGTGATCGAAGGCGCCGGAGTACGCCTGCGGCGCGCCTTTGGCCCCACCATCGAGAACCCGCTTGATCCATTCCTGCTCTTCGACAACTTCGCTTTTAATGACCCGGTTGAAGGTCCCATCGCCGGCTTCCCCAACCATCCTCACCGCGGCATTGAGACCGTCACCTACATGCTCTCGGGCTCGGTCCGTCACCGCGACAGCCTGGGCAACACCGGCGTGATCGGACCCGGCGACGTGCAGTGGATGACGAGCGGGCGCGGCATCATGCATGAGGAAATGCCCCGCCGTGATCCTGACGGCGAGGTGTTCGGCTTCCAACTATGGGTCAACCTGCCCGCTGCGGAGAAGATGAGCGCACCGCGCTACCAGGAAATCCACGCAGGCACAATTCCCACACTTGAACGGGATGGCGCCCTCATCCGTGTGATTGCGGGTCAGGTCGAGGATGTGAAGGGTCCCGTGGCGGAGATTGCCGCCCGGCCACTCTACCTCGACGTCACCCTCCAGCCCGCCGCTCATTTCGCCCACACCCTCCCCGAAACACACACCGCAGCGGCCTACCTGTTCGAGGGCGAAGCCGTATTTGCCGACACCTCTGTCCCCTCCGTCAGCATGGCTATCCTCAGCGACGGAACGCGCATCGAAGCAACGGCATCGTCTCATACCAGCGCCCGCTTTCTGCTGTTTGCCGGCGCAGCCTTTGGTGAGCCCATTGTCCCCTACGGACCGTTCGTGATGAACACACGTGAAGAAATCCGCCAGGCACTGTCCGACCTCCGTAATGGCACATTTGTGAGCTGAACGGCAGCGATAACCGAGCTAAAGTATATAGACATCTATAGACAATTGCGCCCTTTTCCGATACGATACATCCAGTCTTTCTACTTCATCCTTCATCAAGACAGGAGAAATGCCATGACCATCACAGACGCTAGCACCCTCAGCCGCGAGGAACTCGCCGGCATGATTCAATTCACCCTCGTGCGCCCGGATGCCACCCGGGACGAGATCATCCACCACGTTGAGTTGTGTGCCAAGTATACGTTCAACGCCGCCATGATCCCCATGTGCTGGGTGGAACTCACCAGGGAGATCCTCAAAGGAACCGGCGTGCGCACCGCCACAGCCATCAGCTTCGGTCTTGGCAATGAAACTGTCGCCGGCAAAGCCGCCCTCATCCAGGAATGCCGCAGCCTCGGCGCCGATGAAGTCGATTATCAACCCAACATGGGCTTCTACCTCTCCGGGATGTACGATGAATTCCGCGACGAATCGGTCGAACTGCTCAAGGTCGCCGGAGACATGGTCCTTAAGCCGATGTTTGAGATGGGCTACTTGAAGAACGAAGACGAGCAGAAGCACGCCGCAAAGCTCCTCGACGAAGCCGGTGTACCCTGGATTAAGAACTCCAGCGGCACGGGACCGCACCGCGCCCCCGCTACGCCCGAAAACATCCGCCTGCTGCGGGAAACGGTCAGTGAGCGCTGCCGGGTGAAAGCGTCCGGCGGAATCAAGGGCTATCGGCAATCACTGGCACTGATCGAAGCCGGTGCGGAGCTGCTCGGCACCAGCAAAGGTGTGGAGATTATCTATGGCCTTGAGGCTGCTGAATCCGCATACTGAACACAACTCCAATGAAACCAGAGGCGTCCCTGTTGGGACGCTTTTGTCTATTCCCGTATCTCCTATAATGCCCCTATGCCCAACGTAAAAGATCCCCGACTCTACGCTGCGCTGCTTGAGCGCTATTCCGTCCGTCGCTACCGTCCGGACCCCCTTCCGGCTGATGCCCTCGCACGCATTGCACGCCTCGCCCAGGACGCCCAACCGCTCTTCCCGGAGAACCGCTACGAGGCCCGCTTTCATCCGGGCATGCGCGTCGATCGCGAGCTGGTGCGCTCCTTCGGCGCCTATGGCGCCTTCGTCAACCCGCCCCACGCCCTCATCCCCTTCATCCAGGGCTCTCGACAACCGCTTCTCGATTGGGGATACCGCGCCCAACACATCGTCACCGGCCTCACGCGTCTGGGTCATAGCTCCTGCTACATCGGCGCCGTCGGTCGACAGGCCAACGTGCGCCGCCGCCTCAAACTGCCCGGCGATGCCGTCTTCGGCGCGCTGCTCATCTTCGGCACCCCCGCCCGCAGGGCGACATCAGCCGCCCACAAACGCCGCCGGCTTCCCTTTAAAGACATTTTCTTCAATGAGAGCTTCAACCAGCCCGGTGAAGCGCCTGAACCCCTGCGGGCAGTGATGACCGCAGCCATCGCCGCCCCTTCTGCCGTCAACACACAACCATGGCGTTTCCTGTGGAAGGCGCCCTGGCTTCACCTCTTCGTGCAGCGGCACAACCGCAGCTACCTATCCCGGGCCAACCAGGCCTACCGATATGTGGACGGCGGGATCATCATGGCCAATATCTCGCTCGCCCTGCACGCGCTGGGAACCCCGGCAGCATGGTCTTTCGACACAGCCCCACCCCGGCATCCGTCTGACATCGAACACCTCGCCAGCATCCCTCTGCAGCCATGAGGTGCGATGCAACTTCCTCCCCCCGGCAAGTGTAGAATACATAGACGTACTGCGAGGGTGCTATGCGAACGTATCGACGACCTGCTCTGCCTTTGGGGATGCTGTTCCTGTTGTCGATTGCCCTGGCTGCTTGCGGCGTGACGCTGGAGCCGCCAGCGAATCCACCTTCCTACCCTGACCGCACGCGTGCCGAATCCATCCCATCCGATGCCGAAAAACGCAGGCCTGAGGATGATCCCACACCGCCCATCTTGCATAGCGAGGCGTATCTTGACCCCGTCCCCCTCCCCGGCCCGGTGAACACAGCCGGCGGGGAGGATTCGCCCTTCATCGCCCCCGATGGAACCCTTTACTTCTTCTTCACACCGGACGTACGCGTCCCCCTGGAAGAGCAATTGCTGGACGAGGTTACGGGCATGTACGCCGCATCTCCCCTGGACAGCGGCTGGGCCGAACCCGAACGTGTATGGTTGCAGGATCCCGGGCTCCTATCCCTTGACGGCTGTCAGTACACCGACGGCGAAACGATGTGGTTTTGCACCGCACGGGAGGGTCTCACCGGGCTGCACTGGTTCACTGCGGACTGGTCTGACGGCGAATGGACCAACTGGCGAATTGCCGATTTCGATCCGGACTATGGCGTTGGAGAGCTGCACATCCATGGGGACGACCTCTACTTTCACTCCGATCGTCCCGGCGGGCTGGGTAGCAATGATCTGTGGATGTCGACTCTGGAAGATGGTATATGGGGAGACCCTGTCAACCTCACCACGGTAAACTCAGCGGAAGATGATTCGCGCCCCTACATCACCCAGGACGGACTTGAACTGTGGTTCACTCGCTGGTACCAAGGAACCCCGGCTGTGTTCCGGGCGTTCCGCACGCAGGACGGATGGTCCACCCCGGCGTTGATTGTGTCGCAATTTGCCGGCGAACCAACCCTCGATGCGGATGGCAACCTTTATTTTGTCCATCATTTCTTCGACAATGGTGTGATGCTGGAAGCGGACATATACGTCGCCTACCGGCGGTAGCCTGGAGGCGAATCGTCATGAGGAAGGAACGTCACCTCGAAGGATGAACCAAAGGCGATGCCGGCCTCAAACCACGCCAACGATCCCGTCCTACGGCGCAGGCGTTCATGCAGGGCTGCATGCTGTGGACACCACGGGCATGTCCGGGTTTCGACGTCGACACGGCTCCCGTCGCGTGATCGCACATGAACATCCGGCAGGTCATAAGCCGAGTGCAGCGTGAAACCGCAGGTGGAATACTGCTCGAAGTGACCCAGTTCGTAGTACGGAGTAATCTCATCACACTCTGGGCATAGCTCCTCGCCGCAATCCAACGTAATGTGGTCCACACCGTGGTAGAGGCCAAAGAACAAGCCCAGTCCGATGGGGCGATTGGACCAGATGCGCAGGCGATCGCCATCCATCACGTAGTGTAAATGGATCTCCGCGTGCGATGCCGGGTTCAGCGCCTCTTCCCGATCGAAGGGGCTGTAATCAATCGAGTGCTCGCTGATAGCGACCTCGCTCCCCTGTAGTTCGCTGTTGTTGTACCCTCCTTCAAAAGGCACGACCACCACGAGGTTGTTGACAAGCTCCCCTTCGTAATACAGATCGACAATACCGGGGATGTCAGAGCGTGCCATCGTGATTCCGCGCTCGGGTGCGGGTGGATACAACGCGGTGAGAGTCGTCAACGCGAGGATGAAGATACGGGCGCACAGCCGCATGAACACCTCCCATGCATCCTCCCCGGAGCCGGCCACATCATGGTGTGATGAAGCCGGCGCCGGTGAAGGTCAGGCGGCTGGCAACGCTTTCGTTTTAATCAACTGGAAGTGGCTCTGCTGCCGAAGAGTCGCTTCTTTCCCCTCTGCACCTTCATCTTAATCGAAAAACAGCGCGCCGTCCCTTACAGCACGCTTACAGCGATTCATGGATCAGATGGCTTCCAGATTCGTGAGCGTCAGCAGCGCATGGCGTCCAGGAGGGCGTCACCACTGTCGGCGTAAAGCCCGGCACCCAGCCCGGAGAGCACGTCCCGCTTGGACGCGCTCCGGGCAACGCCATACAGACGTACGTGCAGATGAAGTCCCGCCTTCGCAAGTACTCCTGCTGCGGCCGTCGCACTGAGGCAGCCGTTGGCGGAATCCTCGAGCACGATGATGGATGCACCGTCCAGCGAGCGCCAGCCGTCATCCACGACGTTGGCAATGAGCAGCGCATGCACCGCGCTCAAGCTCTGGAGTTCGCCTTCCCCGAGCGCGAGGCGGATCGCCGCAAGCGCATGCGCCGCATGCGGCTTGAGGAGCGCCTCAGTCTGCAGCCCTTGCTGCTCCGCCAGCCAACTCGCCGCCCCCATGCCGGCAAAGGGAAGTGTCTCAAGCCCGAGAAGCTGGAGCCCCAGCTCCGCTTCCGGCGATCCGCCCGGTCCTCCAGGCCATCGCGTTGGACGATTGGTCATCAACGCAGCCCCATGCCCTTCCTGCCCCATCCACTCGAGAAGTGTGGTCACATGTTTCGACGTGAGCGCAGCGCGATCACGGGTCAGTAAATAACCCTCCGTTTCGAGGGTTGGGGTCACCCCGTACACATCCTGCATCCGTTCGCTGCCAAGCACCAGTTCCTGCTGGATACGATGAAGGAGAGAAGCCTCGAAGCTCGTGGCTGCCTCTATCAGTCTGCGCAGCGCTGCAACCTGCTCTGGTGACGAACAACGTGACTCCAGCAATCCCACAGCAAGTTCGACCGGTCTGTGATGGTCGGATACAGCCAGAAGTTCTTTCGAGAAGTTGTCAAAATCCGGAGTCGGAAGGGGAACCTCATCTTCGGCTATCACCAGCGAAGACGGGATCGGCATGTCGGGATCCTGCTTCCAGCGCTCGATCATCATCAAGGCTACACACAGCGAGCCCGAAACCCACTCGGCGGAGACGCCTGCCGATTCAAAGCGGTAAATGGAGTCCCTGGAAAGGACGACATTCCCGAAGCCCAATGCACGCCCCCATAAACGCACATTTTCCTGCAGGGCCTCATGGTAGCCATTAGGCTGCAGCAACACCCCGTCCATGTCGAGCAGCAGCAGCTTCATGCGCTCCCTTTCCTGCGCCGTGCAAGTTCATCGTAGAGCTGCTCCAGAGTCAGCCCGCGCGCCACCAGCAGCACAAGCAGATGATAGAGCAGGTCGGCACTTTCTTCCACCAACCGTTCATCGCCCTCGCCCTGGGCGGCAAAAATGACCTCCAATGCCTCCTCCCCCACCTTGCGCAGGATTCTGCTTTCACCACCTTCAAACAGCTGAGCTGTGTACGAACCGGCTGGCATGTTTTGCTTGCGCTCGACAATCACATCAAACAACGTTTCCAGCATCCCATTCCTCCAGGCTGCGGTAGAAGCAGCTCTCCGCACCGGTGTGGCAAGCGGGGCCGGCCGGCTCCACCTGCAGAAGAAGCGTGTCCGCATCGCAATCGACGTGAATCGAGTGCACTGTGAGCACATTGCCCGAGGTCTCCCCTTTTTTCCAGAGGCGCTGCCGACTCCGGCTCCAGAAATGTGCCAGACCGGTGCTGCGGGTGAGGGCGAGTGCCTCTGCATTCATCCAGGCCACCATGAGCACCCTCTTGCTATGCACATCCTGCACCACCGTCGTGAGAAGGCCGCGCGGATCAAAATGCAGATTCATGCCTCACCCCAGACAGGCCGGATGTGGATGTCCCGCCCCAGCAATGCCTGCTTGACCTGCTGAATGGTGATCTCGCCATCATGGAAGACCGAAGCGGCCAGTGCGGCGTCTGCCTCCCCCTCCGACAATACCTCGCAGAAGTGCTCCAGTGAACCCGCTCCTCCGCTTGCGATGATGGGCACGTTAACGCGCCGGGCGGCTGTCCTGCAGAGTTCGAGGTCATAGCCATCCAGGGTACCATCGGCATCCATGCTGGTCAGGAGGATTTCACCGGCGCCGAGTTCGACGGCGTGGTCTATCCATGCCAGCGCATTGATCCCTGTAGGTGTACGTCCACCATCCACGACCACCTCCCAGCCATCCCCATTCCTACGTGCATCAACCGCGAGCACGATGCACTGGCTTCCGAAACGTTCCGCACCTTCCGAAAGCAGCTCGGGGCGGCGCACCGCAGCTGAATTCACACTCACCTTATCCGCTCCTGCCAGCAGCAGAGCGCGCATGTCATCCACGCTGCGGATGCCTCCTCCAACCGTGAGGGGAAGGAAGACCTGATCCGCAACCGCTCGCACCACTTCATAGGTCGTCTTCCGGCCTTCCGGAGTCGCGGTGATATCCAGGAAGACAAGTTCATCAGCGCCCATGCGGTCATACCGCTGTGCTTGTTCAACCGGGTCGCCCGCATCGCGCAGATCCACAAAGTTGATGCCTTTCACCACCCGCCCATCCTTGATGTCCAGGCAGGGAATAATGCGTTTTGCTAACATGTGAGCGCCTCCCTGAGCTGCAGTTGGCCTTCATACAACGCGCGCCCGAGGACAACGCCCGCTATTCCCCGGGTTTTTGCCCGGCGCACATCATCCAGCGATGTCGCCCCGCCGGCAGCAATCACGGACAGACGGCAGGCGGAAGCGAGACGGCAGGCGAGGTCGAGGTTCAGGCCGCGGCCCATACCGTCACGCGTGACGTCCGTGACAACAGCCGTACGGATACCCAATTGACGGGCTTGCCAGCCGAGCACTTCGGGATCCATGGCCGATCCCTCCTGCCAGCCCCTGATCTGCAGCTTGCCATCCCGCAAGTCCATACTCACTGCGAGTCGATCTCCACCGAAACGTGCCGCGGCGCGAGCGAGCAGCATGGGCTCCGTCACCGCAGCTGTGCCAAGCATCACACGAGCTACTCCCCGCTCGAGGAGCAACTCCAGCATGGCCAGGGAGCGCACACCGCCCCCAAACTGGACGGGCACCCCCTGATCGAGAATCGCATCGAGCGCCGTCAGATACTGCCTGTCTTCAACACCCAGAGCGCCATCCAGATTTACAACATGCAGCCACTGTGCGCCTTCCCCCACCCAGCGCGCTGCCACCTGACCTGGCTGCGCGCTATACGCCGTCTCCCGACCAGGATCCCCCTGACGTAGTCGTACAACGTTTCCCGCGCGCAGGTCGATGGCGGGATACACCGTGAACGTCGTCATCGACACCGCTCCACAAAATTGCGCAGGATGTTGAGGCCTACCAACTGGCTTTTTTCTGGATGGAACTGTGCACCATATATCCTTCCGCTCCCGACCACCGAAGCATAATGCAGGCCATAGTCTGTGCGCGCCATCACATGCTTGGGGTCTGCGTCGCAGTAATAGCTGTGGTTGAAATACGCGAAGAACCCGGGTTCCAAGCCGGCCAAGAGCGGCCATTCACCATCGGGCCAGACCTGGTTCCAGCCAATCTGAGGGATCTTGAGGCCAGGCTCGGAAAAACGCAGCACTGCGCCAGGAAGAACCCCAAGTCCTGCATGCTCACCCATCTCTTCGCTGCGTTCGAAGAGCAGCTGCATACCCAGACAGATACCGAGAAGCGGCTTTTTCTCATCAATGGCGCGGAATATTGCATCCACCATACCCAGCTCATGCAGTGCAGCCATGCCATCACCAAAAGCGCCGACACCCGGCAGCACGATCTGGTCTGCAACCTGCACATCTTCCGGGCGTGAGGTCACCACCACCTGTGCACCGACCCTCTGCAAAGCTTTCTCAACAGATCGCAGGTTGCCTGCCCGGTAATCGATTAAGGCTATCATAGCGTTCCCTTCGAGCTGGCGATGCCATCTTTGCGCCTGGGGTCGATCTCAACAGCAAATCGCAGCGCCCGCGCCAGCGCCTTGAACAGCGCTTCTACTTTATGGTGATCGTCCCGGCCGTACAGCACGCGCGCGTGCAAGGTCGCCCGGGAGGCCGCAGCGAACGATTCAAGAAAATGGATGACCATGCCGGTTGGAAACGTGCCGATCAAGGGTGTGTGAAAGTCAGCATCCACGACGGCGTATGGGCGACCGGAGAAATCCAGAACAACCTGCGCCAGGGTCTCGTCCATGGGCACGGTGGCTTCCGCCATGCGCAAAATGCCGCGCCGGTCGCCCAGTGCCTCATTCACGGCTGTGCCCAGCGCAATGGCGCAGTCCTCGATCGTATGGTGGGCATCCACCTCCAGGTCGCCGCGCGCGGTGACGGCCAGATCCACCAATCCATGCACAGCAATCTGCTCGAGCATGTGGTTGAGAAAGCCGACACCTGTATCAATCTCAGCGTCACCGCCGCCATCCAGGTTGATTCGCACCGTCACTTCGGTCTCACGAGTGACCCGTTTGATATCACCGATTCGCATATGTCACTCCCATTCTCTAAGCGCAGCAAGCACCGCTCGGGTGTCTTCCGGGCGGCCGACGCTGATGCGGATGTGATCTTCCAATCCCCTTGTCCGAAAATAGCGGATGAGGATGCCCTGCTTCCGCAATGCAGCCTTCAGCCTGGCCGCATCCCGCCCGGTTACTTGACACAGGATGAAGTTCGCATGGGAAGGATACGGCTCAAGATAGCGGATCGCTTCCAGTCCCTGCAATAAACGAGTACGCTCCAAGATCAACTTCTGTCCGATCGCATCCAGTTCACCGGCATGCTCCAATGATGCGAGCGCAGCTGCGTTCGCCGCTGCTGAAACCATGTAGGGCTGCTTGATTTTACGAAGATGGGGGAGGAGGCTCTCCGGAAAAACCCCATAGCCCACCCGCAGCCCCGCTAACCCCGCCCATTTGCTGAAGGTTCTGAGAACAATCACATTCTTTCGGTGAGGCACGTCCCGGATAACGCTGACGTCGTCACCGGCAAACTCGACATACGCCTCATCCACCACAAGCACAACCGGCAAAGCGGCCAGCCGCTCGAATTCCTGCCTGCTCATCAGTCCCCCATCCGGGTTGTTTGGTGAAGCAATGAAGAGCAACTTGGGCTTCCAGCGAGATACCGCCTGCTCCACCGCAGCAACGTCGAGGGCGAAGTCTGCCTTGCGATGCACCTCGATGAAATGGCCAGCGTGAATGCTGGTGTCAAACGCGTACATTCCAAAGGTGGGAGGGCATGTCAGTACACCATCCCCCGGGTTGATGAACAGGCGCATGGTGAGGTCGATCAACTCATCCGCCCCTGCCCCGGGCAGGATGTGCGCTGGCGGAACCGCGATGCGTTCAGCGATGGCCGCAGCGAGAATCTGGCTCTGGGAATCCGGGTAGATGTGCGGAAACTGCAGCGTTGCAAGGGCTTCTCGCGCGGCGGGCAAGGGTCCATAGGGGTTTTCATTGGCATCCAGTTTGACGATGTTCTCGATGGGAATCCCCAGTTCCTGCGAGATGACCTCAAAGGGAAGCACAGGTTCGTATGGATTAAGGTTCCGGATGTGGTCCCGGACGAGGGCATCAACGCTCATCATGCACCTCTTCCTGCCGGATGCGGGCGGATGCGGCATGCGCATCCAGCCCTTCCGCGCTGGCCATCACAACCGCTGCGTCGTTCAACCTCTTGCTGGTCGCGTTGTCCAACGCAATGATGCTGGTAAGTTTGACAAAATCGAGCACATTCAAAGGTGAAGAATAGCGTGCTGAGCCGCCGGTGGGCATCACGTGACTGGGCCCAGCGACGTAATCACCAAGCACCTCAAAGCTGCGTTCGCCGATAAAGATCCCCCCGGCGCTGTGGATGAGGGTGGACAATTCAGCCGCGTCCTCGACCGCCAGACAAAGATGCTCGGGAGCATAGTCGTTGGCAAGCCCGGCAGCCGTTTCGAGGTCGGGCACGAGGACCGAGCCGCTGCGTCCGGCGAGAGATTGCGCAATGACGGACTTTCTGCTCCGCTCCTCAAGTTGCGTCGCGATCGCTGCATCCACGGCATCCAGCAACGCGGGATCGTCGCTGATCAGAATGGCGGTCGCAAGCGGATCATGCTCTGCCTGCGCCAACAAATCGGCCGCGACCCAGGCAGGCCTGGCTGAGGCATCGGCAATGACCATTGTTTCTGTGGGACCTGCCAGCCCATCCAGTCCCACCACGCCAAAAACCTGACGCTTGGCAAGCGTCACAAAGAGGTTGCCGGCACCGACAATCTTGTCAACCGGCTTAATCGACTCCGTACCATACGCCATTGCAGCGATGGCCTGTGCGCCGCCCAGGGTATAGATCTCCGTCAGCTGGAGCATGGAAGCCGCAGCCAGGATGATCGCATCCGGTTCGGGCGGTGTGCACAGCACAATGCGTGGCACGCCAGCGACCAGCGCAGGGATAGCCGACATCAACACCGAGGAAGGGAGGGGAGCCGTGCCGCCGGGAATATACACGCCTGCTGACTGGACAGGTGTGCACCGCTGGCCGAGCGTGCCGCCGAGGGTATGAGTGGTCCAGCCGGGGATGGGCTGCAACGCATGGAACCTCCGTATGCGATGAATGGCAAGTTCGAACGCTTCTCGCAGGTCAGCCGGCAAAGCCTCCTCCGCCTCGCGGATCGCCTCTTCCGGCACACGCCAATCGGTCAGGTCCACGCCGTCAAGCTCCCGGCCCCATTGCCGAAGCGCTTGATCACCATTCTCCCGCACACTGCGCAAGATAGACGCCACAGCACTTTCCGGTGTAGCCCCCTCACCAAAACGACGCTCAAGGCTCTTCACCAGCGCGGCGGGGACATCGACAGCCAGACGGCGGTTGAGTAACTCCTGCTTTGCCGTGTCAGGATCAAAGCGCCTGAGCATCCGCATCCCCCTTCCCGATCGCCGCAAGCATCGCTTTAACCGCATCGGGCTGATCTTCAAAGATATAGTCCACCCGCGTCACCACCACGCCGCTCCCGCCAATCGCACGCAGTTCGCTGATGGCACGCGCCAGTTTGTCGCGTCGGACAATGATATGAACGGCGTACCAGTTCCCATCCAGGCGATTAACAACCGGCGAGATGGTCGGACCTTCGAGCCCTCCAATCACGTCCTGGGTGTACATGCGCGCCGCGATCGCCGCCGGGCTTTCGCCGCGCATATTGGCGAAAACGGAGACATTCCCTTTCGCTCGAAGGTGACCCTCGATAAACTCCAACAGCAGGCGACCGATTTCCAGTACCTCAGGGCGATCTCGCAATGCCTTTCGATTCGCGATCAAACAGGTCTCTGATTCGAGGACCTGCCCATCATCCAGCATGCGCAAACGGTTATCACGCAGGGTCGTCCCGGTCGAAACGAGATCCACGATGATATCGGCATAGCCAATCGCCGGAGCAGCTTCCAGCGCGCCTTCTGCCTCGATCAGCCGAACATCCGCAAGGGCGTGTTGCTTGAAAAAACGAGACGCCAGTGAAGGGAACTTGGTCGCTGCTCGCAGCGGTCGCTTCAGACTTTCGCTCCACTCGACTAAATTGGCCATGTTCTTCAGCGATGTGTGAGCTTCCGGTACAATCACGTTCAGGCTGCACTGACCGTATCCCAGCTGAGGCAGCAGTGGGAGCACAGCGCCATTGCCGCCCCGCTCCTGCAGAATGTCCCAGCCGGTAATCCCGAAATCCACACTGCCATCACGCACACTCACCACAATATCACCGGGTCGCTGAAAGAGCACCGTGAGGGAAGGCAGAATGGGGATGGATGCAGTCAGCTGGCGCGGATTGGGTTTCTTGATGTGCAAACCCGCCGCGGCCAAAAAGTCCATGGTTTCCTGCGCCAGCCGCCCTTTGCTGGGCAGGGAAAGACGAATGTCGTTTCGTTGTGTCGTCAAAGCAACCTCCATGAAAAAAAACGCCCTTCCGATCAGGAAGGGCGTTGTATCGCTCGCTACATTAAGTACGTGTTTAAAGCAGTCCTGACCGGTGCGGCTCCATCGGGATGTGATGATGATGCATATGGTGGCGGACGTTCCAGAGGCTGCTCATGATGGAGGCACTATATCACAGCCGGAACCCAGCGGCAAGGTATTGTGTTCTCCTCGGGTTCTCTTACAATCTGAGCATATGGTCCGAGGTGAGCCGTGTTGAAACGTACCACGCTCCTGCTTGTCCTCCTTCTCACAGCCTGCGTTCCTGCGGCGCCGACACCCGCCCCACCGGAACGATCCTTCTGTGGTGACGATGTGTGTGAAGGGCCCGAGAATCGCGGCAACTGCCCGGAGGATTGCGAAACGATCCCTGCGGTGGAGCGAGCGACAGAAAATGCTGCGATGGAGGACGCCATTCGCGTCGGCGAAGAAGCTATCATCCATAACCCTTCCAGCGGCGCAGAGCTTGTGATGCACATTTTTCTGAGCGAGAATCCGGTGGGACCTACTGTGGTGCTCGTCCCCGGCGGCACAGGCTGCGGATCCGGCTTCCGACGCCCCGGAAGCATGTCGGTGGATGTTCTCCTTGACGGCGGGGTGAACGTCGTTGTTTTCGATCCGGATGGTCGCTGCAGCAGCGATGGTGTGGAAGATCAGAACGGCAGCATCCACCAGGACGGTCTTGCAGCCGTCATCCGGCATGCCGCTGAGCATCCTGACCTTGACCCGGGCCGCATGGGCATGGTCTCGATCTCCTACGGGATCACCATGGCAGCCGGAGCGTTGTCCCGCTATCCCGATCTCCCCATCACGTTTCTGATTGACTATGAGGGCCCGGCCACACGGAACGACACCGGCGGATGCGATGACGATCAAACCGGGCATCTGATGGATGAAGTTGCATGCGATGATGAATCCTTCTGGCGGCAGCGCGAGGCGCTCACGTTTATGCCGGATGTGTCCGTCCCGTACTACCGTATTCAAACCGAGAATGACCATGCACAGCCGGATAATGAGCACGCCTTGCAGATGGTCAACGCCGCGCTGGAAGGTGCCAGCCCGCGTGTGTGGCTGAACGACCTTGTTGTCGATGCGCCCCTGCTGCAGGGTGAAGCGGTCTCCTACATCAGCGACATCAACGATGGACGCGTCTTTGCCCTCGTGTTGAACATCCTGCCCGAGGTGATGGCCGCACGTTAAGCCGGCTTGCAAGGTAAATGGGCCCTGGGTTCTGCTTGACACCTCCCTGCGCCCTGGAAGCCGCCGGGGCCTGGTCGCTTTCCAGTGAACACCAGCGTTCATGGTCCTTCTCGAAACTGCCTCCAGCGCACCTGATTGGGATTGAATCCACCGGATGACACTGTCCCTCGGCTGCAATCCACCCGTTCCCATGCTTCAAGGGCGCCTCAAGCTGAATCTTATACCTCGTTGTGCCTCTTCAAGACATGGGGGGGTCAACCGTCATGATGGACCATGAAGAAAAGGGAGGCTTGCCCTTGCCCCCAGCCCTCCTGAAGTGTGGATTGACATCCTCCGCCAATCAGGTATACTGCTACTGGCCAACCTCGGAAGTTCGTTTTTCCTCTGGAACACCGTTTTTCCCTGTCATGGCAA
>Ga0272443_10004028_pt1 | contig 16546 bp, 16 predicted proteins | sample SSMAcet12_FD_193581 | JGI IMG/M metagenome (GOLD analysis project Ga0272443, IMG submission 193581) | Marine sediment archaeal communities from Little Sippewissett salt marsh, Falmouth, MA, United States - SSM-Acet-12 | ecosystem: Environmental > Aquatic > Marine > Wetlands > Sediment ... | reverse complement strand
TATTCTGAATATCATTAACTTAGTACATATATGTTATCAAATATAGAATACAACTACAACATATTTATACACATAAACGAAGGATCAAGCTATGCCTGAACTGCTTACAATTTGCTTAGCAGCTTTCATTGCTGTGTTTGTTTTGCTTACTATACTTGCTGTTATTATGTGGGCAACTACTCACATTTTCCCGATGAAGGAGCAAAAAACAGACCCAGCTTTAATTGGAGCTATTACAACTACTTATCAATCAATATATCCTAATACCAAAATCACCAAAATTGAGGAGATAAAATGATTTTTACAAAAAACCCAAAAAGAATCAGGGTGATGTTCACCCCATTTCGCGATGGTCTACAAAGTTCGTTTGGAGGAAAAGTACGCTTCGAGGATTTCAAACCAGCTCTCGAAGCATCTGCACAGGCAGGAATCCACCATTTTGAGTTCGGAGGTGGTGCTCGTTACCAAGCACCATTCTTTTATTTGCAGGAAGATCCTTTTGATACAATGTTAAAATTCAAGGAAGCAGCAGGCAAGGATTTTGATTATCAGATACTTACTCGGTCTGTCTCTGGTGTAACGCTTACCACTCAATCACTCGAAGCACTTACACTTCAGGCAAAACTTATGGCTCAATATGGAACTACTTGGGACAGAAATTTTGATTATATGAATGATGTCAGAAATCTAATCAAAACTGGTAAGCCAATCGTAGATGCCGGAATGCACCATCAAGTCTGTATTGCACTAATGGGATTGCCATTTGAATCAGATGAAGTTCATACTGCAGAGTTTTACATTAATATTGGTAAGCAATTATTAGAAAGTGATGTGCAAATTGATAGTTTATGTCTTAAGGACGCAAGTGGCACTACCGATCCCAAGACTATTTACGATACCTGTATTGGTCTGAAAAAAATTATGCCTCCGGAAATGCCACTCTGGCAGCATACTCACGATACTGCTTCTATGGCTGTGGCGTGTTATATGGCAGGAATTGAAGCCGGTGTTGATGGTATAGATCTATCCGTTCGACCAATGGCAAGCGGAACAGTTCAACCAGATGTACGTTCAATGGCTCATGCTTTGAAAGGAACTGGCTATACTATGGATATAAACCCGGAAGCAATGAATGAAATCGAGAATTTGCTCAATGAGGGTATGAAGGATTATGATTTCAATCCAACAACAACTACTGCTGATGCAAGAGTACTCGGCTTCCCTATGCCAGGGGGCGCGATTGGTCCTAACGTTCACATGATGGTGAAAGCAGGGATATTAGATAAATATAGCGAAGTGCTCGCCGAGTTTCCTATTGTTGTGGAAGCTGGTGGAGCATGGACAAGCGTTACTCCTGGTAGCCAGCAATATTGGCTTCAGGCATTCAATAACGTAATGTACGGCAGATGGGAAAAAATCGAAGGCGGATATGGAAGAGCTGTTCTTGGTTATTTTGGAAAAACTCCGTTACCACCTGATCCTAAAGTTGTAGAGATAGCTGCCAAACAATTAAATTTGCCACCAACCGATGCCGATCCATTAGAAGTTGCACCTAAAAATATTGCTCCAGCTCAGGAAGCTCTGAAAGAAAGAGGATTACCCGTTAATGATAAGAACACTTTCCTTGTTGTATCAGCTATGACCCCAACAAAGAAGATGGAAGCCAACGAAGGTATTCGCCTGTTGATGGGCAATGGAAAGTTAGATATTCCTTTAAAGAAAAAGGAAGAACCCAAAGCTGAGTTAAGCCAGGATGCTACTCCAGTTTCTGCTCCACAAATATCTGGTCCAGTTAAATCTAAATGCGTTGTCGAAGAGAATGGAAATATTCGCACTTTTACTATTACAGTTGAACCAATATCAAAAACAGAGAATACTAAAACCGATACTCATCAGGAAGAAGTATCTTCTGGTAATACAATACAAGTGAAATCCACATTTGCAGGGACAGTTGAAGTAGCCGATATTAAAGTTAAAGTTGGCAATCACATTAGTAAGGGACAGATAGTTGCCGTTGTAGAAGCAATGAAAGCTGAGCATGATATTAAATCCCCAGCAGATGGAACAGTAGCATCAATTGATGTAAAGATTGGCGACGAAATAGATTCATCTAAACCAATATTGACATTAAAACAATAAGGCAAAATAATGGATAAAATTATTGATATTTGGCATTATTCCGGATTTGCCAACCTGTGCTGGTGTAATTTCATTATGTTTTTTGTGGCAGGGGTATTGATATATCTTGCTATTACAAAAAAATACGAACCGCTTCTGCTGATTCCAATTGGTTTTGGAGCTATACTTGCTAATTTACCAATGGCGGCTATGGGATCACATGATATTGGATTAATGCAGGTTATTTATGATGCCGGAATAAAGACAGAACTTCTGCCACCCTTAATATTTCTTGGCGTAGGGGTGCTTACAGATTTCAGACCATTGCTTAGCAGACCCATCACTTTTTTATTGGGAGCTGCCGCACAGCTTGGAATATTCATAGCGGCTCTCGGTGCATTTTATTTGTTCGGTTTTACTCCACAGGAAGCCGCTTCCATTGGTATAATCGGAGGAGCTGACGGACCTACATCAATTTTCCTTGCGAGCCAACTTGCACCACACTTGCTTGGACCAATAGCAGTAGCAGCATATAGCTATATGTCGCTTGTGCCTATTATACAGCCACCTATTATTAGATTGATGACTACTAAAAAGGAACGATCTATTGATATGCCACAGGCGAAACCAGTTTCCAAAACTGCTGTAGTATTATTTCCTATAATTACAGGAACTATTGCTTCTCTTGCTATACCATCAGCTGCACCACTGCTTGGTATGCTGATGTTTGGTAATTTGATTAGAGAAAGTGGCGTTACAGACAGATTAAAGAAAACTGCCGGTGGTGCTATGGTAGATATTGTAACAATATTTCTTGGTCTCGTGGTCGGTGCTACAATGGTGGGCGATCAGTTCCTTACTTGGCAGACTATGGGTATATTGGTTCTCGGAGCAGTTGCTTTTACCTTCTCAACATTCGGTGGGTTGCTCTTTGCAAAGTTATTGAATATCATTCTCCCGAAGGAAAAGAAGATCAATCCATGTATCGGAGCTGCCGGTGTATCAGCAGTTCCAATGGCTGCACGAGTTGTACAGAAATTCGTATCTGAGGAAACTAACGGCGAAGTAAATCCAATAATGCCTGCTATGGGTCCAAATGTGGCAGGGGTAATTGGTTCTGCAGTAGCAGCAGGTATATTTCTTACATTGCTTAGATAAAAATTAATTCATTCATCCGAAGACTTCTAAATCTTCGGATGAATGAAAGCTTTCTTTACTGAGATTAGTCAATTTGGAACTGCTACAACAACTCTCCACTCTGCTCCAAAAAACTCAACAGTTTTCCAATAAGCTTTTTTAAATATCTTTTCATTTGTTTCTGCTTTCAAATATGAATATTTTACATTGCCTTCTTTTGTCTGAACTATCTTCTGACCAGCTTCTATTAGCCCAGGATATGCCATATATGCCGGATCAGATGTTATATTCTTTCCAATTTCTTCGCTGTCCTGATCGTAAATCACAACTCCATCTTTTTGGGCTATGAAGATTTCATTATTAGTTCCATCGAATATTGGCTCAAGAATTAGTCCAAAAACATAATGTGGGATGAAAAGCTGGCTGAGCGATCCGACCATTGAATTATTCTGGATTATTGGATAAGCGAAATCAAGTCCATAAAAACCTTCTACAGCAAGAAAAAGATCACTCATTACTGGTTGCTCTGTTTCGTGAAGCTTAATTACATGGGCTTGTTCGCTAATGTCTGAACCTTCAATTTCCTTATACTTATCTGGTTTGATATATTTCATTATTCCATTCATATCAATGAAAGCTGCCTCGTCAATCATGCTGTTTGTTTTAAGCATACTTTCGAGAATCGGATATATACTTTCCTGGCTAAGATTTGTAGCAGCTATGGAATTAGCAGCCAGTGAGTTTATTCCATTGAAAATATTCATCTGGTTATAAACACTGCTTACAGCTTGATCAAGCATTGAAGGATATTCGGTAGTATTAATAGAACAATCATCGGAACATGAACAAGAACATAACGATAGTATTGCAAAGAGAATTAAAATTCTGTGATTCATAGTATTATTCCTAATTAGTATTGAACAAATACGCTTTTCAAAATAAGACTTTTTTTCAGAAAATCAAGAGAATAATAATCAGATTATGCAATAATCGTAATAACACTAACATATTAAAAAATAAACCCTCAACACAAATAATTTAATGTTAAGGGTTTATCTTGAGTGAGCCCTATGTGATTCGAACACATGACCTCTTCCGCGTCAAGGAAGCGCTCTAGACCAGCTGAGCTAAGAGCTCATAAAATAGAGTACAAAAATACTACTCTATTGTTAATTTTCAAAATTTTTTGTTCGCTATTCTAAATTAATCTTCAAGTAACTCTTTTTCTTTCTTCGCAAAGAGTTTATCAATATCGCTTGTAAATTCATCGGTAATCTTCTGGACTTCAGCTTCTCCATATTTTAGATCATCTTCTGTAATGTCTTTACTTTTTTCACTTTTGCGAAACTCTTCGATATTATCACGTCTAATATTACGAATAACGATCTTTCCATCTTCGGCAGTTTTCTTACTGAGCTTAACAAATTCCTTCCTTCTTTCTTCTGTGAGAGGAGGGACAGAAATACGAATCACATTTCCATCATTTTGTGGGTTAAACCCTAAATCTGCCAGTTGAATAGCTTTTTCGATATTAGGCAATGTTGTGCGATCAAATGGCTGTATAACTAAAGTCCTTGCATCAGGAGTAGAAATTGTTGCCATTTGTGAAAGAGGAGTTATTGCCCCATAATAATCAGCTCTTACGGTGTCAACGAGTGAACTCGAAGCCCTGCCTGTTCTTATCTTTGATAATTGATTTTCTGTGAAACTTAGAGATTTCTCCATCATTTCACGAGTTTGCAATAAAATATCATCTACTTGCATGATCACCTCTATAAAATTATTGATGAATATTGACTAATGACCCTAATTTATCGCCAAGAATTAATTTCTTTAAATTACCCTTTTTATTCATATTGAAAACCACTATTGGAAGGCGATTTTCCTGGCACAATGTAATCGCTGTATGGTCCATTACTCTAAGGTTTTGCTCGAAGACAGTCATATAGGAGACCTCTTCGTAAAACTTAGCGTTAGGATCTTTTTCTGGGTCTGTACTATAGATGCCATCAACTCTGGTTCCTTTTATTACAACTTCAGCTTCTATCTCAATAGCTCTGAGAGCAGCGGCAGTGTCAGTAGTAAAATAAGGATTTCCAGTGCCAGCACCAAATATCACAATGCGTTGCTTTTCGAGATGTCTTATAGCTCTGCGTCTAATGAATGCTTCGGCTATTTGCTCCATTTTAATAGCAGTTTGTAGCCGTGTTTGGATACCGAGTGCTTCTAAGCTATTTTGAAAAGCAATGGAATTGATTACAGTAGCCAGCATTCCCATTTGGTCGCCAGCCACTTTGTCAATATCATAAGCGGCGGCTTCCAGACCTCTGAAAATATTGCCGCCACCAATAACTATACCAATTTCAACACCCAAATCGTGAATTTCTTTAAGTTCAGAGGCATAAGAACGTAGCATTTCTGGGTCAAGACCAAACTCACGTTCGCCCATTAACGCTTCACCACTAAGCTTCAGAAGTATCCTCCTGTATTTGGGTTTGATATTTTCCATTATTATATTTCCTCACCAAGGAAGTATCTCAAGAAATGATTGATCTTTACATCATCGCCTACTTGCTTAACTACATCGGCAACTGTAAGGTTTGAATCCTTAACGAACTGCTGCTCTACAAGGCATGATTCCTGAAAATACTTATTTAATTTCCCTTCAGCAATTTTTTCGGCTATTTCTGGTTTTTTGCCTTCTTCAATTGCTGCATCTTTATATATTTCAATTTCTTTAGCAATTTTTTCTTTTGGAACGATATCTCTATTGATAAAAGATGGGTTCATAGCCGCTATTTGCATTGCAATATCTTTTAACAACTCTTGTTGAGTGTCAGAAGGATTTATAACAGTTACATCAACTAACACAGCGAGTTTGCTGCCAGTATGAATATAAGGTGTTATGAAGCCGTCAGATTTGATCTTCTCAAAGCGGCGTATTTCAATCTTCTCGGCAAATTTAGCCAGAATTTCGTTATGCAGATCAATCAGTTTATTACCATCAGAGCTTGTCTCCATTAATTGGTCGAGATTCTCGACATCATTGTTAAGAATTGCATTACCAACAGTCTCAACGTAATCAACGAATGCCTGGTTGCGTGCTACGAAATCAGTTTCTGAATTAACTTCAACAATAATCCCAATTGATCCATCATCATTTGTTTTAGCAAGGATGATACCTTCGTTAGCAGCTCTTTCAGATCTTTTAGAAGCTGAGGCAGCGCCTTTTTTTCTAAGGATTTCAATTGCCTGCTCCATATCACCGTCAGCATTAACAAGGGCTTTTTTGCAATCGCCCATGCCCGCACCTGTTTTGGACCTCAACTGCATAACAAGTTTTGGTGTAATATCAGCCATTTTTCAATCTCTCATATATTTATTAATAATAATATTTTATTCTGCATTTTCTTCGTTTTGAGTTTCATTCGTATCATCGGAAGAATTGCTATCTTTGTGTTTTCTTTCGCGCATTTTCCTGTGAATCTTTGCTGGTTCATCGCTAACAGAAACCTCAGTTTCCTTAACGACTCTTTCAGTCTCGGCTTTTTCTTCTGCTTGGCGGAGTTTGGATATTTCGAAAGCATCTCGAATTTTACCTGACATCAAACCAAAGATTAGTTCAATAGTTCTGATAGAATCATCATTAGCAGGCACAGGATAATCCACTTGTTCCGGGTCGCAATTAGTATCAACCAAAGAAATAACAGGAATGCCCAGTATCTTAGCTTCATTTACAGCAATGTGATCTTTTTTAATATCAACAATAAGCAATGCACCTGGTAGTCGAGTCATATCTTCGATACCACCGAATACTTTGCGAAGGCGATCGCGTTCGCGAGTCAGGAGTAATCTTTCTTTCTTTGTAATCTTTTCGTAAGTACCATCAACTTCCATTTTGTCAATTGTTTCCAGACGTTTGATACTTTTTCTGATAGTAGAGAAGTTAGTAAGCATTCCTCCGAGCCAACGCTCAGTAACATAATTCATGTTACAATTCTTTGCTTGCTCTTCGACAATGTGTTTTGCCTGTGGTTTTGTGCCAACGAACAATACCTTTCTGCCAGAAAGAGCAATTTTATTGACGGCATCGAGTGCGATATTCAAAAGAACTTGGGTTTTTCTAAGGTCAATGATGTGGATCCCATTTCTTTCCATGAAAACATAATTTTCCATTTTGGGATTCCAGCGGCGTGTAAGGTGTCCGAAATGGGCACCTGATTCGAGTAGTTGCTCGATACTCAATGGGTACGTAGCCATTATATCTCCTATGTATAAAGTTGTGTTGAAAAAACTTCTGCTTCGATCCTCTTAAATGCTCAACTCAATGATACTCAAAGAGCCACACACATTCAATCACGAAGCATGATTGATTATAGTAAAACGATAAATTAACGCTTTGAAAACTGGAAGCGTTTGCGAGCTTTCTTTTGCCCGTATTTCTTTCTTTCGACCATTCTTGGGTCGCGTGTTAGCAAGCTAGCTTCTTTCAGGATTGGTTTGTTCTCTTCATTGTATTTAACCAATGCACGAGCTATTCCAAGCTGAATAGCACCAGTTTGCCCACTTTTGCCACCCCCGGTAACCTTAACAAGAAAATCAAAATTCCCGTGGTTATTGGTTACATCCAATGGACGCATAGCTCTAACTCTCCAGACCTCCACCGGCAGGTATTCATTTATATCACGATTATTGATAATAAATTTACCTGTTCCGGGAAGCATTCTTACTTGAGCGCTAGCAGTTTTTCTACGTCCTGTAGCAATAGTATGCTTCATTTAAATCACTCCGAAAATTTCTAAAATTTATTAAATAATTAATTAACTACCTCAAACTCTTTAGGCAATTGTGCCTTATGAGGATGCTCATCATTGCGATACACTTTGAGCTTTTTGATTATCTGTCTGCCGAGACGATTCTTTGGCAGCATACCTTTTACGGCATGTTCAATCAAAAATTCGGGCTTTTTGCTAAGCATTTCCTTAAAAGAGCGTACTTTCTGGCCACCGGGATAACCGGAATGGCTAAAATACTCTTTTTGCTCAACTCTTTTGCCTTGGATCTCAATTTTATCTGCGTTGATAACGATAACAAAATCACCAGTATCGACGTGTGGAGTAAACCAGGGTTTGTGTTTTCCTCTTAATAAAGTTGCCACCTGGCTCGATAATCTTCCCAGAGTCTTGCCGGAGGCATCCACTACCCACCAATCTCTTCCAACGTCTTCTTTTCGCATTGACTTTGTTATTTTTGCCGATGCTTCCACAGAATACTCCTATCTAAAATTAACAATCAAACAAAGAATACAAAGATATTGGTTTTTTGAGAGATAGCCAAATATTTTTTTACATAATTTCAAATCTCGTAAGTCCCTTTTTTCTCTCACAAGGATCAAGAGTTGTGTTGCACCGTGAAAGTCCATTGGGTGGGTGGACAAGTATTGATATTGGATAATTCACAATATTGTTAATACATAAGATATATGCTTGTAATATATGTAGTTATGAGGATATATTGAACATGACTGTCCAACCTTGATTTATGATTATACAATATTTATGACAGTTATATGTCAGTAGTTAAAATATTATTGTTACATAACTGTCAAGAGATGTATAATGAATATTCAGTTTTATATCGATAAACCGGACAATCCGAGGTCCGTGATAATGATCTCTATCACTGATAAGAGTGATAGGTTGCGAATAAGCACAAGGGTAAGCGTAATTCCAAAGGACTGGAGCGAGAAGAAAAAGAAGCTGAAAGCATCTGCAAGAAACAGCTCGCACATCAATAAGTATTTAACGGAGCTTGATAATCTGATCAGTCAGGTCTATTTTGATGCCAAGCAAAATGGATCAGAGAAGCCACTGGCAGAAGTGAAGCAGGGCATCCAGAAATATCTTGATCCAAAGAGATTCAAGAATCCAAAGAAGAAGGAGCCGGGGTTTTTCGATGTGCTTGATAAGTTTATCAAGGAGAGATCGGATGATCCCAATTACAAGCATAAGTCGGTCAAGCATTATACAACTATTCTGAACCATCTGAAGGCATTCGAGAAGAGCCGAAAAAAGAAGATTGAGTTTTATGAGATAGACAAGCAATTCTATGATGAGCTGACCAAGTATTTGATAAACAAAAAGGAACTGAAGACTAATTCTGTTGGCACTGTGATCAGGATCACCAAGACATTTCTTTATTACTGCCTGAGGAATGATTACATGACGAACACGAAATTCATTGATGCCTTCAAGGTGAAGTGGAAGGATGCCCAGACGGTATCGCTGACAGAGAAAGAACTGGAGGCATTGATGAATGTGGAGCTTGATGAGCGGCTTGATAATGTCCGTAATTTATTTGTGATTCAGATATTAACGGGTATTCGATATTCAGACTTGAAGAATCTTAAGCCCGAAAACATTGATCTGGAGAACGAGATCATCAAGATCAGCATGATCAAGACGGAGGATGTGATTGTCATTCCGATAAATAGCAAACTGAGAGGGTACCTGGAGAAGTATCCTGACAAGAAACTACAGGTCATGTATATAAACAGATACAACAAATATATCAAGGAAGTATGCAAGATTGCCGGGATAGATACACCGGTACAGAATGTTTGGTTTTATGGTAAAAAGAGAGTGGACGAGACGAAGCCGAAGTATGAGCTGATAAGCAGTCATACAGCCCGCAGAACCTTCATAACACTATCATTACAGAAGGGAGCACTGCCGGAGCAGGTGATGAAAGTGAGCGGACACAAAGACCGTAAATCCTTCCATAAGTACGTGAAGGTGGATCAGCAGGAAGCAATAAAGAAGATTAAAGATATATGGGAGTAGGAGATAGAATATTTAAAGGTATATCCTGAGCTGTATGAGTTTATGGAATGGCTGCAAAGATTAGTTGAATTGGAAATATAATTACTTTGAGTGATGCAATTAAGAAAGTTGTTTATCCAAACAACACTCAAAACGTTCCAATATTATTGATTCTCGAGATCATCAATCATTTCTTGTATTATCTCTTTCTTATTGTTATTTAATCTTAATAAACGTCAATCCCAAAACTGGCGTAAAGAAACAAGACCATTGCAAAATAGAAGAAAATCCCTCTTTGTCCCCCTTTTAAAAAAGGGGGAGATTTTCATGATAATTATATATCAATGGCTTACTCCCTCCCGTACTTGTAAGGGAGGGTCGGGGAGGGATCAATTCTGGGGTTTTGCAATGGTCTTAAACTGGAAAGTACTATCAGGGAGTTATTAATTCTATTGATAAAGGTGAATTGGAGCCAATGTATGTTCGCGAAGCGATTGATGATTTGCATGGATACGTAAAAATAGCAGATTGATTATGTATAAAATAATTATATCTCCCAAATTCCGAAGATCTTATCGAAAATATGTAAGAAGGTATCCTTTTCTTTCAAAAATAGTATTCTCAAATTTTACTTTCATCAGGATCATCATCTAATAACTCCTGTCCTTGACTGTTTTGTCTCTTTGGAATAGTAATAATAAAGACAGTGCCTTTACCCTGCTCGCTTTCTACATTAATAGTACCATTATGCAAACCAACGATATGCTTTACTATGGACAAACCTAATCCTGTTCCACCATGCTTCTTAGATCTTGATTTATCAACTGTATAAAATCTCTCAAATATTCGGTTTTGGTCATCCTTAGGAATCCCAGTGCCGGTGTCAATGAATCTGATCTCAACACTCTCTGGTTTTTCTAATATTTTAATTCTGATCCTGCCATTAACAGTGTATTTGATAGCATTGTCAATAATATTAATAAAAAGTTGCTCCAGCTTAAACGGATCTGCCTCTATCTTGGGAAAATTTTCATCAATAATAAAATCTATTTTGATATTGTTTTCTTCGAACTTCTGAGTATAAATAATTAGAATATTCTCGACTAATTTCTTTAGCTTGACTTTTTTGGGTATTAGTTTAGAAGCAGCATCCTCAAGTTTAGACAGAAGTAAAAGATCCTGGACTATACTAATAAGCCGATCCGTATGTCTATTGATAATCTTTAAATACTTTTTATTCTTTCCATTCATTGAATCCATTAAAGTTTCAATAAAACCTTTAATAGCAGTAAGAGGGGTTCTTAGTTCGTGGGAAACATTCATAACGAAATCCTTTTTGATAGTCTCAAGCTGCCTTACTTTCGTAATATCATACATGATAATAATAATTTCTTTCTGTACTTCCAAATAGTTTGCACTGCAAAGAAATGTCTGATCATCTATTTCAACTTGCTGAAGCATGCTCTTCTTATCATTTTGAATAATCCTTACGAATTCATCAAAATTTTCATACTGAAAAACCTGCCAATAGAATTTCCCCTTAATATCATCATTTTTTACAAGACTAGAAAAACCAGCATTATATAGCAATATCTTACCTTCCAGATCAAGCACGAGAAAGCCATCTTGAATTGAGCTGATAATACCATCAAGCACTTCCTTTTGCAAAGAAATCTGCTCGAATAGTGATTTTATTTGCTGTGTCATATAATTAAAACTATCAGCAAGATGTTTAAGTTCGTCTTTGTTTCTAAGAGAAACTCTTGTATTGAAGTCCCCTGAAGCCACCCTACGCGAAGCTTCAGCTAACTGTTTTATTGGATTTGTTAAAGATCTGCTAAATATCCAAATCACAAAGATTGAAATGATTAAGACTAAAGAAGTGATTTTGAATATTCTATCTTTTAGACTATCAAGGATGAAGTCAATATCTTTTACGAAGAAGCTTACTCTCGAAAAGCCAAGCAATCTACCATTATAAGATAATTTAATTGCAGTATAAAGCATGCTTTCATTAACTGTTGTGCTGTATCTTATTGAATTACCAACGCTATCTGCAATAGCTGCAAGTATTTCAGGTCTGTCTCGGTGGTTTTCCATAGTTCTGGGGTCTTTTTCGGAATCAGCAAGGACTTCTCCATCTACAGATATAATTGTTATTCTAGATTTTGTTTTTTGACCTTGTGATTTAACGAGAGAATCCAGGGAAGAAAAATCATTCTTAAGCACCAAGGGAGCAATACTTGGCTCCAAAGCATAATTCAAGCTATAAAGCTCTTTTTCTAATGATTCTACATAATGATCTCTAAGCGATTGAAATGTAAAAAGTAATATCGAACCAGTAAGAAGGAGAATAGCTATTAAATATCCTCCGAATATTTTGGAAAATATATATTTCATTAGATCATTCTTCTAATTTATAGCCAATTCCGCGCAAATTCTTGATGTATCTTCCAGATTTCCCCAGTTTCTCTCTGAGATTCTTGATGTGAACGTCCACTGTTCTGTCCAAAACACCCTTTTCCTGCACTCCAAGATAGTCAAGTATCTGTCCACGTGCATAAACCCAACCTTTTCTTTCTGATAGTAACTTAAGGATTCTAAACTCAGTAGATGTAAGTTCTACTTTTTTACCATCTGAATATGTTTCATATTTCTGGAGATCAATCTCCAGATCATCACCAATTTTTATCTTCTTTGTTTTTACCGATTTATCTTCTCTTCTAAGCACGGCTTTTACTCTGGCAACAAGCTCTCTTGGAGAGAACGGCTTTGTGATATAATCATCAGCACCCAGCTCAAGACCAAGCACACGATCCATTTCATCACCTCTTGCAGTAAGCATAATAACCGGTATAGAAGCCAATTTTTCATTATTCCTGATGTATTTGCATACTTCAAAACCATCAGCATCGGGAAGCATGAGGTCGAGCAATACCAAATCTGGGCTATTCGTTTTTAGGTATTCTAAAAATGGATCAGCTTCAGAATAGGTTTTGACTTTATAACCAGCTTTTTTTAAATTGATCCTTAACAACTCAAGAATATCATCCTCATCATCAACAACAGCTATTGTCTTAGTTGCACCTTTTAGGAGTATTGGACTCGATCCACTATCATTCTTCACTTTAGAAGCCATAGAAAATGATCTTTTTCAATTGAACAAACTAATTAATACGAAACTACACATATTTTATAAATTTTATTAACATAAAATTATACATAACATCATATTAATTTGAAATATACATTAAATTAACATAACCTTAACATTTTATTAAAAAGTAGGATTGTTAAGATAAAATCTAATCAAATTTCGCCTGCCTTATTGAAAATGTTTCATTAATGTATTATTTATTTTGGTTTTCTTGGTTAAAATTCTTTATTTTGAATCTATGAAATTAAATAAAAAGGTTACTTATACTGATGATGAAACCAGGAAGCTGGGTTCGGAATTCGCACAAATCCTTCAGCCGGGAGACGTTGTCGCTCTCTTTGGTGGTGTAGGCGCTGGCAAAACAGAATTTATCAAAGGTATTTGCGATTACTTCAAAGTTGACGAAATCGTTACTAGTCCTACATTTACGATAATGAATAAATACTTCGGCGATAATGATGGCGACGAAATTGTCATATTTCATATAGATTTATACCGCATTAAATCCCCAAAAGAACTTAGCGAAGTTGGATTCGAGGAATGTGTCTTCTCTGAAAACAGTATAAAACTGATAGAATGGGCAGATAAATCTGGTGGAATCATGCCAGAAAGTAGATATAATGTGAAAATCACATTGGGCAAAGAAAATGAAGACGAACGGCTTTTCGATTTTACTAAATCAGATTAAGAATCAAATCAACTGCTTTGGACTATTAAAAACTTTGGAGTGATTTATGAAATACTTCTCTGCAATTATTCTAACTATTTGTTTTATAAGCAATATGGCTAAAAGCGAAGACAATATTTTGTTAGATGATTGGAAATTCTCTGGTTATGCTCAAATTGTACCATACTTAGATGGAAGAGATTTTTCAAACAAAACCTATCCATTAACTCATACTGAGATGAAGTTGCGATTTGGTGTCAGTAAGCAAGTTGAAGATATTTTTGAATTCAATTTCCAAGTACAGGACTCCAGAATATGGGGACAAGAAAGCGGACTTACCTCAAATAGTAAGAATATTGACCTTATTATTGGCTATCTTCAATTCAATGAGCTATTGAATCTCCCATTATCTGTTCAATTTGGACGTTTTCAGCTCAATTATGCAAATAGCAGAATACTCGGAAATAGCCCATGGAATTATTATGAAAGAGCTTATGATGGTATCCGTTGTTTTATTGTGACGGATCCCATTGATATTGATGTTTTCTATGCTAATACTGGCAACGAAATTGTTCAGTCCGTGAAAGCATTACCTGATTCTTACGATTATCCTTCAACAGAATATATTGATAGGTCTATCATGGGTTTTTGGGCTTCAATCAAAAAGATAAAAGAACAGAATATTCATGCTTTTTTATTCAGAGAGTTAGATCCTAAGAAAACAGATAGCTCCAACTTCAATCTGAATAGATTTACCGGTGGTGTAAATTGGTTCGGTAAGATTGGAAACTTTTCACCTAATGTTGAATTTGCTTACCAATTCGGTGGAGCTGCAGATATAGACATATCTGCTTACTTACTCTCGGTTAGCACTGATTATAAAATAGGAAATTGGAAATTAACTTCTGGTACTGACTGGCTTTCTGGGACAGCTCAAGATGCCGATAAAGAATTTGGAACATATCAGTTAGACCTTGGAGCTAAACACAAATTCTTCGGCTTGATGGATTATTTCCAAAGTCCAAGTCCAGGGACAGGCGAGCGAGGTGTTAATGATTATTACTTAGGAGCATCTCTAAGCCCTAAAGATTCTAAATGGAATTATTACCTTTTTGGGCATCTTTTTACTGCTAACCAGGAATACCCCGATGGAAATAATATTTTTGGCGAAGAAATAGACCTTAGGATTAGGTATTATCCAGTAAAAGGTGTGTTTATTGAATTTACAAATGCTGTGTTTCTACCTGGCGATATAATGAAGTCATTTTATAGTACGGTGAACGGCGATGATAGAAGTGATCCAGGGTTTATGTCGTATTTAAGGATAGTTGCCAATATTTGAGGAGTCTATAGAATTATGATAATTAAGAAATTTAAATAGGTATAACTAAGAGGGCAAATAATTATATTTCTGTTTTTTTGAGATAATTTGTTCATATGAATACAGTAGATATTTATAGAAACCGTTTAATATGTAACTAAAATTGCTTAATTGCGTAATATTAAAATAGAAAAAGATAGTAACTGAATCATTATTCATTATAAAAAAGGGTATGTTATGAGATTAAAAACTATATATTTAATCTTGCTTTTTTCATTTTTTTCTTTATCAAATATTGCACTATCTCAGGTAGAAAGTGCTGAAGAAAGCGATTCCACTAAGGTAGAGGAGAATACTAAATGGGACGATTTTGATAACGTCGAAGAATCCGATTTTGAAAATGACGAGGGGTGGAATTATTGGGTTAATTCTTCAAAATTCACTTATAAAATTGAACATCCCACAATAGAAGTAGTTTATGGTATTATGAAACCAAGCATTGATAAAAGTGAGTTTGATGGTGAATTCCACCAAGTAGGTGCTGTAGAACTCCGACTTGGCTATACATCCATCAAGGAAAATTTCTTTAATGAAAATATCACTGAATACGATAATTCTTATTTCTTTCTTGGCAATGTCTCGGAAGAAATATCTACCAACCAGGAAGTAGGCGATGATAAAATAGCTTCTGATGCATGGCGGCTTGGTTTTGCATGGAGCGATGGATATGGCTACAATTTGGCAGATGGATATAATATAATCTTATATCATACAAAAGGAATGATGTGGTCTAAGCTCGATTTTCGTAATGAAGCCCCAAATCAAAAAAGCAAAGCTGCTATGGATGCTTATGGTGATGCCGTGAGGTTTGGTAACATGTTTGAGTCTGGCATTAAAATCCATTTGTTTGATTATATCGCACTTGGAGGATCATTTCAAAGGTCAATGGTCTATCCACGCCACATGTTCTGGTATTGGACAGCAAGCGAAATAGTGTCTGGATTTGGACATGTTTTAGTAGATACATTTATAGATGATATTATCGAGGCATCCCCTTATGCAGGACCATTTGTATATGCTATACTCCATACAGGAATTTCCTATGGTATGTCTGAATTACAGAGAAAAGATATGAACTGGCCCATAGATACTCATGCTCCTTTCTTCAATGAGGGATTTCAGGTTAGTTTTTCATTTGCATTCTAAGTTTGTAAATCAATTCATCCGATAGCAGATTTGTGGCTGTGTTAAAGGTAGCTTCTTTTAAGTTATCGGATGAATTCTTTGATTCCCATGTAATATAATTCATAAATGAATTATTTATA
>Ga0272443_10004027_pt1 | contig 16551 bp, 16 predicted proteins | sample SSMAcet12_FD_193581 | JGI IMG/M metagenome (GOLD analysis project Ga0272443, IMG submission 193581) | Marine sediment archaeal communities from Little Sippewissett salt marsh, Falmouth, MA, United States - SSM-Acet-12 | ecosystem: Environmental > Aquatic > Marine > Wetlands > Sediment ... | reverse complement strand
AAATACCTCGGAGCCCGAACGGGCACGGTTTTCCGATTTCGAAGAAATCGGAAAGAGTGAGAGCGAGAGATAAAGAGCAATTCTCACGCTGGGAGAATTGACTCTGGTTTTCTCGAACAGTACTCCTTACGAATCAACCCGCCGGGGAAACTGACTGCGGTTTTTCGAAAGCGTACCCCGAACGACAATCGCAGGGGAAATTGACCACGTTTTTCTCGTACGGTAATCCCTCTGATTTCATAAATATTCGCAAATAGCTTGTCCCCGCATAAGATTTCTTGTCAGTATTGCAATAACTAAATTCTAACGTATTGGCGTGAATTTTGGGGGGGTTGCCAGTAAGCAGGTTTGGCTTGACTTTTCGTCATAAAACGCTTATAATTCTTGATATAGGAGAAATATTAAAAAATGCAAAGACGTCTTGTATTATTTATAGTGTTTTCAGTTTTATATGTGACGGTCACACTTCCGGCTATTTTCTCCAGTAATCCCAGGACCATAAAAGCGGGTATTTACGAAAATGAACCCAAGATATTCGCCGATGAAGGAATCCCTTCCGGTTTCTGGGTAGACCTTTTGGGTACTATAGCTTCGCGGGAGGATTGGAATATCGTATGGGTTCATGGCACCTGGGATGAATGTATTCAACGATTAGCGGAAGGAAAGATAGATGTAATGCCGGATGTGGCATATACAGAAGAAAGGTCCAAAGAATATGTTTTTCAGGATGAAACGGTTTTTATAAGCTGGGCTAGAGTTTATGTGCCGTTAGGTTCAAATATCCAATCATTCCCGGACTTAGGCAATAAAAGAATAGCGGTCTTAAATGGCAGTGTTAATTATAAAAGCAAAGACGGCATAAAGGAACTAACAGAGAAGTTCGGGATAGATTGTATTTTTGTAGAAACGGACAACTATAGCGATGTGTTTAAACTATTGGAAAAAAAAGAAGTTGACGCGGGTGTTGTGAACAAAAATTTCGGCAACCTAAACGAAAAAGAATATAAAGTTAAAAGAACGCCTATAGTTTTTCAGCCGGCGGATTTAAGATTTGCCTTTCCGAAAAAATCTTCCTTAACACCTCTTTTGATTGCAAGAATAGATCATCGCATAAAAGAAATGAAGGCTAACAAGGATTCGGCATATTATAATTTATTGGAAAAATATTTTGAAGGACCGATTACAAAAAGATTTGTAGTATACCCCTGGATCAAGAAAGCGATGTTCTTAGTCGGAGGGATTTTTCTTTTTCTTTTGCTGGTCTCTATAACATCTGGAATTCAGGTCAGGAGAAAGACAAAACAGCTCGAGGAAAGTGAGGAGAGATACAGAAAGTTGTTCGATTCTTCAAAGGATGCTATAATGACGCTTGATCCTTCAACATTTAAGTTCACTTCGGGGAACCCTTCGATATTGGATATGTTTAAAGTAGAAAACGAAAAAGTGTTTATTTCGTTCACTCCATGGGTTGTTTCTCCGGAAAAACAGCCTGATGGGCGTTCTTCAGTAGAAAAGGCAAAAGAAATGATACGAACAGCCATGGAAGAAGGTTCGAACTTCTTTGAATGGGTGCACCAAAGATGCAACGGAGATATATTTCCCGCAACCGTATTGTTAACGAGAGTTGATTTTTCAGGTAAACCTTCTATACTTCAGGCGACAGTAAGAGACGTAACTAAGTTTAAACAAGCGGGAAGGGCTCTTCGGGAAAGCGAAGAAAGATACAGGGCATTATTTGAAAATTCCGCTGAAGGGATATTGGTTGCCGACATTGCGAACAAACAATTCTTGTATGCCAACTCCGCGATATGCCGTATGCTTGGTTATTCTAAAGAGGAATTGACGCGAATGAGTGTTTCCGATATTCATCCGAAGAATTCTTTAGATAATGTGTTTTCCGATTTTGAGGCGCAGTCACGCGGAGAAAAAACATTGGCTTCACTCACGCCTTGTCTGCGAAAAGACGGAACTATAATCTACTCGGATATAGTGACAACCGTGGTGGAAATACAGGGTAGAAAATGCAACGTGGGTTTTTTTACTGATAAAACAGATTATAAAAAAGCTGAAGAGGAAAAAGAAAAAATAAACTTACAATTATTTCAAGCGCAGAAGATGGAATCTGTGGGTAGGCTCGCGGGAACAATCGCTCATGATTTTAATAACCTTCTGACGGTGATAATAGGCTACGGAAGTCTTCTCCGCGATGAAATCCCGGAAGATGATTCTAAAAGAGAGATGCTCGAAGAAATTCTTTATGCGGCAAATCAGGCGGCAAGACTCACCGGGCAGCTACTTGCCTTTAGCAGAAAAGGTCCCACAAAACTCGAAGTGATGAATTTGAATTCAGTAGTAAATGAAGTGAAAGATATGATCGACCGCCTGGTAGGAGAGGATATTGTTTCCTCTGGTGATATAGCTGAAGACTCAATGAATATCAAGGGGGATATCACTCAAATAAAACAGGTAGTATTAAACTTAATTGTTAACGCCCGGGACGCCATGCCCGAAGGCGGAGAGTTATATATAAAGACAGAAAAAGTTACTATCGGAGATAGTGAAATTAGCGGAATTCCTTATTCTTACGCCGGAGAATTTGTTTGTTTGACGGTTTCGGATACGGGTATCGGGATGAGTGAGGAAGAACTTTCAAAAATCTTTGCCCCGTTTTATACTACGAAAGAAAATGGAACAGGACTTGGATTGTCTGTGGTGCAAGAGATAATCAAAAAGCATGAGGGATGGATAAATGTGGAAAGCGAACCCGGGAAGGGTGCTGCTTTTAAAATTTACATACCTCTATCTTATGAAGAAGAAGAATTGAAAAATAAAAGCGACATTCCTCTTTCAGAGCTGCGGGGAGCAGGAGAGACAATACTCATTGTGGAGGATGAAGAAATTACGAGAACTTTTCTTTCCAGGGTATTAAAGGAAAACGGGTATTCCATATTTGAAGCTGACAGCATAGAGGAAGCGAAAAGAATTTTTGAAAAAAATGAAGAAGAAATAAAAATGGTTTTCAGCGATGTTATATTGGCGGATGGAAGCGGTTTAGCTTTTGTCGAGGAGCTTTTCTCTGAAAATCAAAATATTAGAATTCTTTTAAGCAGCGGTTATATAAGTGATAAAGTTGAGATTTTAAATGTAGCCAAAGAAAAATTCGACTTTTTAGAAAAACCTTACGATGTTGCTCAATTGTTAAGAAAAGTGAAAGAAATCTTAGCTTGATTCTTCTTTTCCCGTCCAGCAATAGGTGCAGAGATTTTCTTCGCCGAGTTCTGTTGCCTTTATCATATCTTCTAATCGCTGGTATTTGAGAGAACTTACATTCAGGTCTTTTTCCATTTCTTTTAGCATTTTGGAATACTCTCTGGAATCGGGATCAAGATAAGGTTTCAGTTTTTCGATGTGTTTCCCATGTATCCTTTTAATCATTCTTCTGGCGAATAGTTCATCTATTTTTCTTGTTGAAAACAAATATTTGCATGGGAACATAAGCGCGGGGCATGCCGGTCTTGCATGTATTTCTTTAGCCCCCGCGTTCCAGAGTTTAACCAGAAGGTAATTTTTCAATTGAGTTCCCCTTACTATGGAGTCTTCTGTTATTATAATACGTTGATCCTGAATCAAAGATTCTGCGGTTACCTGTTTCATTAAGGCTATTAGATCTCTTCTCTCCTGAGTTGGTGGGACGTAACTTCTCGCCCAGCCCGGGGTGTATTTTAGCAGAGGTGTTTTTACCGGTATCCCGGATTCGTTTGAATAACCAAAAGCGTAAGCCGTTCCGGAGTCCGCTATCCCAGTGACCAGGTTGGCATCTATATTGTCACTGCGTGCCATAAGTCTTCCGGAATCTTCTCTGAACTCTTCGACATTTTTTCCTTCGTATTCAGAGGCGGGGAATCCGGTGTAAACGTAGAGAAAAGTACATAGGCGCAGGTCATTGCCGGCTTCTTTTAAGACTTCAGTTTTATTTTCGTTTAAGAGCATTACTTCTCCGGGACCGATAAATTTCCTTGTTTTAAACCCAAGGTTTTTATACGAACAGGTCTCGGAGACCACGATTTTAGCGCCTTTTTTTTCTCCTAAAACCAGAGGAGTCCTGCCGTATTTATCTCTTGCCGCGTACAATCCTTCTTTTCCCAGAAGGAGTAAGGACATGGAACCGTCGATTCGCGACTGCATATATTCAATCCCATCGACCAGGTCGTTCCCTTTGTTGATTAATTTAGCGACAAGCTCTATCTGGTTGGGACAACCGCTTACCATTTCGGAAAATATCGCGCCTTCAGAGATTAATTCTTTTGCCAGTTCGATTTGATTATTAATAAAGCCCGTTCCGCATATCGAATATTCTCCGAATTTGAGTCTGAGAATAAGAGGCTGCGTGTCCCTATCGCTTATTACTCCTATACCGCAGCGCCCTTCCATAAGCGCGTAATCGATATCTTCTAAAAACCTTGTTTTAAATTGCGCTTTTTCTATTGTGTGTATTTTTTTTTGCAGCCTTTTTCCGTCGAAGATTGCAAGTCCGCCGTATGAAGTTCCCAGATGAGAATGATAGTCGGTCGCGTAAAAAAGGTCTTCTTTGCAGTCTTTTTTTGTAACAATACCAACAATTCCACTCATTTTCTGCCTTCCTCCCCTTTTCGCATTAAAATGAATTTTTATTCAACTATATTCAACAATATACAGGAGCTTATTGTTTTTGCAAGTATTAAATATAAAATTACCACGAAGGCACAAAGACACCAAGAGGAAAAATGTCGCTTAAAAAACTCTCCCAACCCAGGGTAAGTTCAGGTGTTGTCTAAAAATAAAGAAATGTTACGCGAATCGACGCAGAGGCTGTGACAAAACCCCAAATTGAACTCGTAGGGCACGGCTTTAGCCATGCTAAGACACTGGTAATCGTTCGTTTTGCAAACCTGAAGGTTCGCCCTACGCAGAAAATATGACTTTTGACACGGTTTCCGCAGAGGTATGTCCCTATTGCTTATCCGATACCGGCGTTCTGTAACAAACAAAAAAAGCAAATAACTATTGATATTGAAGATTTCGGAATTTTTTTGTAAAAGCCTTTAAATTTCTGATAAAAACTTCTCTGCCCGCCCATTTAATCGGGGTTTGTGAGAACAGTGAATTGAATTCTTCCTTCGATAGGTTTTGAAGATACTCTAAAGAGGGATTGATTAACCTGTTATCGGGTAAAAAGTCTTTTGTTTTAGTCGTGATGGGGTTTGAATTGTAAGGACAAACTTCCTGGCAGATATCGCAGCCGAAAATATAATCGTTATTTTTATTCGGGAACCAGGGGGGTAAATCTCCCTTTTTCTTGACCGTTTGAAATGCCGTGCATTTTTCTGTATCGAGAATGTAAGGCAGGATAAGTGCGTTGCCGGGACAGGTCGAAATACATATATTGCAATCTCCGCAACGGTTTTTAGCCGGTTTGTCGGGGGTTAATTCGGTATCCATGAGGATTTCTCCTAAGAAAACCCATGAACCGAATTCTTCCGTTATTAGAAGAGTGTTTTTCCCTATCCAGCCGAGCCCCGCTCGCTGTGCCAGTTCTTTTTCCGGAAGGGGTCCCGTGTCCGTGTAGCACTTTGTTTTCTTTATTTTTGTGTCTTTTTTTAAGAATTCGGAAAACAGGGATAGTTTTTCCGAGATTACCATATGGTAATCTTTTCCCATCGCGTATCGTGATATGCGTACCTGGTCTTTTTTTAAAGCGGGGAAAGTCCCCTGCCAGTAATTTACGCCTACAACTACAACACTCCTTGCCCAGGGGAATTTTATTTTCGGAAAAAGTCTTTCTTCTTCGGTTTCTTTAAGATATTTCAGATTTACGTTCAAATTTTTAGCTATTGATTTTTTGTATTCTTTTTGGTAAGCGGAAGGCTTCAAATCGGTTATTCCGACCAGATCGAAGCCCATTTCTCCGGCTTTTTTCTTTATTTTTTTCTCTATGGTCAAAATTCTTCCCGAAGAACTTCCAGGATAGTTTGTATATGAAATCCACGCCGCTGCAGATATTGGGAGATTTTTTCTTTAGCATTTTTCTTTTTACCGTATTTTCTGACGGCTTTTTCGAAAACCTTTAACGCGTTTTTTTTCTCGTCTACCGACTGAAGAATCTTTTCTATCTCGGAATCATTAATTCCTTTTTCTTTCAATTCCATTTTTAGCGCGAAATTGCCTTTGGGATTATTTTTGTTTCTGTCTTTTACCCAGGTGGAAGCGAATTTTTGATTGTTGACTAAATCGGCTTTTTCCAGGTCCGATAAAACTTTTTGTATTATTACTTCTTCTATTTCTTTATTCTTGAGGTAATCTTCAATCTCTTTTTTCGATCTTTCTCTGTACGAAATATAATTTATGGCTTTTTCTTTCGCGGCGGCAAAATCTTCGAATTCTTTAATTTGATCAATTTCAGACGGTGTGATTTCTTTATTTTCGTAGAGGTGAAATTTTATAACTGTGTCTTTATAGAGACCTGAATAAAAATCGCCATCTATGTATATGTTGACTCTATTCTTTTTCTTCTTCTGCTGCTCTATCCTGGTTATCTTTCCCATTGCCGAGGTTTAGTGATTCTCTTATTTTGTTTTCCAATTCCTCCGATATTTCAGGATTTTCTTTAAGGAAGATTTTCGCGTTTTCTCTTCCCTGCCCGATGGAGGTTTCTCCGTAACTATACCAGGCGCCGGATTTGTCAATCAGTCCTAACGATTGTCCGAAATCGATCAGTTCTCCTTCTTTTGATATACCCGTGCCGTACATTATGTCGAATTCCGCTTCCTTAAAGGGAGGCGCCAGTTTGTTTTTAACAACTTTGACTTTTACCCTGATTCCTATGGAATCATTACCCTGCTGCAGAGAGCTTATTCTTCTGATATCCATTCTGACCGAGGCATGGAATTTTAGAGCCATTCCTCCCGGCGTTGTGTATGGATTTCCGAAGGAAATACCTATCTTCTGTCTGACCTGGTTTATAAAAATCGCGGAAGTCGAAGCCTTGCTTAAGACTCCGGTCAATTTTCTCAAAGCTTGAGACATCAGACGTGCCCTGAGGCCCATATGGGCATCTCCCATTTCTCCTTCTATTTCGGCTTTAGGTACGAGAGCCGCTACAGAATCTATGATAATCAGATCTACAGCTCCGCTTCTGACTAACATTTCTGCTATTTCCAGGGCTTCTTCTCCGGTGTCGGGTTGAGATATCAGTAAATCTTCAGTGTTTACACCCAGAACTCGCGCGTACTTTGGATCGAGAGCGTGCTCTACGTCTATGAATGCTACTGTTCCTCCTCTTTTTTGAGATTCCGACGCGATATGAAGCGCGAGAGTGGTTTTGCCCGAAGCTTCCTTTCCGTATATTTCTATAGCTCTACCCCTGGGTATTCCTCCTATTCCCAGCGCCGCGTCCAGAGAAAGAGAGCCGGTCGGTATTACGGGGACATCTATTGTTTTTTTCGTGCCTAATTTCATCAATGCCCCTTCTCCGTATTGTTTGTTTATTTTACTTATTACTGAATCTATGGCTTTTGCTTTATCTTTATCCATGATTATTACCTCCTGAGAAAAAGTATTATAAGCGATATTGATAGAAATATAGCGAACATACAGAATAATAAACTCAATTTAAGTTTAGTTCTCCCTTTTTTCCATATCCAGATTGTTTCATATGAGCCCAGTATTCCCGCGAGGCTCCCAACCGCGACAGAATATAATATAATTGTTTTATTTGAAATTAGTACCGGGAGGATAAATGAGAGTAAGTTTGATGAAAGCCCCACCGAGCCTATACTTCCGGTTAAGTATATTATCCAGGGATTTATGTTAAATTCGGGTAGAGTTAGAAAACGGAAAAGATAGTAAAATACGAAAGAAACTCCGACCGGAATCAAAAGCCACCAGTTGACAGCTTTTAGAGGCCCGGTTCCCATAAACACAACACAGAAGATCCCCCCCAGAATGATTAATCCCATAATGTTAATGTTGTAGTTTTTACCCACGTTAAAATATCCGAAAACGAAAAACATGAGTATTATCGAGAAAATCAGTTCAGGCTTTTTCCATTCCACAATAATATTTGTTTCTTTTATTTTGTTTTTTTCGCATATAAAATAAGCTGCTGCAAGGAAAATAACAAAACTTGCTATCCAGAGAGGCAGCATTAGAGAAACGAAAGAAGTAAATTCTATGGCTGGAGATCCTTTTCCGAGAGCTATAGATATAAAAATGTTTCTGAGATTCCCGAAAGGAGTTATTATGCTTCCCATTATAGCTGAGCCTACCAGAAGGCTCAGCGTTTTTCCTTTTTCTTTAAAACGCAGAACGTAATTTTCAAAAGAGGATATCAACACAAAGGAGAGAAAAAAAGGTGCCAGGATATATGATAACGCGATGAGCATCATAGTGGCGGTCCGTTCATTTCTTCCTTTGAGTATCCTTTCGCCGATGAAGTCTATTATCCTGGAACGCTTAATCGAAGCCGCCATAAAAGCAAGCATCAGGGTTACCAGAAGATAAGATATAGGAGGAGAGAAGTTCAAGAATCACCTCTCAGAGGGATTGCGGAGATGGTTTCGTATATGGCTCCCTTTGGTGTCAGGGTGCTTTTAAAAAGCGTTATTTCTTTTACGGGGAAGGGGTGAAAGGAAAATTCTATATTTTCTGTTAAGCTATATTTACCTTTTTTCACCCTGCCGAAAGTTATATGGGGTATAAATTTTCTCCCTTCTTTTTCAAAACCGAGTTCGGAGGTTTTATTATCTATGGCTTTGAACAGCTCGATGAGATTATCCTCGCCTTCTTCGATTCCGACCCAGAGAATTCTTGCTTTCCGGGTAGAGGGAAAAGCGCCTACGTTTTTCAGAGAAACATCGAAAGGAGAAAACCTGTTCTCGATTTCCATGATTTTCTTTTCTATCTCGTTTTTTTTATCGGTTTCACCCAGAAATTTTAAAGTAATGTGTAAATTGTCTTTTTCTATCCACTTAACATAGGAAGGGGTTTTTAAGTTATTGTAAAGAGCTGAAATCTTTCCCTTTGCTTCATCGGGTATATCGACAGCGGTAAAAAGTCTTATTTTATTCCTCCAGTAGATTTTTTAACATTTCCAGAGCCTCGGCAGCTGCTCTTTCTCTTATTTTATTCCTATCTCCCTTGAGATTTAATATATTAGTAATTATCTTCTGCGGAATGTCAACTCCCAGAACAATAGTTCCCACCGGTTTGTTTTTACTCCCTCCGGTAGGTCCGGCAATCCCGGAAACCGAGATGCCCACATCCGTTTTTAACAGTTTCTTTACGCCGCGGCTCATCTCCTTTACGGTTTCTTCAGATACTGCTCCGAATTCATCCAGCGTTTGGGAAGAGACTGAAAGTAGATTCTTTTTCACTTCGTTGGAATAAGCGATTATTCCACCTGCGAAATAATCGGAACTTCCGGGGACCGAGGTCAAAAGAAAACCTATCAAACCTCCCGTACATGACTCGGCTACCGAGATAGTCCATCCCTTTTTCTTTAATAGGAATCCTGTATCTTCGAGCAGTCCTCTAAGCCTTTTATTCATTAGAAATATTTTATAGAATGTAAAATGAATAGAAATATGCTCGCAAGTATTCCCGCTAATATGTCGTCTAAAACCATCCCTGTTTTTACTTTTTCTACTTTTTTTATTAGAGGTAGTTTGAAGATATCGAAAAGTCGAAACAAAATTAATCCAACAATCAAAATCGATACATCTTTACTGTGAAAAGCGAATGTTATAATTGTGCCTGTAACTTCGTCGAGAGTAAACCATGATGGGTCATCCTTGATCCCGAGAGATAAAAGTATACTGAGTACTAAAACTCCGAAGCCGATCAAAACAAAATAAGGAGAAGACCAATCGAGAAGAAAAAAAAGAATTATTCCGGTAACAATAGAAGACCAGGTACCTCCGCCCCTGATTTTTCCGAGAAAGAAAAAACTTCCGATGATTATTTTCCAACGTGGAATTTTACTTTTTTCCATCTTTTTTATTCAACTTTTCCAGTGTTCGCTTTTGTTTCTTTGTTAGCAGGTTGTCCAGCCGGATTTCGATGACTATTTTGTCTTTAAAAGCTCCGAAGCCTGTCAAATAAGGCAGATCAAAGATCTTACTCGATTCTTTATCCGTTTCGAATTCATAAATTCCTTTAACTCCTGAAATAAGGAAAGCGCAGTAATCAAAAGCGGACGGAAGCAGTAAAACTTTTTTTTGGGGCGCGTCAAGATTTAGAATTTCCCAGAGTTTTACCAGCGGGAACATTTGATTTCTGTACTTTACCAGCCCTCCGACCCATTGTGGGCTTTTGGCAATTTTTTTTGTTTTTTCCAGCCTGCTTAAGGATTCTATCTGATTGATGTCTACTCCGAAAAGAATGTTTCCCAGAGAGAAGATAAGAATTTTATTCAATTTTTGTGTCGCTGTTTTCTTGTATTTTGCCTAATAAAGATAATAAAGTTTGAGCTCTTGTTTCGGTATCTTTCATCAAAGCAACTTGCTCTTCTGTCTCTTTTGAAAGTGTCAAAACCGATTCCGTTTGTTGCTCGTTTATCGAAGATAATTTCTTTGTCGATTTTTTTATCTCTTCTATGGAATTGGATTCTTCTTTTAATATTCCGTAAATCTGGTCGGCCATATTTGTGCTCATTCCGATGGATTCCGAAATTTCTTTTAAGTCCTCAGCTGTCTTTTTTATAATCGATTTGCTGTCCTCGAATATAGCTTTTGATTTTTCCGTAGATTCGACAATAGATTTTACCGCATCACTCATCCTTTTTATATTATCTTTTGTTTTTTCCAGGTATGAAGCTGAGTCATTTGAAAGTTTACGTATTTCGTCTGCTATTACACTGAAGCCTTTGCTTTCGTCGCCTTTTTTTCTGGTGGCTTCTATTGATGCGTTTAATGCAAGAAGGTTTGTGTCGTCGGAGATCTGTTCCATCAGAGAGTTAAATTCTTTGATTTCGTCGAAAGCCGAAGATAATTCTTCGAGGCTCTTGGAGCCTTCTTCTATTTTTCGGACAAAGCTGTTGATTTTATTTACACCTTCTTCGGATTTTGTTTCCCCGGAGTTGGCAAGTTCTATAGATTTTTTGGATGTATTTGTGAGCGTTTTGACCTGGGATTCTATTTCGGCAGACAGAGCAGAAAGCTCCTCGTTCTGTTTCTCCACGGAATTTACAGCCAGCGCGCTTTCGTCTTTATTCGTTAGTATTTCGCGGGCTGAATTATCGATTTGTTGAGAGGTCGAAGAAAGCTTTCTTATTCCACTCAGGATAGCCTCTCCCTGTGTTTTAACCGTATCTGCTGTCTCCTTTATTTTTGAGATTATAGAAGTTGTTCTTTTTAAGAAAAGCGTGAAAAAATCGTTTAATAATGCTATTTCATCTCCGGATAGGAGTTTTGTTGTTTCGCCGGAGGAAGTAAGGGGTTCATTTAGAATTTTTTGAATTCTTTGTTGTACGCATACGATAGGTTCTTTAATCATTTTAATTAGAATCCAGATTAAGAAAGAAGGGAAAAGAAGGTAAATTATGGCGAACCAGGATTTTGTTAAAATATATCCGGTGAAAACCGAAAAAATTATCGCAGGAGCGCCTAATAATAGAATTTTCTGAGTCAAGTTAAGCCCTGTGAATTTTGCCTCTTCGAGCGAACTATAGTAAGGGGTAAGGATGACAAATCCAAGGTAATATATAATACTCAACTCGACCAGACCTATGGGTATAGAGTAAACCCCGATTTTTAAAATGTTTTTGAGAGCGGTTAAATCGAGTATAGGATTAAAAATTAAAGAGAAAAGCAGAATTAAAATGCCGAAATTAAGGAACGCGTGTAGTCCGGCAATAAGGGGGGTATCGTAGGCAGCTTTTTGATTTTCTTCTGAAATTGCTTTTTGCAGTCTATTTTTATGATATAAATAGAAAAGACCGGCAAGAATCAGAGACAAAAATAATATAAACAAAAGGGTTTTATTTTGTTTTTCCAAAGGAATGGTCCAGCGGATACAGGAAAGCATTAGCGGAGTTCCCGTGGCAAAACTTGCAAGCCCGGATATTAAAGCAAATTTATTTGATAACTTCATCTATTTTCTCCTTAAAAGACTGTATTTGTTTACCTTTTAATAAGCTCTCAGTATTGATGACGCCCACAACGATAGATTTATAGGGGATTCCGCCGGAAAAGAGTTTGGGAGGAAAAATATCGGGGAGGGGCAGTATATCGGTCATTGGAATTTCAATAATTTCGACGATTTTAGATACCTGAAGTCCTACGAATTGTTGCGAAATTTCTACTATGATAACAGGTATTTTCCCCTCTGTTTTGTCTTCTGTTTCAAGACCGAATAATTTTGCGAGATTGACTACAGGTATTATCAGGTCTCTTATTTCGGCGATTCCCGATAGGAATTCAGAGAGTTGAGGAGTTTGAGTCAATTTTATTTCATTTCTTATTTCTTCCACTTTATCCAGGGATATTCCGTAGAACTCCTTTTCTACCCTTACTATCATTATTTCTTCCACTTTCGAGGGGGTTTTTGTTTTTCCGGCGTTCTCTGACATATCTTTTCGCACAGGAATTTTCTTCGTGTAGATTTCTTTTCTTTCTTCTCGTTTTTTTTCTGTTGGTTTTTTTTGCCGGGAGGTTTCTTTTTTCTCTTCTTGTTTTTTTTCTACGGGTTTTTTTTGCCCTGGAGATTCCTTTTTTATTGGTTCTTCTTCGAGTTGAGTTTTTTCTTCTTTTTCTTTTTGAGATAGTATTTTTTTAAAACTGATTTTTTTTCTTTTTTTCAATTAGATCTCCAGGTCAGCTGCCACAGATTCTATTACATCGGGAGGGATTTTTTTTAAGTTTTCAGTAGCGCCGATGAAAAGTGCGTTTTGAGCGATATTGTTTATTACTCTCGGAATGCCCCCGCTTATTTTATAAAGTTTTTCTATACTTTTTTGTTCGAATATTTCTTTTTTGCATCCCGCTATTTTTAGTCTGTGTTTTATATAAGATTGAGTTTCTTTTTCGCTTAGGGGTTCTAAGTGAAAACGAATATTTACCCTTTGCTTTAACTGCGGTACCCTATCGATTTTCTTTTTTAATTCCGGTTGTCCGAGTAAAACCAGATGCAGAAGCTTTTCTTCAGGGGTTTCCAGGTTTAGCAGCAGGCGGATTTCGCGCAGAGCGTCGAGGGAAAGTATCTGTGCTTCATCGATTAATCCAACAACCGTAATTTTTTTTGTGTTCAGGTCAAGCAAAGTTAATTCTAAAGAATTCAGAACTTTGAGTTTAAATCGGGGAACATCTTCTACTCCGATTTTCTGTAAAATTGTTTTTATCAACTGGGTAGAAGAAAGCTTTGGATTCCTGATTATAAATGGGAGTATTTTTTCGCTTTTTAAATTTTCTTTTAGGGCATTCGCGAGGTACGTTTTGCCGCTTCCTATTTCTCCCGTTACCAGGGTTAGTCCCCCTCTGATTTCGGTTATATTGTATAAAAGTCTGGCATAGCCTTCTTCGAATTCTTCACTGTTGAAAAGAAAGCTCAAGTCGGGGGTGTTTGAGAAGGGTTTTTTATTTAGTTCCCAGTACTCATTTACCATTTATTTCTTCCTCCGCTTTTTTAGCCCAAATATTATACTTGTTTATTTTAATAAGTTTTTTCCATATTTGTGTACATAGATTGTTTAATCCTTGTTTTTCATAAGCTTTACCCAGATAATAGTAGGCTTCGTACAGATTCGGTCCCGCGTTTATTGCTTTGTTTAAAAATTCTACCGAATCTTCATACATTTCCCTTTCGTAATAAACCAGGCCCATGTAGAACAAAGCATACAGGACAGCCTGCTTGTTTTTCGCGTTTTTACCTATGGCTGAGAGTTTCTCTATGGCTTCGCCATACAAACCCTTTTTATGATTTATGTAGCCGAGATTCGCGTTGGCCATCTCGTTTTTTGGGTCCAGCTTCAAGACTTCCTGGAATATCATGGAACTTTTATCGTATTGCTTTAAGTGTATATATGCCCATCCCATTAAATTGTAGACTTTTATATTTTTAGGATCCATTGTTTTTGCTCGCTGTAAAGTTTGTACGGCTTCTTTATACTTTCCGCTAACTATAAGGTTCCAGCCCTTATCGATTAAGGTTGTAATATTTACTCTGCTGGACTGAATTTTATTTATGAATCCTGATGCCTCGGCTGTTTCCTTTTCTTTAGTGGGTTCTTCTTTTTCCTCGCGTGTTTTTTTGTTATTTGTTTTTGCCCCTTCCAGTAAAATTTCAGTTTTTTCTTTAAGTTCTGAGATTTCGTTTTCTATTGCTTCTATGGTCGATAGAATAGTTTGTAATTTTTCCTTGTTATTTTTTTTGTCTTTGATACCGGTTTTTTCTATTTCAGATAATAAATTTTTTATTTTATCAAACATCTTTTTTGACCAGAGCTATTAATTTATCCGCGATTTCATTAAACGGTAAAACCATATTGACGCAGCCGCTGTCTATTGCCGATTTTGGCATTCCGTATACGATAGAAGTATCTTTATCCTGAGCTATTACGAATCCACCCCTTTTGTTTATATTTCTTACCCCTATCGAACCATCTTTTCCCATGCCGGAAAGGACTATTCCTATGAGGTTGCCGTCGAAATTCTCTGAGGCAGAGTTCATGGTGATATCAGCGGATGGGCGAACTCCGTGCAGAGAGGGCTTTTTGTTTAATTTTATTCTCCGGTTATAATCTATTTCGAGATGGAAGTCGCCGGGCGCGATGTAAGCCGTCCCTTTTTTTAAGAGTGTTCCTTCTTTTGCTTCCATTACGGAGAGAGGTGAATGTTCGTTCAATCTTTTTGCGAAGGCTTTTGTAAAAGTTCCCGGCATATGTTGAATGACAATTATCGGCGCGGGGAAATCATCCGGGATTTTTTTTAAAATCGCGCTTATGATTTTGGGTCCTCCGGTGGATGCCGCAATTATTACCAGACTATCTCCCATACTTTTCTTTTTTAAGCTTATCTGCTTCTTTTTTGATACTGTTTTGAGATTGGCTTTCGACGCTATCTTTACTTTTTCTATAATTTCTTCTTTTATTTCTCTTATATTAAGAGAGATTGGTCCGCCGGGTTTTTCGACAAAGTCTACCGCGCCGGATATAAGAGTTTCAATAGTTTTTTGCGCCCCTTTTTTTGTGTAAGCCGATACCATTATTATGGGTGTAGGGCAAATTTTCATTATTTCCTTTACGGCTTCTATACCGTCCATGTTGGGCATTTCTACATCCATGGTTATTACATCCGGTTTGAGAAGAGAGGCTTTCTTGACTCCTTCAAGGCCGTTTACGGCCGAATCTAATACTCTGATTTCAGGGTCTCCTTCCATTATTTCGGAAAGGACTTTTCTCATAAATGCTGAATCTTCGACAATTAAAACATCGATCAAATTATCTTCGCTCCGGCTTTATATGAGGTTATATAAACATGACCGTCGGATAGCTTGAATTTTATCGATCTTCCGTAGTTTCCCCCAATGTCCTGTGCGGTAAGCTTGATTCCGAGTTTTCTTAGAATTTCTTTTCCTTTTTTTACATTCCTTTTGCCTATTGAGTTTTCCGCGTCATCCATGAATTCTTCAAACATTGTTGCCCCTCCGATCATCTTAGCTTCCAGATCTTCCTTCTTTGAGTTAAATTCAAGCATTTTTTCTAAAAGAATAATTATTCCGCTGTCGGCATATTTTGCTTTTTTCTTTCCTCCCGGATTTTCAGGCAAAATGTAATGTATCATACCGCCAAATTTTCTACTTTTATCATAAAGTGTTATGGCAACACAGGAGCCGAGTGCGCTGGTTATAAGAGCTGTAGAATCGTTAGAGATTTTCATATTGCCTGTTTCTACCACTATCTCATTATTCGTTTTTTGCATAGATTCTATCCCTGATATTTATGGGTTTAAAGAGTTCTTTTACATTGTTGGGTATGGATTCGACTTTACCCAGCACAAGAACTCCGTTTCTTTTTAAGGCTGCCGAGAAGGATTCTAAGATTTTTTCCTGGAATTCTTTGTTTAAATATATAAGTACGTTTCTGCAAAAAATTAAATCAAATTTATCTTTAAAATCAGCATCCTTTAAATCAAGATTTATAAAATTTACTGAATTTCTGATTTCCCTGATTACTCTGTATCCTTCTTTTACTTTTTTAAAGTATTTGGATTTATAATATTCGGGCGTTTCTGTTAAAGCGGATTCATCATAGGTCCCTTTATAAGCTTCCCGTATAGATTCTTTATCTATGTCTGTTCCAAGTATCGAGCACTTGATATTTATTTCTTTACATAACATCGAGATAGCATATGGTTCGGCTCCGTTAGAACAACCGGCGCTCCAGATAAAAGGGTTTTTGATCGCCGGTAAAATGTCTGTTCTTAAGGTATCAAAAACGCTTATATTTCTGAAAAAGCTGGTAAGATTTATCGTGAGAGATTGTTTGAGCATATTTTTTTCGTCTCTACTATTTCTGAGTAA
>Ga0272443_10004026_pt1 | contig 16557 bp, 21 predicted proteins | sample SSMAcet12_FD_193581 | JGI IMG/M metagenome (GOLD analysis project Ga0272443, IMG submission 193581) | Marine sediment archaeal communities from Little Sippewissett salt marsh, Falmouth, MA, United States - SSM-Acet-12 | ecosystem: Environmental > Aquatic > Marine > Wetlands > Sediment ... | reverse complement strand
CGTCCCTGATGAGTTCATATATGGAGAATGGAGCCAGGTCGGTGATTGGGGGTATGTGCCTACAGGAGGCCCTTCGGACAGCGGTGTTGCCTTTATTTTCGGCGCTTCTGAAACCAATTCTATAACGCTTGCGCCAGGGGAGTCGGAAGTAATTGTGCAATGCATCTCTACGAATGCAGAGGCCTTGGACATTGTCATACCTACCGGCGATGTAGGTCCCGCCTCATTCATACCTTTGTATAAGGTAAAGCTGAGACAAGTGACCGAGATGTGGGAATGCATTCTCTCTAATCTTCCTGAGGAATTGTCTGATGAACATGAGCAGCTTATAGATTCAGTTCAAACCTTCATGAATGGTGCGATCACGCTCACGAACCCAATATATGCAAATGGGCAACTAGCAAAGGCATTGGAAAAAATGAGCCAGATAGAGGAAGCATTCGATATACATTGCATAGAAAAATAATTTTTTCTATCTTTTCTATTTTTATTATTAAATTTAGAATAGTAATTAGATTTCTGGTGCGGCTGCCGGGATTTGAACCCGGGTTATGAGCTTGGAAGGCTCAAGTGCTGGGCCACTACACTACAGCCGCACATAAAAAGCGCACTTACTTAAATTAAATCGTTTATAAAATTTTCTGTTTTATTGGTCGGTTGCATAGTCTATGAACTCTAGGACCTTCTCCTCTATCTGGGCCATGATGTCCTTTGTTCCCTTGATCATGTCCCCTTGCGTGCCTCTCAGGGACTCTGGATCTTTAAAGCTCCACTTCAAGAACTCCTTCTCATAGGGGAAGAAAGGGCAGCCCCTATCGGCACATTCCTTGCATACAGTGATTACATAGTCGTACTTTCCCCCTTCCTCAAAGACCTTGTAGACATTCCTGGGCACCTTATGGCTTAGGTCGACACCTCTCTCCTTCATTACCTCCGCCACAACTGGCAGGACCTTATCGGCAGGCTCATAGCCGGCGCTCTCCACTTCGAATCTTTCAGGGGCATGCAATCTAAGAAGCTCTTCAGCCATCTGGCTTCTTGCACTGTTATGGGTACATACGAAAAGCACGCTTATTTTCATGACAAAACCTCATCGGATTGACAAAAAGATATTTTAACACGTTTTTAATACTTCCCTCAATGGAAGAGAGCATCTCCGAGAATGTCAGAAAGATTATATCATCCATACCGTCCAACGTTACACTTGAGGCGGCCGCAAAGACAAGGGGTCCCGGCGAGGTCAGGGCAGCGGTCGAGGCGGGCGTGGGCATAATAGGCGAGAACTACCTTCAGGAGGCCGAAGAGATAATCCATAAACTTGGGTCAATCGCAAGATGGCACTACATCGGGCACCTGCAGTCCAGGAAGATCAAGAGGATAGTTTCCCTGTTCGACCTGATAGAGACTGTCAGCTCAATGAGACATGCCGAGCTTATAGACAGGTATTCCGGGGAGCTGGAGAAGAAAATGCCAATTCTGGTGGAGGTCAACAGCGGCAGGGAGGAGCAGAAGGGAGGCGTCCATCCTGATGAAGCGATCGATCTTGTGAAGGATATCTCCACATTAGGGGGCGTTAGGGTGGATGGTCTTATGACAATGGGTGTGTTCACAAGCGACGATGCCGTCTTAGGAAAATGCTTTGGAGAGACCAAGAGGTTGTACGATTCGCTGTGCAAGGTGGAATTGCCTAACGTCAGGATGAGGTACCTTTCGATGGGGATGTCATCCTCATACAGGAAGGCCATAGAGGAGGGTGCAAACCTCATCAGGGTTGGAGAGGCGATATTCGGTCCGAGGCCTTGAGAAGTATTTATAAGATTTTTACCATATAGTATATGATCATATGAATGAAAGGGCTACGCTTTCAGAAAGGGCCACTGCAGGGATAATAGACCATTTCATAATCCTCATATGCGTAGGCATCCTCCTATTTATGGGCCTGTTCTCATTGTCCTTGGGCGGTTTTATCACAGCATTCTTCCTCTCATATCTCTTATGGATCATCTACTTCACGATATTTGAGGCCACATCTGGTCAAACGATAGGAAAAAGAATGGTCAGCATAAAGGTCGTGATGAGGGACGGTAGCCGACCCGGACTGATCATTATATTGTTAAGAACATTGTTTCGGCTGGTCGATAGCCTCCCCACACTCTATATTGTTGGCATCCTGGTCATCCTTATATCTGCTGACGATCAGAGATTGGGCGATATAGTGGCGGGCACAATAGTTGTGGACTGTTAGACCAATCCGTCCAGAGTTGAGTGGAAGTTGCTGGTGTTCCGACCATTTAGCATCCGGCCTTTTAGGAAAATATCTCCCATGCCATTCTCCTCCATCTCCCTTCTCAGCTTATGCTCGTATATCTCCCTTTTGTCGTCCATGCATACAAGCCTGTGTATCTCTGCTAGCGGGAAAGGGTATCCTGGGCAGAGATTGTAGTAGGAATAGTGTTTCAATACCATGAGCGCTTCACTCTCGTCCCCTGCTATGTCTATTCTTAATGAGGGACCTTTCTCATGGAATCTTGCATAGACGGTGTGAGCACCCTCAATGAGATTTCTTTTCTCTATCATCTTCTCTATCCCCTCTTTTGGAACTTTCCTGTAAGAAGATGGTCCAAGGGGGAGCCAGATGTCGGGCATCCTGTCGTTGATCACGGAAAGGGTGCTGTTCTTGGAGACGCCGACAACGATGGAACTTTCCCTGACGGCATCAACCTCTCTTTCCAATCCAATATCAGGTATCCTTGAGAGTGCGCCGTCGAACAGAACGACATCTCCGAAAACTGAGGCCTCCTTTATCATCGAGACCTCTCTTCTGTGGCGTTCCATGTCCAAGGAAGATTCACCTTCCCTGTTCAATACGAATTCGCTTTTCACCGATACCTTCCGCACCTTGAAAGAGGGCGAGTAGGAGACAAATCCGTATCTTAATACCCCTATTGAGGCAATGCCGTTGGACCAGATGGTCGATGATCCCCCATCAATGGCAACGACGTCCTTTTTCAAAGGCTCGCCTATATTCTTCGTATCATCTCTTGATCCCATGCCCAGGTCCATGTCCTGCCTTAGGATATCCAATATCCCACTCAGCTCATTTCCGCTCTCCATCACATTTTTATGTCTTATCAACCAAGAATAAAAATATTGGGGGGACCTCTTGAAGACAGATTCCGATTGTCTGGACTGGCTGTCCGATGGCCTGTTGGATGGCACCATAACGCAGCTTTACGGGGAGTATGCCACAGGAAAGAGCACCTACTGCCTCAAGGCCGCTTCGGTCGCCTCTTCCAACGGCAAGAGGACCATATACATCGATACAGAGAACGGATTCTCTCCTGAGCGGCTGATGCAGATAGGGGGAAAGGACTCTCTTAAGGATGTGATGGTCTTTTATCCTGGAGACCTCGAGGAACAGACAAGGACCATACAGCAGATCGAAGGATCGATAAAGGGAGATGTCGGACTTATCGTGGTCGACTCAATGGTGGCCCTCTACAAGGTGGATGCAAAGGACCTGGAGACCAGGACCGAGCTTATCAACGACCTCAGCCTGCAGCTTCTAGTGCTTTCAAGAATCGCTAGGCATAACAACATCCCTGTCGTCATAACAAATCATGTTTACGAGGATATCGAGAACAAGAGGACCATGGCCATAGGCGGGCATACGCTAAGATACTGGTCCAAGGTGATAATAGAGCTTTCCAAGGGAGAGGGGGCGAGGAGGATAGCAAGATTGATAAGGCACCCCTACATACCTGAGAACAGGAAATGCATCTTCACATTGGTCAATGAAGGTTTCACATCCAATGATAAGATTTTTAAATAGTATTGATGATTAATAGTGAGTGCAATGTCAGACGACGATATCAAGACAATATTGGAAAGGTACAGTGCCTGTAAGATATGTACAAGGGAGAACACAAAGCTATGCGAGGAAGCAGTTGACTATATGACGAGACAGGTCTACTTCACCACGCCCTTCAAGAGGAAGGAGGATGGCATCACAAAGTACTGCAAGCACTTCAATCTCAGCCAACCGAAGCTCAACAAGGCCCTCGCCGAGCTTGCGGACAGTGACGAGAAAATGAAGGTCGTGGCTGATATAATAGGGTCCTGCGCCTACTGAGATTGCTTAATTTTATATACGGTCGCTCTTATCTTCTCTTGTGGAAGATCTAAGGGGATATTCAAGATTTTTTTTCGAGAGATATAGGGAGCTTTACGGCAGTGATTTTCAAAGCTTCCTGGAGGTAATGGACCGGGAGCCCAGGGAATCCATCAGGGCGAACTCCCTTGTGACGAAGCCTGGGACGCTCGCTCAAGACCTTAGGAAAAAGGGATTTGTCATTGACGAAAAAAAGGAAGCGCCATTTCTCATATCGAGGGGAGGGCCTTTTCCACTGGCCTCCACCAGCGAGTTCCTGCAGGGAAAGTTCTACATACAGGGGCTGGCGGAGATGGCCGTCGTCCCGCAGATGGATTGCAGGGCGGGAGAGGCCAACTGGGACATGTGCGCCGCGCCTGGAGGCAAGACGACCCAGATGGCAGAGCATATGGAAAACAGCGGCGCCATACTGGCAACAGATGTTTCCCAAGAAAAGCTGAGGGCGCTGAAGAACAATCTGGCGAGACTGGGGGTGACCAACACCATAGTGATACGCGAGGACGCGCGCAGGCTTGAAGCTCCCTTAAAATTCAACAAGATACTCTTGGACGTCCCATGCACCGGCAGCGGCATAATCAGGAAGGACCCGTCAAGGAAGAGCTCAAGGTCCATCAAGGACGTGACGTTCATGAGTGCGATACAAAAAGGGCTTCTGCAGCGGTCTGTCAAGATGCTTGAAGATTCTGGGACCCTGGTCTATTCCACTTGCTCCTTGGAACCTGAGGAGAACGAGATATTGATCGATTGGGCCATAAGCAGCCTGCCGCTCGAGCTTTCCGCACCCAAGAAAAGCTTTTTGAAGATATCCCCAGGATTCACAGATCCGTTTGGGAAAGAGCTGGACGGCTCAATATCCAAGTGTGGCAGGATACACCCGCATCTGAACGATTCCAACGGGATGTTCTTTGCAATCCTTAAAAAGACCTAGACCTCTCGCGCGTGGATGATATCTTCCCACTATCATCCCTTAATAGTTCACAGGTCCTGACATCCAAAGGCTTGAAACCTTTCGCTGCCCTTTCCTTGTTTATGGTCGTGGCGACCCCCTTGTTCTCCTCTGTGACAAGGATGGCGTCTATGTCCTCGATGTCGCAGGCAAAGCCGCGTGGCCTGTCGATCTCTATTATCTCATAGTCTGCACCATCATGGTATCCCATTGAGGCCAACCACCTTTCCAGCTCTCTCTTGCGCGCATCGTAGTCCTGTATCAGATGGTCAAGCTCCTTCCCCTTGATCATAGACTGGGATGTAAGGCCTATCATTACATATCCTGTCTCGAGCGCCGTGGACAGGAAAAGTTTATGGCCATCATGGAGATGGTCGAAAGTTCCAGAAGCGATGATCCTCATTTCAATGGCCGAATCCAGAGAATTCTTTCCTACATTTTGGGCACATTATGTACATGCATCTGTTCACCGACTCCGGGCATCCACTGCACATCTTGACCCTAGAATAGGACTTTGAGAATCTGAATCCACAATGTGGGCATTGCACTATGTCTGACATAGATGTCCCTAACCTGAGGGCGATTTTTATATCTTTTCATATTATGACAATTATTTTTTATTATTCGCCATGAAATCTGTTATATGCTGACCTTTTTTTCAGGAGGCACTGGCACCCCCAAGCTATTGATGGGAATGAAGAGATTGCTTCCTCCGGAGGACATATGCGTCATTGCCAACACTGGCGAGGACCTCATACAGAGCGGTGTGCACATCTCCCCCGACATAGATTCGGTGGTATATGCTCTAGCTGGGATCATCGACAGGGACAAGTGGTATGGGCAGAGAGGCGACACCTACAGGACCAACGATGCCCTCTCAAGGCTTGGCCACGATGAGCTTTTGCGCCTTGGGGACAAGGACAGGGCCACCAAGATATACAGGACGATGCTGCTAGGCTCTGGAATGACTTTGAGTGACGCCACAAAGAGGATCTGTGAGGCGCTTGGCGTGAAAGAAAAGGTCTATCCCATGTCCAATGACAAGGTGCGAACAATTGTTAGAAGAGGGCAAGAAGATCTGACATTCAACGAATACTGGGTTAGGGACCGCGCCTCTGGGCATGTGGACGAGATTGTTTACTCAGGCAGCGATCATGCATCTCTGCCACAAGATGCCATATACGATATCGAGTGCTCGGATGCAATAATTATCGGCCCTTCTAATCCTATTACATCGATAGGACCCATACTTTCGATAAAAGATGCAAAATACTTCTGCAAGGAGAAGTACACCATTGCAGTGAGCCCGATCATCGGAAGTAGTCCTCTGAGCGGACCTGCAGGCAGGCTTATGAATGACCTTGGGCATGAGGTATCGCCGTTAGGTGTGGCCAACCTCTATGATGGGTTAATAGATGCCATAGTGATAGACACAAAAGACGAGGCATATGAAGCTATATTGGAGGATAGGGGCATCAAGGTATTGCGGACAGATATTGCAATGAAAGATTTATATAAGAGTAAGGCACTAGGGAGAAATATCTTGGACTTTTTGGTGATAAATTGAAATTGAGACACCCATCCGTCCTTTCAGCATACGCAGGCAGGAATGATGGACGCTTCTGCAAGCTTATCGGAGAACAGGGCATCGGCATGGTTACCCTTGGTGGCATAAGCGTGGACGAGCTTTCAATGCAGCAGAGCAGGAAGATGAAGGAGAGGGGCAGAGAGGAGTTCATAGTTGACGATCCCTTGGAATTCATCCGTTCTGAGATGGAAGTGGCTTTGGAATCTGGGGCTGAAGTGGCCGTCAACATAAGATCTGCCACCATGGAGGGGTACCTCGATGCGGCTGAGGTCATCTATGATATGGGGGGGATCGTCGAGATAGACGCCCACTGCAGGCAACCCGAGATCGCAGAGATAGGCGCCGGACAGTCGCTTTTGGAGGACCTTCCCAAGCTGACAAGCATTGTGGAGTCGATAAAGGCGGCCCACGACGTGAGGACCATAATCAAGTTCAGAGGAAATATTATCCCAGAGAGGGAGCTGGCGCTGGCAGTGGACGGTTACACCGACGCGCTGCATGTGGATGCCATGATCCAAGGTAGGATAGATACCGATCTCAACGTGTTCCTGAACATACCGGACTGGGTGTATCTTATTGGCAACAATTCTGTAAGGGATGCCGAAAGCGCTCTGGCAATACTAGAGTTCTGCGATGCCTTCTCCTTTGCGAGATTGGCAAACGACCTTGACAAGACCAAGAAGATGATGGAAGAGCTGGACTGATCCCATGGAAGGAAACCTTACAAAGCTAAGGCCTTTGGAACAACAGGATTCTGAGATTCTTTTCTCGTGGTATAGGGATCTTGAGGTGACCGACCTCCTTGATATCGACCTTCCAGTGGGAATGATATCCATAATTGACATGATCACAAAGAAGACCACATCCACAGATACCGTGGGGTTCATGGTGGAGGACAGGAAAAGCGACATTCCCATTGGGGTGATAATGCTAAACAGCATCAACTGGGTGGACAGGAAGGCAGAGCTCGGCATCATGATAGGCGACAAGGGATACTGGTCCAAGGGATATGGCGAGGACGCTGCAAAGACTCTATTGGGCTATGCTTTTAACAGGTTGGACCTGCACAGGATATTCCTTAAAACTTACTCATTCAATGAGCGTGCAATCCGATGCTTTGAGAAGTGTGGTTTCAAAGAGGAGGGCAGGCTCAGGGCTGGAAGGTATTGGAAAGGAAAACGGCACGATGTCCTGGTCATGTCGATGATCAGTGATGAGTTCCTGGAGGCGATGCGCAATGATCAATGGTAAGAAGGTGTACCTGCGCGCCCTGGAGAGGACCGATGTTGCCAGGATGCAGCAATGGATCAACGACCCTGATATCACTCCCTATCTCATATCCCATTTCCCATATTCACTTGACCAGGAGATGGCATGGTACAACTCCAAGCAAAGGCCCGAGAGCAAGGAGGTCATCCTAGGGATCGTCGAGAAGACCACAGACATCCATGTGGGGAACATAGGCCTGCATGGGATAGACTGGGTGAACTCCGTTGCGGAGGTGGGCATCTTCATCGGCGACAAGGGATACTGGTCCAAGGGCCTGGGGACGGACGCGATGGCCACGATGCTCTCGTACGCCTTTGGGGAGCTCAATCTCAACAGGATATTTTTAAATGTCTTCAAGTTCAACGAGAGGGCGATAAGGTCTTACGAGAAGTGCGGATTTGTGGTCGAGGCCGTTCTCAGGGATGATGTGTTCAAGAACAATAGATATCATGACACGGTCGTTATGGGCATCCTGAGGGACGAATTCGATATCAGGGGCCGATAGAATGGCAAAATCCAAGAAGTGGAGAAAGGGCGAGGGCAAGTCGATGGCCCAGAAGCGAAAGGATTCCAAGAAGAACAAGGAGAACAAGGGAAAGAAGATATTCATCGGCAAGAAGGTAGTCTGGGTACAGGATGACGAGGACTAGCCGCAGACCTTGCAGTCTGCCCTTTTCTTGATGCGCACCTTGTCGAACGAGTGTATCCACACATCGTAGATGATAAGGTCCTTGGAGTAATCGGCGCCGATCAGTATCTTTATGGCCTCAGTGGATTGTATGGACCCTATTATCATCGGCACCGTGTTGACGATACCCACATCAGCGCAGGTCGGAAGCTTTTCGAGCTCCTTGGTCTTCGGGAAGACGCATTCAAGGCAGGGCGTCTCCTCGGGCACTATGTTGAACGTCATGCCGTAGCTTGCAAGCACCCCTCCGTATATGTAGGGGATGCCGTTCTCAACACAGTAGGTGTTCATGATGTACCTAGGTTCCATCCTATCGGTCCCGTCGACAACTATGTCCGCCTTGCCTATGATGTCTTGGACGTTGTCCTCTGTGAGATACTGCCTTATGCCCTCTATCTCTATCTCTGAGTTCATTTTTTTGAGGCTTTCCACGGCCCGCTCAAGCTTGTTGTTGCCAACGTCGTGCTCGGAGTAGAGTATCTGCCTTTGGAGGTTGTGGACATCCACCTGGTCATCGTCGCATATGGTCACCTTTCCGACACCTGCCCTTGTCAGATTTGTGGATATGGCCCCTCCAAGTGCGCCGGCGCCTACTATCACGGCATGGCCCCTAGAGAGCCTTTTCTGTCCTTCAAGGCCTATTTCGGCAAAATCGATGTTCCTGCAGTATCTCTTCACGATAAAGAGTAGAGCGTAGCATTATTTAAAATTAGTTGATTTATCCTATAAGCTGTGATTTAGAAAAAGGACCTCAGTCTCTCGGCGATCAGTCCGGGCCTGTCGTCCACTATCTCCATGCTTCTCTTGATCCATTCGGAGAGGTCGTTCTTCACGAATGGCTGCAGCACTCGGTAGTCGAGGAAGACAATGGCGGCCTTGTCCTGCAGCTTTCGATGCGCCCTTCCAGCACCCTGATTCAGCTTTCGATGGGCAGGAAGGAAGTAGCCGTAGTACTTTCCCTTGTTCGGGAAGACCTTCTTGTAATAGTCTATCTTTGCCTTGACCCTTGCCGTGGGCCTTGCGTATGGCACGCCGATGACCACCACGCAGTTCATCTCATCGCCGGGATAGTCCTGCCCCTCCGAGTTCCTTCCGCCCAGAACGCCGAGGAGGACCGCCCCACCATGGCTTTCATGGTCCTTGAACTCGCTTATCAGGGCGTCGTTCTCCTCCGACGAGGACCCCCTTGACTCGACATAGAGTGGCCTGTCCACAATGTACTTGAATCCTGCAGACATCATGCCCTCCAACACCTCGTAGGAGGGGGTGAATATGCCTACGTTCTTAGGCGTGCCCTTGACGACCTCGGCGGCCTTTGAGGATATCTTCCTGTACATCTCAAGCCCTCTTTGATTGCCCTTTGTAGTGACCCCCCTTACCGCCAGGACCTTGATGTTCTCCTTCTGGAACGGTGAAGGGTAGGATTTTACCTTGTAGTTCTTGAGCCCTATCGTGTCAGCGAAAGCCACAAGGGGGGAGAGGGTGCCGGACATAGCTATGGTCGAGAACGCATAGTCTGTCACCTGTGTGGTAACGTTCCTGGGGTCAAGGTCCACTATCTCCAATCTCACGCTCTCGGTCTCGGCCTTGGTGATGTACTTTTGTATAAGATAGCAGAAATCGTCCCTGTTCCTAAGGGTTATCCAGTTATGTATGAAACTGCCGCAGCTGTGAACGTAAGACCTTGGAGGCTTGCCCCTCTTGAGCTTCTCCTTCTGTATCTCTTCTCCCTGTTTCACGATATACGCGACGAACTCCTCGATGGTATGGATGTTCTTCTCCGGCAGGAAAGGCATCCTTCCGCCCAAAAAGAACGACAGAAGCTCTGCCGGCACGATCCTGGATTCCTCGCTGGGGCCAAGTTTGTACTTGCTGTCAAGGGCGGTCATGGCCTGGTAGGCGAGCTCCAGCATCTGCGCTATGGTCTCCTCATTGTGCTCCCTTGCCTCCCTGATGCCGCTCTTGAGCGATGAGAGGGAAAGCTGGCAGGAACCAAGCTCTATGGCAAGTTCGGGCAGATTGTGGGCCTCGTCCATTATCACTATGAGGTCCTCTAGATTGACCCCTATCCCTTCCAGAAAACCTTCCCTGATCCCGGGCTCAAAGAGATATAGGTATGAACAGGCGATCACCTGCACGTTCTTCATGACGGCCTTTGCTATCTCATAAGGACAGAAAGCCTCCTGTTTGCAGGCCTCCTTGATATCCTGGCTGAAGGTGGGCCTGCTGGAAAAAAGGACCTCCATCTCATGCGCCTTCTCCTCCTTCTCCCTGGTGTTGTTGAAGTGGTTGCATCTCCTCATCTTACGAAGCAGCCTGCAGACATACATAGAGCTGCTCGAGTCCATGGTGTGGTCCAGCACCAACGGAGAAAGGCACATCTCGCGCCTCCCCTTCAGGGCTAGGGCGGAGATGTTGTGGTCCTTGGTTATCATGTTGAGCTCCTCTATGACCCTCTCCATCTGCTTGTGGGTCCTGCAAAGGTAAACGATCTTCTTGTTCTTTTCCATCGCTATGGGCAGCACGGAGGCCAAGACGCATGCTGTCTTTCCAAACCCGGTCGATGCCTCTACGATAAGATTGTTTCCCTTTTCGGCCTCTGTTCCAACGATCTCAATGAACTCGCCCTGAAATTCCCTAAGTTTTTCATAGGGGAAGTACTCCATGGATTAAGAAAATCTGTTAAGTATAAAAAGAATGCTCTTGACATACAATCAGGTGTGTCTGTGAAAAAGGTCGATGGCAGGGATTATTTGGAGCTCTCTGATGTGGAGGGGAGATTGAAAGGCGTATTTGGCCATGACGACATCATGGCGTTCATAGATATGGGGGAGCTTGTGGGGTTTGAAGAGGATGGCGTATGGATAATTAGTGAGAAGGGCATGGGATCATTCATGGACAAGTACGTCAGGTCCAGCATATTCTATCTGGGGGTCAGAGATATCGATATGGGCGACATCCGCCTCAGGGGCAGGGTCCTCGACATTGGCGGAGGGGGAGAGGGCGTAATAGGTCAATTGGCAGGACCAAACGTCATCGCCATTGACAAGCTTAAGAGCGAACTTGAGGAGGCCGCCGATTGCGATTGTGTCAAGATAGTCATGGATGCCACCGAAATGCAGTTCACGGACGGCATATTCGACACCGTCACCGCCTTCTTCTCCTTCATGTACATGAGCAGGGAGGACGTCTCCCGGGCAATGGGGGAATCCTACAGGGTCCTTAAGGAAGGAGGAGATCTGCATGTCTGGGACATGTGCGTGCCCGAAAACCTCAGCGCGGGCAAGGAGGTCTATGCCATCCTTCTAAGGGTAGATATAGGTAACAAGCTCATAGAGACTGGATACGGTACCAAATGGAACAAGACCCAGGATATGGAGCAGATCGCTTCAATGGCCCTTGAGATGGGCTTTGAGGTAACAGACAAAGAGTCTCATGATTCCTACTTTTATATGAAACTAAAAAAACGGGCATAGTTCGAAAAGGATTTTAAACCGTCAATGCGGGTATTAGTCGATGGATTACAGTTTTAGGTGCCCCAACTGTGGCTATAAGATAATCTCCAAGCTCCCCAGGCATTCACCAGAATGTCCAAAATGCAATTATCTGATGGAGAATGGGCTTCCAGAGGGTGACCAATTGGAGCTTGACAGGGTGATAGATACCATAGGCGAATCCAGGATCAACATCATCACAAAGTACAACAACGTGATATTCCTGGACTTTGGACGGGCGCTCACCGACTATGACGAGATCGATAGTTCTCTCTCCAGATTGGGATACGATGTGTATCTCAGGGAGAAGAGTGGCAATTACCATGCATTTCTCCTGAGAAAGATGAAGGATGAGAAGAGTATGTTCTCAAACCCCATCGTCTACATTGGCCTCTTCATAGCCACCGTGCTCTCAACAATTTTCGCTGGTTACATGCTATCCCAGCCCTTGGTGGAGGAGGGACTGATGGAAAACGTTTGGAACGGGGCACTGAGCTTCTCTTTGGGACTTATAGCTATATTGGGTCTTCATGAGATGGGGCATAAGATCCAGTCCATAAGGAGCGGCATATCCTCAACATGGCCTTACTTCATCCCCATGCCCTTCCTGCCGTTGGGAACTCTTGGCGCGCTGATCAAGATCAAGTCGCCCATACCCACTAGGAACGATGCGGTATATCTGGGCGCGTCTGGCCCCCTGGTGGGCCTTTGCGTGGCGATACCTGTGGTCCTTTTAGGTATGGGAATGTCCTATGTCGTGCCTGCATCATCGCTGGGCGAGGGCGGTGTATCTTTGGGAAACTCCATACTTTTCATCATACTCTCCAACCTGTCCTCGGTTTACGTGCCTGAGGGCATGGCTCTATGGATACATCCACTTGCGTTCGCAGGATGGGTGGGACTCTTCGTGACAATGCTCAATCTGCTGCCGGCAGGGCAGCTGGACGGCGGGCATGTCGTCAGGGCGATATTTGGCGACAAGGGACACAAATTCATATCCACCGGTATGGTCAGGGTATTGCTCCTGGCGGGGGGCATAGGCGTCCTTTCTGAATACGGGGTCTTGGAGCTGCAGCAGTTCTTCTGGTCCGGTTGGCTGATCTGGGGGGTCTTCGTTTACTTTATCACCAAAGGGGGGCATCCCGGCCCTCTCAATGAGCTCGAGCCCCTGACGACCAATGCCAAGATCGTGGCATTCCTGGCCCTGTTGGCCTTTGTGATATGTTTCGTGCCAGTGCCGTTGGTACTTACATAAGTGAGACTATCTTCCCAAGGAAGACGCTTACTATCCCAGTTAGGAATATCCCATCGAATGTGCCTGCGCCACCGATCGATATGGTGGATGCTGTGGTCTGGGTGATCTTGCTCAGATTTAGAAGGTCCGCGCCTATCAGCACCCCTAGCACTCCAGTGACATAGGAGAGGGATACCACGTCGCCGCCCCCAACGAATATCATGGCCAGGAATGAGGCTGTGAGAGGGGGTATGAACGTCGGCATTGCAACACCGACATTTGGTATTATCCTGGCGATCTTGTAACAGACTATCACGGCTATGGGTATCGTGATGAGGCACCATGGAAGGACGTATCCTGGGTACCTTAGAAAAATGTAGAGGCAGATGACCAATGGCACGACGGCGCCTCCTAGATTTATGGCAAGCGTCGTTTTCGTCACTACCTGCTGGTAGCTTTTCGACTGTGGATAGAGCCATGCCATGAAAGGGATGTTTGGCTGTTGGTAACTAACTGTCCTTGTGTTCATATATTCCTTCAAAGGTATGTTTATCAGGCTCCCAACTACAGACAAAAAGACAAAGAATGAAGCTGCCAGCGGCGGAAGCCCCAGATGCACGAAGGCATCCTTTACAACGTTTATGAAAAGCATTATGAAGAATATGGGTATCAATATCAGAAGAAAGAACAGTATGGGATTCCCCAATGGCAGTGACATTATCCTTCTCTGGTCCATCGGATCAACTCAGTATATGGATACCTTTATCACGCCATCCACATCCAATATCTTTTCATAAAGGTGGGGCGGTATCTTCTGTTCCGTAACGATGGTGAGCTTTGGCTGTGGAAAAAGATTGGGGTCGTCTGCCACAACCTGCCTTATCGACAATCCCTCGTTAGCGATGAGGGTGGACACGCCCGCCACTATGCCCACGGTCTCGGGGCATGCCTCTATCTCGATGACCCCCCAGTTCATGGCAGTGGCGGAATCCCTTAAAAACGCCCTTGGCTTCAGTCCTGCAAAGATCTGTTTGAGCCGCTCATTGGAGAGGATGTCCTTTACCGTCTCATGCACGACCCGTCTGTCGATCCCCATGGAGTCGGCGATCTTCTTGATGGGCACCTCTATGTCCTGGCAGTATACCTTGTTGTCATCACGGCATGATAGGCCCAATATCAGAAATAGTGTCGCTATCTCCTTTCTCTTTGACGAGCTGAAATGTACCTCTAAGTCTTCCCACATGTCACTTCCCACTTTTCACAGTGACCTTGCCGTCCTCGACGGAAACAATGTCGCCGTTCCTTATCTTTGATATGTCTATCCTGTCGACCATTGGGATATCAGAGATTATCGCGCCAACGCTCACTATCGGCTCCGAGGACTCATTGATGATGGCGGCAGGATGTGCTCCCTCTTTCTTGAGCCAGAGTATTATGTACGATCCAACGGTCGATCCCTTGCCGTAGGGGAACACCAGGACCTTCCCTGCGACCGATTCTCCACAAAGGTCGGACTCCCTGTCGATTACCTCTCCGGTCTTTGGGTCTATGCCGCCCAAAAAGGAGAGGGGCCTGTCGCTCACAAGCGCGACGCCCTCCGCCTTGCCCTTCTTGATAAGCCTGCCGTTCATAACTGTCATTCGGTCCACCTCCCCGTGAGCGCCGCATCGACGCATTGGGACATGCTGCCGAACCTTGTCCTTACCTTGCACCATGCCTGCATGTAGTAGCACCCCTTTCCAGAGCTTGTTGCGACCGTGTCGTACCCGAACTCCTCTATGGGGGAGACCACCATGCAGGTATCGTTAACCAGCTTGGCACCGGAAGACTCTATGACGCCCTTGTATCCGTATGCCTCTGCCTGGCAGGCGGTCGACTGGGATGTCGTTATCCAAAGCGGCACCTTGACCTTCTTGCCCCTGAGCATGTTCGCCACGATGATGATCTCCTCCATCGAGGCATGGGGGCATCCAAGTGAGACGAAGTCGACATTGTCCGAACCAGTGTTGAGATATCCATAGGCCTCTTCGAGGCTATCGATCACGTGCACCTCGTGCCCGTCTGCCACAACGTCCCATGCCCTTGACTCCGGCGTCTGCCCGTCCACGTGGTAGAGTGCCACCGAACCGGACGCTGCCATGGAGGCGCCAAGCTGCTTGAAGTTGTAGGTCCTCATCTCTGGAAGTCCCTTGAAGAGGGGTATACCTTTCTTTGTGGCCTTTCCCGCCAGGACGCCGAGGGCCCCGAAGTCGGAATCCTTTGATATCTCGGCCTCTACATTGAAGATATTGTTGGCCTTTCTTCCGTCGTAGAGGTGATAACCGTAGTAGGGGGTCTTCCCTATCAGCGCGGCCGCAAGGGCGGAGGGGCCCCCCTCCCTGTTGGTCCTGGCGCCGATGTAGGAGTTGGCGAACGATACGGCCGAGGACTCGCTCCATCCCAGGTGGTCCCCGAACTTGGGAAGATTGCCGATCTCGTATGGGGTGCAAGTGCAAGTGGGGATTATCCCCATTTTCTCATAAAGGTCCACGATGTACTGTTGATTTTTGGAGAACTCCTCCTGGAAGCCAAGCTCTTTCCAGCTTGTGAGGTCCGTTCCCGCGGGATTCAATGTCGAGTAGGTCCTGACCTTGGCATTGTGGTCCACCCACCATTCCAAGAACTCCTTTCCCGCCTCTCCAAGATTCTTGTAGCTCACTCCGGCTATCTGCACGCTCTTTATTGGCACCAGCTTTTCAGCATCGTATATCATCCCCAGGGCGACCAATATTTCCATGGCCTTTTGCATGACCTCGCCCTGCTCTCCGTCATAGATAGATTGTTCTTCCTTTGTAAGTTGCATCTTCTCACCTTAGATTCCCTTCCAACGCGGGAGGTTGTGCTCTATATTGAAAATGTCCAGCACCTTACCCACGAAAAATGCATTGATCTCCGAGATGTCCTTCGGTCTTGTATAATATGCGATGACCGGCGGCATTATGGTAACGCCATAGGTCGATAACGTGGTCATATTCTTCAAGGCCTGTGGAGAGAGGGGGGTCTCCCTCGGCATCACGACAAGCCTTTTACCCATCCTTATCATGTTCTCCGCCGCCCTTGATATCAGGTTGTTCGAATGGCCGTTGGCCACTGATGATAGGGTCTTTAGAGAACAAGGCACTATTACC
>Ga0272443_10004025_pt1 | contig 16558 bp, 15 predicted proteins | sample SSMAcet12_FD_193581 | JGI IMG/M metagenome (GOLD analysis project Ga0272443, IMG submission 193581) | Marine sediment archaeal communities from Little Sippewissett salt marsh, Falmouth, MA, United States - SSM-Acet-12 | ecosystem: Environmental > Aquatic > Marine > Wetlands > Sediment ... | reverse complement strand
TGCCAGTGTAATTGCTTTTCTGGTTAGATCAGAAATGGACGCAAACGATTCACTTTTTTTGGATTTTCGCTGTCGGAGAAACTAATGCGTTGGTATACAAGCAATTAAGAAAAGAGGAGAGACTGGGGAAGGTCCCGAAATGGTCGAATCCGGTTGTCAGGCCTTATCCGGGAATTTCTTCTTCCAGCGCTCTTTCATCGCTGAAGTCAGCTTATTCTGGAGCGATTCCGGCAACTCCTCGCATTTGCCTTCACGGCATAGCGTGACTGTCTGTTTGAGGCTGTCCACCATAATCCGGCAATTTCTGCACTTTCCGAGGTGCTTTTCGATCTCGGAACAGAGTTCCGCGTCAAGCTCGCCGTCTATATAGTCGTTCAGGCCTTCAATGTAATCCTGACAGTTTTTTCCCATATTCCACCTCGAATGTGGATGACAGGCTGTCTCGCAGGGCCAGCCTTGCCCTCAGTATTCTCGATTTCGTCGCCGCGACACTCTCGCCGATGATTTGCGCGACTTCTTTCACGGAAAGTTCCTCGTGGTATCTCAGTAAGAAAGCTTCGCGATACTTGATCGGCAGTTCCGCGAGTGCCCTGTCGATAACACCCTTCAATTCTTCAGACTCCAGAACCTTATGGGGATCGCGCCAGTCGAAGAGATTGAGATCATCGTGCGATACGGTTTTCCCACCCGGCACGTATTCCTCTATGGGCTTCAGCTCGGTCTGTTTCTGCTTCCCGTAGTGCCGTCTGGCCTGGTTCAGCGCTATCGCATACAGCCAGCTTCCAAAAGCAGAGTCGCCGCGAAATTTGTCAATGTTGTCGATAGCTTTCAAAATCGTATCCTGCACGATATCCTCGGCATCCTGCTCATTGCCCGTCCCCTTCCGGGCAAGAGCGAATATCCTCTTCTTGTACTTGTCCACAAGGCTCACGAATGCTTCAAAGTCGCCTGCCTGAGCCTTCTTTACCAGAACTCTCTCATCCATAAGATCAAAACCAGTATCGAAACGATTCTAATGAAAGTCGCTTTTTTCGCCTGCATCTGTAATATAGCAAAATCAAGAGCGCATTTCTTAGAAATTCATGCTTAGATCAACAATCACTCTCTGAAGATTCGACCCATTATCAAGGCCCTTTTTGTTATTGAAGTACTTGATACCGATCATCGTGTTGTCGAATATCATTAGATTCGCCCAGACTTTGTGTCCTTTACCGTCAGTACCCGCTCCTCTGAAAACCGAATCCGTGAATAAACCGACAACCGCATCCTTCTCCAGCTTCCTGTAATTGTACTGTACAGTCCAGGTCCCGCGCTGCCTCGTCATATTGCCTGCCCGCATACCGATCAGCCAGCCCGTGTGGTCGCTATCTGCTGCGGTATTGCTCACGAAATCGCCGTGAATCGCGAATGGTATCCCGTCGGACTCGAATTGCACCTCACCCGAAAACTCGAGGAGATTGAAATCATTAGCATAACCGCCACGGAAATCCAGGGTGTTGCCGAGTGCAAGTTCCGGTTTCCAGAAAGTGGGATGGCCTTCTGTATTCGCATAGTCGTAATACGAAGCGGCAAGAGTCAGACTCGAGGATAATGTCATGTCATAGTTTCCAATTGCCTGCAACCCCGCGAGGTACGAATCCTCGTCGGCGCTTCTCTCTTCGATTATCTGCCCTGAGGCCATTATCCGGAGATTCACATCCTCACTTGAGCGGCTGTAAGTTGCAACTATGCCTTCTGTATTCAGGTTCGCATCCCAGACGAGTTCGACATTGCCGGGTTTGAACCACGGGCATTTGAACTTTCCTGCTGAGATCGCAAGTCCGGGGATCTCTGGACGTTCCCCCTCAACGTACGCGCGGTTCAGTTGTACTTCCTTGCTCGAAAAACCATCAGTCAAGGTCTGATTAGCGGAAACCGGCGATTCGGTCCCCGATGCGATCTGGAACACAGCGTTAACTCCATTGGTGACTTCAGCAGACACATTCAGGCGCATCCTGATCCTCTGCCGATGTCTCTGAAACAACTCTTCGTCGTCCACGAAGTCATACCTGTAGCGGAAATCACCGCCGATGTCTATCTTGTCGGTCCAGTCGCCCGCCCTCGGTGCCGAAGATGCAAGGGCGAGCAGTACGATTATCAAGACTGCGATCCTTCTCACATTTCCTCCCGCATTGAATCCGAACACATCGACATTGTCCAGTAACCAATGATCGAAAAACTAAGGCTTTTAATCTCATAACGCAACAGAATGCGCTCAGACAGGAGAACCCGTCAATTCCTCAGCCAGTATCAGTACCAGACGGTCAAGCTCAGATCTAAAGATTCTCATTTGCTCGACAAGATTTTACTTGACTCTTTAGTCGAATCTGACGATATAGTCAAAAACGACCATTGGGTCAAATATGGCTGATAAGAGCGAGACACAGAAATCGGGTGGGAGAAGGAGCCGTCAGACAAGGCGAGCGAGTCTTACCCGGCAGAAGCTTATGGACGCGGCACGGTCAGTCTTCGCGGAAAAGGGCCTGGACCTTACGAGGATTGATGACATAACGGAACGTGCAGATGTCGGTAAGGGGACGTTCTATTACCATTTTGGCACTAAGGAGCGTTTGATAAGGGCCTTGATAGAAAACATGATGGGAGAGCTTGTTGAGTCGATCGAGGAGAAATGCAAGGGGACGAACGATCTGGCAGAACTTCTTGATTCGCTGATCGGGTCACACATAGAGTTTTTCAGCAACCGCTGGGAGGACTTCGTGTTGTTCTACCAAGGCAGGGCCGACCTCACTCTTCAGGAGGGATACTCGGGAATAGACACACCTTTCCACCACTATCTGAGTAGGATAGAAACCCTGATAGATGATGCGATTCAATATCGCGTCCCCAAACCTGCGCTCCGGAGGATTGCTTTCGCGGCAGCAGGTTTCCTGTCAGGCTACTATTCATTTGCCGCAATCTCTTCTCATGAGGAGAACGTTGACGAGATGTTTCGAGCGTTGAGGGGCGCATTGGTCGCCAGTCTCACTCGATTCATAAGGGAGGCCGCCCCGCCATCAGGAGTTCCCGCGGGCGGCATCCAGGATGTTTGATTTCACCAGATAAACTGAATAGGCAACTCTGTTGCCACAGCCAATAACAATCTTGTTGGGAGAAACCAAGGTGCAGGCAAGTACCCTTGTTAAGGAAGCCGTGGACCAGTCCGTCTGGGGTGTTGCGGCGAGCATCGACATTTACAACTGCAACCCGGACACGATCCGCGACGCCGAAAAGATCAGGCAGTTTGTGATTGAACTTTGCGACCTCATTGAAATGAAACGATTCGGTGAAACACAAATCGTCAATTTCGGTGAGGACGAGAGGGTTGCAGGTTATTCGATGACTCAGCTTATCGAGACATCGTTGATCTCTGCTCACTTCGCCAACTTGACGAATACGACCTATCTCGACGTGTTCAGTTGCAAACCGTATGATCCTGACATCGTATGCGACTTTGCCCGCAAGTTTTTCGGCGGTAGTCACTGTGTAACACACGTGAATTTGAGGCGTTAACCATGATCCGGATTCGTTACGCCACTGACATCGAGGAATGCGAGCGAGCATGGAGACAGGCCATCCCTGTAGAAACCATATGGGATATATGGGAAGTCAGGGAGTGTTTTGACCGACATTACAGGCGTTCACGGCTGTTCATAATTGCCGAGGATCGCCACAGAATCGTCGGTCTCCTGCCGCTCAGTCGTCTGGAAACGGACAATGACTTCGGCTACTTCCCCGGAGAAACATGGAACGGGAAGACATGGATCGAACAGAATCGCATCGTTGCGCAAGACGAGATCATACTTCGCATGATGCTGGATCACTGCCCCGGGAACTATCACCTTAGATATCTCACTGATTCCGGCGTGATGAATACCGCATCATTGCCGGTGGATGAGACCGGTTATCTGTTCTATCCGTCACGGTACGACTTCAATATCGAGAGTTACTACAACGAATTCTCACATAAGTCTCTGAAGCGAATTTTGAAAAGTGCTTCAGCACTCATTACACGGGGAGCGAAATTCCGGTTCGATGATATGGCCGATTTCGATGCGCTCGTATCCCTCAATCTCAGCAGATATGAGACTCGATCCTATTTTCACGATATGCGCTTTCGTGAGAGCTTCCGCGAGGTCGCTCAGTTTCTACAAAATAACGGATGGCTTCGAATTACCACTGTCACGATCGACGGAAGGCCCGTTGCTGTGGACATCGGGAGTACTTTCAATGGAACCTACGCCCTCCTGGCGGGTGGCACGGATGGTGAGTTTCCCGGAATTGCAAAGCTCATCAACCTTCGTCATATCGAATGGGCCTGCGAACAGAAGTTTAAAGAAGTCGATTTCCTTTGCGGAGAGTTCTCATGGAAGCCCATGTTTCATCTTTCACCGAGGCAGCTCTTTCTTTTAAGCGGAAAGTCTGCCGTACTTCGAAAAGCCAAAACAGTTTCGCGGAGAATGACGCATGCCGGCTAATAGAGTGGTAGTCGTGGGAACCACGCCCGACTATGTTGACGTTATCCGGCGGAGGTTTCCGGGTAGAGCGATATTTCTGAGCCACTATACGGAAGGCCCTCAATCGAACCGCTGCCTTCACGAGCGTGACGAGCTATTCTGTGATCTCAACGCTCACGATGAAGCCGTCCAGATATTGGAACAGTTTCTGAATCGCGGGCGAGTAAGACTTACGGGGGTTTGTTGTTTTGACTGCGAGTCATTGCCGCCGGCCGCTGCCATCGCAGAGCGATTCGAGCTACCCTTCCTGTCTGTCGAAACCGCCGCAATTTGCAGAAACAAGCACGCTATGCTTGAAGCCTGGCGCTGGGCGGGAATTCCCTGCCCGGCGGGTAGCCTTGCAGGCTCACATTCCGATCTTCGAGCATTCATCGATGTCCATGGTACTCCCGCGGTTCTGAAACCCATCAGCGGGAGCGGGAGCGAACTGGTGCTGAAATGCTCCACCGAAGATGAATGCAACAGGGCCTGCTCCCTTATAATGGAACAGTTATCTGGACATCCGGACGAACGAATGTACCCCAGATTTGCCGGAGACTCATCTCTTGTCGATCCCCGACGGGCGATACTGATAGAGGAATTCATCGAGGGTGATGAATACAGCTGTGACTTCGTCATAGACAATGGGAACCTGCACGTACTTCGAGTGGCCAAAAAGGTCTCCAAGTGTAATCACGTCTTCGGAACTACCGAGGCATATATCCTGCCGGTTCAGCTGCCACTGGGATTTGACTACTGGGACTTTCTTAATACGATCAGAAAGGCTGCCGTTGTACTTGGCATCGATAGAGCTTTATGTATGCTTGATTTCATCATACGGGACAATCAACCGGTGATAATCGAGCTTTCACCGAGGCCGGGAGGTGACTGTCTTCCCGATCTCATGCTCTGGAGCGGTGGATTCGACATTATCGGGTGGACAATTGATTTCGCCGAAGGGACAAACAGCAACATCCCGGATACATCTAAATGGAGTACTCTCGTGGGACTCAGGCTGATATCAAGTCATGCAGGTACGATTCAGAGGCTTGACATCCGCAAAATCCTCCGGGATCCAAGAGTCATGGAGTGTCGCCTGAGACACTCGGCGGGACACAATGTGATTCTACCTCCTTTCGACTATGATTCAAGGGTTCTGGGCCATGTCATTTTTGACCCGGATTCCCTCGAAAACATAGAAGACGAGTGTAAAGACATTGCCAGCAAACTGATCGTAGAAATGGATAACGAGTTATGGATCAAACCGAAAGCATCATGAAACAGGTGACTCAAGTACTTCAGCATCACACACCACAGCTCCAACGAGATGATCTTGAGGACTTCGTTGAGGGATTTTTGAGCAGTGAAGAGGTCTTGATCGACCTGACGAAGCAGTACGGATCGCCGTTGTACGTTTTCGAGAGCAAAGTATTTACGGAACGTGCAGAGCAGCTCCAGTCCGCCTTCAGGGGAGTACTTCCTGACATCAGGGTTTACTACGCGGTCAAAAGCAACAATCATCCCGACGTTGTTCAGACAGCTGTCCATTCAGGGCTGGGTCTCGACGTGTCCAGCGGAAACGAACTTGAACTTGCCATAGCAGTCGGCAGCGAGAGAAATCTCTTCAGCGGGCCGGGTAAAACAGATGAAGAACTCGCGCTGGCCGTCAAGTACCGTAGCAAAGTCACAGTACTCATCGACAGCTTCGGTGAACTTGAGCGCCTGAACAGGATGGCCACCCTCGCGGGCGCTACTATCCGTGCGGGTATCAGGCTGACATCGCAGGAGCATGGACTATGGCGCAAGTTCGGCATACCAATGTCGGAATTGAAGAAGTTCCTTCTGCGATCGCGAAGCCTCCCGAACATCATGATAAATGGAGTTCAGTTCCACACGAGCTGGAACCTCAATCCGCAAAGACAAACATCATTCATAGCGAGACTCAGCGAGTATCTTCAGAAGCTCGATGATCGTTTTCGATCCGACATCGATTTTCTCGATATAGGCGGCGGGTTCTGGCCGCCTCAGGGAGAGTGGCTCCAGGAAGCCGGAACATCCGAAGGCCGTATCAAATCGGCAGTAACCCAGGATGCGATCCCTTCGAACTCCGATCACTACAGATTGCCGGCTGTGCCTATCGAGGAATTCGCCGCACAGATCAGTGAAGCGGTCAGGAAGCACATTCTGCCTCACGTCGACTGCAGGATTTACACCGAACCCGGAAGGTGGCTCTGTAACGATTCCATGCACATGCTGCTTACTGTCGTTGATAAGAAAGACGATGACCTGGTTATTACCGATGGCGGAACGAACGCTATCGGATGGGAAAGATTCGAGGTTGACTACTTCCCGGTCATAAACCTGTCCAGGCCGTCACTTGATGAACATGACTGCATGGTTTACGGATCGCTGTGCACGCCTCACGACGTCTGGGGATATTCCTACTTCGGTGACGGAATCGAACGCGGCGATATTCTTCTTGTCCCGACACAGGGCGCGTACACATACAGTCTTCGTCAGAGATTCATCAAGCCGCTTCCGAAATTCGTGAAGATCAAATCGCGGACCGTCCCGAATCATTCGAGTTCGGATGACTGATCCGTTCGTGCATGCACGAGGAGTTGTTCTTGATATGATAGCGGGGCAGATTGAGATTCCTGCCCCGCCTGACTCTTGACGATACGATATGCCGCTCAAGACAATACGAGGCTGGATTCCTGACTGCACGAACTTCTTTACCAGAAGTTTTCGCCGACTTCGTCGGAATTGGGCCATATCTGGCCTGTGGATTCATTGTAGACCCAGTCGCCATCTCCGGGCATCAGCCCCCCCTTGACATCTCCGGCGACTATCATCCCCGTCCCTTCCAACTTGTATGGATTGACAGGTACAGGATCTTTGAGTATCACACCGATTTCCGAAAGCGAGTCCAGAGGAGGATAGCCGGGAAGTTCACCCCGGGCGGTTCGGTCGGCATACCAGAGAGCAATGGCCGTGCGCATTGATCCGAGACCGTCACGACACGCAGCCTCCCGGGCTTCTTCGGCTATGCTTATGTAATTGGGAATCGCAATTGCGGCGACTATACCCAAAATCACTACGATTATCACGAATTCTATAAGTGTGAAACCGCCGGTGTCTTTTCGCATTCAGCAACCCTCATTAGCATCGTCCTTGAGACACTAGCCCCTTACATCTGTATATCGGACAAGACATTGCGATCTTGAACACCGTTAGCGGCGACAAAAACAGCCCGCATGATGATTTCACGCGGGCTGTGATTGTCTCTAACAAGTTTCGATACAGGGACTTATCAGAAAATCTCGTGGATGTGAACGATTCCGTTGCCTTCTTTCAGGAGGAAAAGGAACAGTTTCGAGCCAATCTTGAACGGCTGTGCCTGAGTCCAGCCACTCGACCAGTCGCGGGTATCAATCCTCATCCCAACTGAACCATCGGAGTTCATCTTGTGAATGTGCACGATTCCGTTGCTCTTCTTGAGCAGGAACAGATATGTGTTTGCGCCTGACTGATAGAATTCGGCTGTCGACCATCCCGATGACCAGTCATGCCGTTCGACCTCGGCGCCGACTTTACCGTTGGAACCGAGCTTATGGATGTGCACAATGCCATTGCCTTTCTTCAGCAGGAACAGGAAGTGTTTGTTTCCAACTACATACGGTTGCGCTTGTGTCCAGCCCCCGGTCCAGTCTCTTTCATCAATCTTCGTACCGACAGTACCATTGGAGTTCATCTTGTGGATATGCACTATACCATTTCCCTCTTTCAAGAGGAAAAGATACGTGCTTGAGCCAATATTGTAGAACTCCGCGGTCGTCCACCCCGATGACCAGTCGTACCGCTTCACCTCAGTTCCGACTTTGCCACTGGATGGGGACTTGTGAATGTGCACATGACCGTTGCCCTTCTTCAGCAGGAAGAAATAGTGATTCGAACCGACCCTGAACGGTTTTGCCTGTGTCCAGCCACTTGACCAGTCGCGAGTATCAACCTTCGGTCCAACCGTTCCGTCGCCTTTCATTTTATGGATATGCACAATGCCGTTGCTTTCCTTCAGGAGGAAAAGGAATCGGCTCGCGCCAGCAGCATGAAACTCGACCGTCGTCCAGCCGGATGACCAGTCATAGTCCTTAACCATGTTTCCAACCCTGCCCTCGACAATCTTGTCCTTGGCCGCTTTGACAGCTTTCTGGGCATTTACACGTCCGTATCCATACCATTCATTCCAGCCATACTCCCTGAATCGGTGAATATGCACATGGCCGTTTCCTTCCTTCAGCAGGAACATGAAATGCCGCCCGTCGACTTCGTATGGTTGAGCCTGGGTCCATCCGGAGGTCCAGTCACGCTCTTCAAGGTGTGTCCCGACCGAACCGTCCGAATTCATTCGATGCACGTGCACCAACCCGTTGCCTTTCTTCAGCAGGAACAGGTATGTACTGCTTCCAACATTGTAAAACTCGACCGTCGACCAACCAGCACTCCAGTCATGTCTTTCGACCTCAGAGCCGACGGTACCATTGGTTTTGATCTCGTGGATATGGACAATCCCATTACCCTCTTTCAGGAGGAACAGGAACAACTTGTTACCGACTTTGTAAGGCTGCGCCTGACTCCAGCCGCTTGACCAGTCATGCGTTTCCACCCTCGTTCCTACCGTGCCGTTCGAATTCATCCTGTGAATATGTACGGATCCGTTGCTCTTTTTGAGCAGGAACAGGTATGTCTTGCCCCCGGTCTGGTAGAACTCTGCTGTCGACCAGCCACCCGTCCAGTCATACCGCTGGACCTCGGAACCGACTGTGCCGTTGCTATTCATTTTATGGATATGTACATAACCATTGCCCTGTTTCAGCAGGAACAGATAGTTCTTGGTTCCTACCTTGAACGGTTTCGCCTGAGTCCAACCGCTCGTCCAGTCGAAGTCATTGATCTTCGTGCCGACTCGTCCGTCTGTCCGCATTCGATGAACGTGAACCGTCCCGTTGCTCTTCTTCAGGAGAATCAGATACGTCTTTCCCCCGATTCGACAGAATTCGGCCGTGGTCCAGCCTGACGACCAGTCATACCGTTGAACCTCGGAGCCGATCAATACAGTCTCGTATGGATGAGCCGCTTTATCAATCTTGTCGGCGGTGCTCCGCATAATGTGTCTTACTTCGTCGGCCGTAAGAGCCGGGTTGACACTCAGCATGAGTGCCGATACACCTGCCGCAAGCGGAGTTGCAGAAGAAGTTCCCCCGAACGCGGATGAATCGGCGGCCTGGCAGTAATTACCTGAAATTCCATCCTGGGTGTTGTAACCGAAACTCCCCTGGATATCGGTCGTCTCGATTCCTCGCGTTCCGCCGCTGCTCGGAGCAACGAAGTCGATGCCATCTCCGAAATTACTGTATCCTGAACGGACATCCTTGTTCGTACTTGCACCGACTGCAATCACCTGATCCAGCTTCGCAGGGTACCCGATGTAGTCCTTGTAACCGTTGCCTGTCGCGAAGAATATGGGCGTACCCTTTCCTCCACGGCCCTTCTTCACCGCATCCTTTATCGCATCCGAAAGCGTACTGTTACTCGAAATCGTCCACGAACAGGTGATGATGTCACCTTTTTTCCTGGCCCACTTGAATGTATCCGCCCACGTTGACCAGCTATGAGAACCGGCTGCCCGCAGCGGGACTATACTGCATCTCGGAGCTATCCCTACTACGCCGGTCTTCTTACCGACTGTTGCAGCCACGACTCCGGCACAGGCTGTCCCATGGGGGCCGTTGTTGTTCGAGGCGTTCGTATCGTCATTGTCCACGTCCCAGCCCGGTAACATGTTCCCGCGAAGATCAGGGTGGTTTATATCAACGCCCGAATCATGCACCACGACTTTAACTCCTGACGATCCCCACGTGTATTCCCAAGCCCCAAGCGCGGACACATCAGCGTTGGTCTTGCCCCCGCCCTGTCCCGTGTTGTGAAGGTGCCACTGATTCTTGAATCGAGGATCACTCGGCGGTGTGACGTCAGCCCATTGCGCCCTCTGCAGAGCATCAGGTTCCGCGAATTCAACGTGTTTATCTTCCCAGAGCTTGTTCGAGATATCAAGCGGGGCATCCTCTTCGAGATCGCGCACCCGGACCTTCCAGACATGCCCCCTCGGATCGAGTACTACACAATTCAGTTTCTCCAGTAGTTTCACGCGATCATCATAACCAACGTCCGGTTTAAATTTCACCAGAATGTCGTTCGTGAGAATTATCTCAAGACCATCCCGATCGGTAAAGACACTTCTTGTTGTTTCGATGTCGCGATAATTAGCGAATTCCTCGAATTTCTCTTCATCGCCACGCACTACTACTGCGCTGGCAGGCACTTTCGTATCCAGCGACAGCCTGTTAGAGCGGGCGAGACGTGCAGTCACCGCTACCGGAGACTCCTCCTTTACCGGGCTGACGAACCGCGCGCTCTTGACTCTTTTGATGGCAAGTTCGTCACCTCCAACAATGTAGAACTTCATCTCTTCACTCATAACTCATCCTCCCCTTGTTCCGATGGGTCAAAAACGATATGACTCAGATTCAAGCACGTGTTGCGAAACACGTCTTGAATCCGCGCCCCGGTACTCAACCGCCTATAGCCTCGCGGCTTTTGTACCGTAACTTTCAAATGTTCCCGAAGGACTGCTAACTGCTAAACAGCGAATTTAAGAGAACCTCAGATAACGGAATCGCGAGAGGTTGAGCCAATACCCCGCTGTCGGGATCGGTCACATAGCCCCTGTTGCAACCAGAAGTATATTCAGATGTAGCTATTCGGAACTGATGAAGTTATCACAGCGATTGATAAATGCTGTCCTCTTTGTAAACTATATATGTCGCCCAATCAGGATAGTCAAGGTATTTTGAGTCGTGATTTGATGGTTGAAGTTGGAAACCAATGAGAAAGCCGGTGCGCGTTTCAGCACACCGGCTCGAATTGAATCAAAGCAGCTCTTAAGTCTACCTGTTCCTGCCCTTCAAGTACTTGTCAAACCACTTCATCATGAAGTCGAGCCTGACAAGCCTTCTGTCGGGACGACCATCCCTTGACAGCCCATGCGGTTCGCCCGGAAAACGAACCATTTCAGTCTTACGCCCAAGCATCTTCAGAGCGATGAAAAGCTGCTCTCCCTGTTCTATCGGGCAACGCAAATCCTGCTCGGAATGGATGATCAGCAACGGCGTTTTGATGTTGCGTACATGTTTGATCGGTGACATTTCCCACCAGTGATCCGTATCCGTGTACGGTGTACCTGACACCTCTCTCACCAGTCCGTATCCGATATCGGAAGAACCGTACATCGAAATGAAATTGGTTACTGATCTTTGCGTAACTGCGGCTTTAAAGAAATCAGTGTGCGACACTATCCAGTTGGTCATGTAACCGCCGTAACTTCCACCGGTCACCCCCATTCTGGATGCATCTATATACTTCTGATCAGCCATATGACGAGCCATAGACATGCAGTCTTCATAGTCGACGGTTCCCCAGCTGCCGACAGTGACTTCCGCGTGCTTTCTGCCGTAACCCTGCCCGCCCCTCGGATTACAGAAGTACACGACATATCCCTGCGCGGCCATCAACTGCATCTCGTGGAAGAATGAATATCCATACTGAACTCGCGGGCCACCGTGGATCTGCATTATCGAGGGGTATTTTCTTCTTGGGGAGAACCCCGGAGGAGTGATTATCCAGCCATGAATCGGGTAGCCATCGTGACCGCGAACAATCAGCTCCTTCGGCTTCTGAATGTCGATTTGCTTGACCGGATCGAAACCCAAGGTTGTAATACGCATCGGCTTCGAATTCGGAGCTGTTCCGCAGACATACACATCGCAGGGCGATGTCAGCGTAGCGATGCTGACGGCGAGAAGTTTGCCATTCGTGCCCATTGACGCACCAGACACATGCCGCTTGCCGCCTATCACACAGGTAAGGTTCCTCCCGGATGCCGAGACCTTGTACAGATGAGTCGCTCCCGAGTCGGTCACGAGGAAGTAGACCTGTTTGCCATCCTTCGACCAGATTGGAGCCGGCGCACCGAATCCCTCGGCGGTGTCTGAAATAGTAAGGTCGAAAGCCTGCCTGTCGAATTTCGGCGTGAGATCAACCGTCTTGCCGCCGACCTGGGCTTTCCAGACGTGGATGTTCGCGGTTCCCCACGCATCCTTCGGTTCATCATGGCCAAGGAATGCAACATACTTGCCATCCGGTGACACCGAGAGAGCCTCTGCAGGGCCGTCGGGCTTGTTGAGCTTGCGAGGCTTTCCACCTTTCAGTGACACGACGAAAATGTCGTCGTACATGTCATCGACATCGGGATTGCGCCGGGTATTTGAAATGAACGCTACTTTCCTGCCGTAGGGGAACCAGACAGGCGATCTCTCGCCGTTCTTCATATTGACAACGCGCTTGCCCTCTCCGGTTTCCATGTCGAAGATGTGAACATGACCCCGATCCTTCGGGAGAAATCCCGCGCCATCAAGCTTGTAGAACAGACGATCGATATGACGAAAGACCGGGGGTTCTTTTTTGCCCTGTTTGTCTTTCGGCAATTCATCGCTCTTGGTGAATACGCAGAGAAGTTTCTTGCCATCGGGAGACACCGACAAGTCCGAAAAGGACCCGTCCTTGTCAATAAGAAGGCTCGCCTCTCCTCCCTGCGTGGAAATCTTGTAGACACCTTTCTTCTCGCCTCTCTTGGATACGAACACAATCCACTCACCATCAGGTGAGAATATCGGGCTGGAGTCGTTGACTTCTCCCGATGTGAACTGCCGCAAGTCAGTGCCGTCGGTATTCGCCACATATATATGTGAGAAGTACTTCTTATTGTCTTCTGCTACCGTCTTCACCGTGAACGCCACCATAGTCTCATCAGGTGACATAACCACCGAACCAATGAACTTCATTTTCAGAAGATCATCCGCTGTTAGTTTCTTTTTCTTCTTCTTGGCTTTCATATCGTAAGGACTCCTTGTCTGGGGTTACGTTGACGCTAATCGTACGAAATTGCCTCCGGAAAAGCAACGATCTAATTCCCCTGCGAGATATCATCCGTATTGCGATCCGCAAATCCACAAAAAAACTATGCACGAGTCTTCACATGGCACATCCTTTCGACTATATTGTTACGGACGAGAAAACAGAAATGGAAACGATATCGGGAAGGGAAATATGCTTGATATAGCGGTAGGAATAATCTCTGACTTCCCCGCAGCGGGCAGGGTTATGAAAGAACTGGCAGCAGGAATCGGAGACGATGAAGCAACGGAAATCTATGGCCGGCTTGTTGGCAACAGCGTCAACGAGGTGACGACCGCAGGTTTTCAATCATGCTTCCGCGCAGCCTTTATCTCTGAGGGCGGACTGCTCAGCGACTTCAGGGATCGATTCCCCGGTCTCGACCTGTACTACAGGCAGGAAGGTGACGATCCGGGAGAGGTAATGAAATGGGCGCTCTCGGAGTTGATCGAACAGGAAGGCGCTCGCAAGGCTATCATCGTAATACCCGACTCACCCGACTTGACTTCAGCCATAATCGAGGAGGCCGCGCAGCTTCTTGAAACGCATGATGTCGTCGTCGGCCCGTCAACAGATGGGCAGTATTACCTCATCGGAATGAAGATGATCAAACCATCGCTTTTCACCATGATCGAATGGGGAACGGATAAAGTACTGTCAACCACTGTGGAAAAAGCCGAGAGAGAAAAACAGAAAGTTGCGACTACGGCTACGTTGCGAATGCTCAGGAATTCCGGGGATTACGAATTCTTCAAGGATAAGCTTCGGTGAGTCTGCGGCTCTTCAGCCATATGTGGCATCATGTCCCCCTCGTTCGGGAACTGCAAACCCAATCCCGAGTCCTGTCAGCAGTGAAAAGAAATTGAAGATCTCCTCATCCGAGAAATGGCACTCGAATATCGAAGCCAGGCACAGGAACATCAAGGCATAGAAAGCGCCTTGTGTTACCGGGTGGGGTTTCAGCTTGCCGGAAGCCCCCATTCCCCTGAGAAGTTTCCTGAAGATGAGAAACAGTACGATGAGGAAAGTCGTGGTACCGATTATGCCCGTAGTGGATAGTACTTCCAGGTACTGATTGTGGGCATGGGCGGCCTCGTCGACAACAGGAGAGGGTTTCCACATATCATACTTCGCGGTGAATGCACCGGGCCCGATCCCAACAACAGGCGACTCCTCGAAGAAATCCAAAGCCGCTCCCCACATCTGGAAACGAGTCTTGAAAGTGCTGTACGCCGTAGTGTCCTCGAAAGCGTAACGTATCCTCTCCGTCAGTCCCGGAAGCATGAAGTAACTTCCAATGACCGCTATCGAGATGATAATCGCAAAGTGGATCAGGTACTTCCGTTGACGAAGCACGAACACCAGAGATGTTATCAACGCCGCCACAATAGCACCGCGAGCATAGCTGAGCACCAGCACAACCGAGAGACTCGACAGCAAAAGCCCGGTCACGATCTTCCAGTGTTTTTTCGCATGTTCAAGCAACGGCAGCACAAAGAACAACGCCATTCCATAGAAACCCGTATAAGTAAGGCTGTTCGAGAATGTCCCCCGCACTCTCGGTGGCACGCCCGGGTGATGTGGCGCACGCCTGCCGAGAAATCCCGTGTCATTGAAGTACTGCACAATACCATTCAACGCACCGACCGCTACGGCCACAAGAAGCAGGTACAGATGCCACTTCGTGAACATCCCGTTCCTCGCGATGTAGATGCTCGCGAACAGAAATACATATAACAGCAGGTGACTTACTTCGTGAACGGATTTGGGGTTTATGTCGCACAGCAGGGCTGAAAGCAGCGACGCAAGTATATACGCGGCCACCGCGGCAAGCAGCGGCGTAACGAATTGGCGAAACGAATGCGTAACCCAGACATGTGCGATTACACCGAGAAGGGTGAAGAGGATGAATATCTCGGACAGTGCTATTGAAAATGGGAGAAGGGCGACAACACCGTAGAGGGCCGGTTTGACCCAGTATACTGTGATTCTCTCTGCTATGCCTTCAGCCATTCAGACAAGTCAGAATTCGGGGGTGAATGAAATCTGGACAAGTTCTACCAACTGATGCAAGACGAACAAGTGCTCTTCCTGAATCCGCAATACGGACTGCGATGGAATGACAATCGAGAAATTGGTGATCTCGGCAAGTTCGCCGCCGCCTTTCCCGAGCAGCGCGGCGGTCTCCATCTCTTTCTCTCTTGCAGTCTTGACGGCTGCGACGACATTGGTTGAGTTCCCCGAAGTCGAAAGAGCCAGCAGCATATCACCCTTGCGTCCCAGCGCTTCCACCTGCCGCGAGAACACTTTGTCGAATCCGTAATCGTTCCCGCCAGCCGTGATAACCGAAGTATCGGTAGTCAAAGATATTGCCGGAAGCGCCGACCGCTCAGTCTTTTCCGTAAGCCTGACAACCATTTCAGCGGCAAAATGCTGGCTTTCAGCCGCGGAGCCTCCGTTACCACAAACAAGTATCTTGCCATCGCTCTTGATAGTCTCGACGATCATGTCCGCGAGGAACTTCACCTTGTCGGGATAATCATTCTTTGCTGCAAGCAGAAGTTTTTCTCTCTCTGCAAGAGAATCGAGTACCATCTCTCTCTCTGGTTCGCTCACGGTAAAACCTCCGACGAAGCACGAACATGAATTGCATCAGCAAACTCCCTTATCAAATCAGCAGAGTTGCTGCTTTCGAAGTGATTCCCGACGACAACGAATGATGCTCCGGCGATTACTTTCTTCCGGGCAATCTCCGGACTCGTTATGCCGCCTCCCACGATAACAGGCCTTGATATGTAATCAACGACTTCAGAGACCGTGTCATCTGGCACTGTACTCTCAGCGCCGGAACCGGCCTCGAGATAGATGAACTTCATTCCAAGATACTCCCCGGCCAGCGCATGCGCTTTCGCAATGTCCGGTTTGTCGCGCGGGACAGTGTGCGTCCCGGAAAT
>Ga0272443_10004024_pt1 | contig 16559 bp, 12 predicted proteins | sample SSMAcet12_FD_193581 | JGI IMG/M metagenome (GOLD analysis project Ga0272443, IMG submission 193581) | Marine sediment archaeal communities from Little Sippewissett salt marsh, Falmouth, MA, United States - SSM-Acet-12 | ecosystem: Environmental > Aquatic > Marine > Wetlands > Sediment ... | reverse complement strand
AGGCCGGTAGGAGAATTCACCCTTGATAACCATATTGAGAAAACCGGGGGCATCCTCATCCATATCTACCGCCCGGCTGAGATATACCGGTGAGTGGCCGACAAGCTCGAATCCTTCCATATATGAAAGCATCCTGGCGGCGTTCATCATGTTTTTCTCGCGGTCGCCGATGTTTGAGCCTAATGATAGGAAAACAGTTTCAGACATAATTTTTGCCTTTTTTACTCTTTAGTATCGGAAATTATTTTGGAAGCATCAGGCTGACGGCGGGTAACTTCAATTTCAATATGTTCGATAGTCCCGGCGATTGGCGGGATTTTTTTCCGAACCCGCAAAGTTACCCGGAAAACTGGGAATTTTTCCAGAATCATATCGGCCAGGGTTGCCGCCAGACGTTCTATCAGCGAGAAAGCTTTGCCCTCGACAACCTCCTTTATACTTTCATAGACGGCTACATAATCGACTGTATCCTGCAATTGATCGCTGGCGCCGGGTGAGGCCAGGTCGGTCTCCAGCTCGCAATCGACCTCAAAACGTCGGCCGGTTTCCTTCTCGGCGGCGCTGACCCCGTGGTAGCCGTAGAAAATCATATTGCTGAGCCTGATAACATCCATAACGCAATTACTCTTTTGCCTTGCGGCGTAAAGTAAGTTTCCTTGAGACTCTGTCAATCGCTTCCTTATAATTTTCCGCCGAAGCCGTGAGAGACAGCCTGATGTATCCTTCCCCGGTTTCCCCGAAGGCGTTGCCGGAAAGAACCAGAATTCTCTTTCGGCGAAGCAGAGCCGCCGCATAAGCGGCCGATTGTTTGTATCCCGGAATAGCAGACCAGATAAACGGCGCCGAATTTCCGCTTATTATTTCCCAACCGGACTTTTCGGCCAGCCGACGGGCCTCCATGCGTGATTGATTAATATCCCGGCGCAGTTTTTTTAGATTGTCACCGGGAAAATGGTCAATGGCGCGGCAGGCCGATTCAATCCAGTATTTGGGCAGATATAATCCAATCGAATTTCCGATAGTTTTAAGGCCGTTAATTATTTCAGCGGCACCGACGGCAAAACCGAATGGCAGATAAGAAAGACCCAGCGAAAACGGTAGAGAAAATATTTCCAGGCCGACCTTACGGCTTCCCCTGACCGATATTAACGGCACATATTTTTCCTCGGCCAATGAGCTGTAGGCGGCATCATTGATAATAAACATGTTTTCGCGTGAGGCGATGCGGATAAGCTCATTCAGATCGGTATCATCCAGAACCGTCCCCAGCGGATTATGCGGATTGTTCATGATTAATATTTTAGCCGCCGAGCCGAGTTTTGATGTCAGCCTGCGAAATGACGGCTTATAATCGGTTCTTTCGGAAATGGGATAGGTTACCGGTACGCCCCCGACCGATATAACCAGCCTTTTATAAAAGGGGATACCCGGTTCGGGGCAGAGGACAATATCGCCGTATTCGACATAAGCCAGGCAGATGTCGAAAATTATCCGGTGAATACCCTGCCCGATATAAATTTCTCTTCGCGGGTCAACCTTCAAATCATAAGTTGACAGCAGCCAGGCCGCGATTGATTTTCTTAAAGCACCCAAATCCTCTTCTGTGGCCGGGGCCAGCTGTTGAAAGTCAAGCGGATTTTCCGCCATCGGTACCGGCCATTTAAAATGCCCCACATCTATTAGTGACTGCTTTTTATCGTCGGTCCTTGTCAGCCTTTTGGGGAAATAATCTTCAATATCGAGCGGAAAGTGATACAGCCTGTCCGCCTTGTCAAGAATGACCGTTTTTATCATTGTCAGTTATTCCTCAACTGAGTTTATCTCTTATTTTTTCAAGCCGGCGTACTTCGTCGGAATCAAGCGGATTCAATTTATCCATATTTTGGGCAATATAGGTTATCCGCGCAAAATGTTCAACCGTTTCCATTCGGAAATAGGCTTCTTCAATAGTCCGCCCCAGTGTCAGAACGCCGTGGTTGGCCAGAAGGAAAGCATTGTGCCCGGAGATATATTTTCGGAATTTTTTCCATTTGGCCGGCAGTCCGGTCGGGATATACTCCACCAGCGGGATTTTCCCGGCCATAATTACAACCTCCGGCAGTATATTTTCGGGGAGTTTCTTCCCGGCGGCGGCGAAGGCAGTGGCATATGGCGGATGAGCATGACAGCAGGCGTTAACCTCCGGCCTGTTTCTATAAACAACCAGATGCATTGACATTTCCGAAGACGGTTTTCCACCCGCCGATAATTTGTTGCCGTCGTAATCGATTCTGACCAGTTCGGACTCTTTTAAGAATCCCTTGGCTCTCATGGACGGTGTTATAAGAATATTTTTTTTGTTAAGGCGGATGGACAGATTACCGTCATAACCGGCGATAAATCCTTTCTCATATAAAAGACGGCCGGTTTTAACTATTAATTTTCTCGCCTGATTTAAATTCATTACCAGCCGGGAATATAAAAGGAAGATATGAGGAATGTCAATGGATGAGTGGCCGGGTATCTTTTGGCTATATAAATGCCATTAACAATTCTATAATTGAATCGTATATAATATGGAACAGAAAATTGGGGGTAAGAAGTAGGAAACCCGTAAAAAAGCTTTAAGTATAATAAGCGGAACGATAAAAAATTATAAATAAATATGTTGACAAATTTAAATTTTTTGTTTAAATTGTTTAGCTCTGTGAGTTGGAGGATGCGCGTTTAATGGGGAGGTCTAATATTTCCTCGAATCCCGGCGGCCGGCTTATTTCTCTGGCTGTCCTGGCAATATCGTTTACCCTGCTCGGGATAATTATCGCCTCTAATCTTGATTTTACTCCGGAATCATCGGCCGATGTCGGCGGGCCTGATTATCCGGTAGTCAAGGATTCGAAAGGCGACTATTGCTCACCTTTTGTCGGTGTTGTCGAAAAGGTCACCGATGCCATAGTCCATATTGAGGCCGAGCACGGCCGCAGTAACCGCCAGATTGACGATCTGTTCTGGAGGTTTTTCCAGATACCGCAGGAACCTTCCAAATCTTACGGCTCCGGCTTCTTTTTCAGGGAGGACGGGTATATTCTGACCAATTATCATGTTGTCAGGGATGCCGACAGGGTTCTGGTGCGGACATCATCAGGTTATCAGTATGACGCCAGGATTGTCGGTTACGATCCTCAGACCGACCTGGCGGTGTTGAAGGCGGATGCTGACGAAAAAATCGATTTTATTCCTTTCGGGAATTCGACCAATATCAGGGTTGGTGACTGGGTTATTGCCATCGGCAATCCTTTCCCGCAGCAGGGATTGGACCGGACGGTGACAGTGGGTGTTATTTCGGCCAAGGGGCGGAGTAATCTTCGCTTCGGCGAGGGAACCCCGCGTTACCAGGATTATATTCAAACCGACGCTTCGATTAATCCGGGCAATTCCGGCGGGCCGCTTATAAATCTTCAGGGTGAGGCAATAGGTGTCAACGCCGCTATTTCCAGCCCGACCGGGGCTTCGGTAGGGATAGGTTTTGCAATTCCGATTAATCTGGCCCGGGCTATTGTTCCCGATTTGATTGCCACCGGCAGGGTCAAACGCGGCTGGCTGGGTGTTTATCTGGCCGAGGTGACCGAGGCAATGGCCCGCGATCAGGGAATGGATGCCGTTATGGGAGTGGCGGTGGAATCGGTGTTCGAAAATTCTCCCGCTTTCGAGGCCGGATTGAAGGGCGGCGATATTATAGTTGAATTTAATGATGAGGATGTCGCCGATATGGATCAATTTTCTGTCCTGGTGGCCACCGCGCCCAAGAATGTGCCGGTCCCGATTACTCTGATAAGAGGAGGAAAGTCGATATCCTCTCAGGCCACTCTGGTTGACAGGGATGAGTATCGTCTGGCTCACTCGGAGCAGTTTATCGATCCCCGTGACAGGGTATCCTGGCTGGGAATGGAGCTTTTGAATTTTACCGCGGAGATAGCCCGTCAGATTGGCTCCGACTATATTCCGGGTATATATATAAATAGCGTCGCGAGAAATTCGCAGGCGTATCGGGCCGGGATAATGCCGGGTTCGATAATAACGCAGATAGATAATCGGGAAGTGAAGAACCTGGTCGAGCTGGAGGCAATCGCCGGGGAATTGCAAAAACGCGGCAAGGCGATACCATTCCTTCTGGTCGATCCCAGGGGTTCTATAGAATACAAGGCTGTCAGGCCGTAATTTCGGGAGTGCTGTAGCTCTACTTTGGTTGTTAAGGAGGCGAAAAAAGTCCATAGTGGCAAAACAATCAGCTAAGTATCGCGATGAGGACAGGTCATTGGATCTGTATCTCCGCGAGATCGGAGAAACTCCTCTCATCAATGCCGATGAGGAAGTCAGACTGGCCAAAAAAATAAAGCAGGGATCCAAGGATGCCCTGGAAGCATTAACCAAGGCCAATCTGAGATTCGTTGTATCGGTAGCCAAGCAGTATCAGAATCAGGGGCTGTCACTGGCCGATCTGATTAATGAGGGGAATATCGGACTTATCAAAGCGGCCAAGCGCTTTGATGAAACGAGGGGGTTTAAGTTTATCAGTTACGCTGTCTGGTGGATTCGTCAGGCGATTCTGCAGGCCCTGGCCGAACAGAGCCGGATTGTCCGATTACCGCTAAATCGTGTCGGCACGCTGCACAAAATCGGCAAAATTTCCAGTTCGCTGGAGCAGGGACTCGGCCGTGAACCGTCGCCCGATGAAATCGCCAAAGAGTTGGATCTTTCGGCCGGGGAAGTCTCCGACACGCTGAAAATATCCAATTCGCACCTGTCGCTGGACGCCCCGTTTTCGGTATCGGAAGACAATTCACTGATTGACATTCTTGAGGATGAATTCCAGCCGGCACCGGATGAGGAACTGCTCGATTACTCGTTGAAACTTGAGATTGAAAAGGCGCTCGATACGCTGACACCGCGAGAAGCGGAGGTTATCAGCCTTTATTTCGGACTGAATCATGAGAAAGCCCTGACTCTGGAAGAAATCGGCGCCCGTTTCTCGCTGACTCGTGAGCGTGTCCGTCAGATTAAGGAGAAGGCCATCCGCCGCCTGCGGCATGCTTCGCGCAGTCGTTCTCTTCGAGCCTATTTGAATTAATACGAATTCACTTGTTAGTCCCTCCCATGAGGCCGCTCTAAAAAGGGCGGCCTTTTTAATTAAGAAAAAACATCTGCGGGAAATCCGCGAAGTCGTTACCGTGCTTTTTTCACAAAATGCAGCCAGATTTTGTTCATCCCGATTGCTGCGTTGTACAATGTAATACCAACCAGAATGGTCCAGGCTATCTGGCCGGGGAAAAATATCCGCGATCCCTGCCAGAAGGTAAATCCGGAAAGAAAGGCGAAATAAAGATATATTGACGCGAGAATAAGGGCCGGTCGCACTCTCTTATCGTAAAGCAAAAACAGAAAACCAAGCAGTGTCAGATAAAATACCAGATAGCTTTTGCCCTCCGATGATGTCAATCGCGAATATATTTTGGCCTCACGCCAGAAGCGCGGCAGTTGAAGGGTATGGATAGTACTCTGAAAACCGATATTCTCCCAGGCGTTGTAGATGAAAGTCGTAATAAATATCCCGGGGTGTTCCTTGAACGTATCGATAATTGTCGTGACGGCATGGTCATGTCTCTGGCTCAGTGTTTCTTCACGGCCGTCGATAATGCGCGGCTCGGCCATGGCATCCCGTATTTCGACCAGCTTCAAATCGGATCCGGCGCGGTGAGTCACCCGGGCGCATAAATAGTTTCTGGCGGCCAGGACGCCGGTTTCGGAGACGGTGAATATATCATGCTTGGCAAGGTTCCGGACTGACCAGCTTAGTGCAACGGTAATGATAATCAATGCCGCCGCTAAAGATCTGATAAGAACAGCTTTTTTTTCGGCGCCGGGCAGTCCGATAGTATGAATGAGGGCGATGACAATTATGACAACCGGAAAGAAAATCCCCACCGAGCGGATAAGCGAGGCCGCACCGATACAGACGCCGGTAACGATAAAATAAGACCATCGGTTAATTTTCAATCCTTTAAGAAAAATATATATAGCCAGCAAGGTCATAAAGAAAAACAGGGTTTCGGTCATGATGGAAACACTGAGCGAAATGGAAGTCAGCGACACGGCCGACAGCATCCCGGCGATAAGCGATATTTTTTTGTTCTCCATGAGTATCATGGAGATATTGTATAAGAAAACCGAGGCGAAACCACTGGCGATTATCTGCACGATAAGAATCGGCCAGGCGTTATAACCGAATATTTTAAAGAATGCCGCCAGGTACAACGGGTAGCCGGGACCGACCATGAGTATATCTTCATCGGCGGCGACATTGACTCCGAGAATGAATCGGGCTGCCCTTAGATAGACCTGGGAGTCGGGAAAAAGATTCAGGACAGCGTCGGAATGAAAATAGCCGAACATAAGTAGAAGATAGATGATTCTTAAAGCTAAGGCTGTCAGAAAGACCGCGACAGGGAAGGGATGAATCTTAATGTATTCGATGGTTCGCGTTAATATTTTCATTTCTCATAAACCGCAATTAACTGAGACTGCAATATATTAGCTTATTATCGGGCAGTCAAATATTGGATTTTTGCGGCTTCCGTAAAAAACAGTTGCTCCCGGCCGATATCGGATTATATTGTAATTCTGCAAAATGCCGAAGTGGTGGAATTGGTAGACACGCTGTGTTCAGGGCGCAGTGTCCTTACGGGCGTGGGGGTTCAAATCCCCCCTTCGGCATTTTATTCATCAGGTGAAGTCAATAAATAATATTGAAGGCACGGTTTGCCCGTGCGTTTAAATGAGGTGAAGTTTCAGATAATTGCCGATGGTAAAAATCCGTTAAGCTCGCCCCGGCGGGTGGCCGACCGGCTATGGATGGAATAAAGATGGTCAATGTTAAAATTGTTGAGGAACCGATAACCAAACTGCCGAAATACGGGCAGATCCCTATTTCCTTTGAGGTCCGATCTGTCTTTGATGTCCAACTTGTTGATGGGGGTTTGCAGGGATTCCGACTCTCGGAGCGAAAGATCGACCCGCCCTGGGTGAAAGATTACGATGCCTTCAAGGACCAGGGACCGACGCGATGGGCGAAGCGCTGGGACATTTCTAATTGGGCTATAATCTCGGCTTTCCAGGAGAGCCGTCATATTGGGGGCTGTGTTATCGCTTATGATACTCCGGGGGTTGACAAATTGGAGGGCAGACAGGACATTGCCGCGCTCTGGGATTTGCGGGTAGAGCCGCATTTTCGGAGAGAGGGAATAGGCGGTCGTCTTGTCGAGGCGGCTATCGTTTGGGCGAGAAAACACAAGTGCCGACTGCTTAAAGTGGAAACTCAGAACATCAACGTACCGGCTTGTCGCCTTTACACCAAGCATGGTTTTGTCCTGGGCGCCGTAAATAGATACGCATACCGGGAACTGCCTGATGAGGTCGAATTGATCTGGTGCCGGGAGCTATAACCGGTCACGTTAGCCCTGTATTCAATCGGAGAATATGATTTTCCGCAAATGACTTCCATTTACGATTGCGTAGCTTATGCCGGCATTGAATGCGAATTCGATATAAGTTTGGGGGAGATGATATTACGGCCGCTTAATGTGATCTGAGTTTTGATTCAATCAGCGCGGGTAACCCGCCCCTTCAGGGGGATAAGTTATGATTACTTAAAAAGTAAAAAAGGTGTTTATAATTTGCGATCCCCATGTCTGAGGACTCGGGCCACCTGGCAGAATTTTGAATCACCGCAGGGGATTGACATCCCACAACCTGACATAAATATTGACAGGCAGGGCAAATCTCCTATATTACGATTGATAAGGCGTCTAATCTTTCTTATTTAATGAGCACACAGGAATTGGATCTTATTTAAAAGGGAGATGAATACCATGCGGACTATGTTGTTATCGATTTTAATGATTCTATTCTGCCATTTAAGTTTACTGGCAGATGGTGAAATGTTTGAGACTCTTTCGTCATATCCGGCCGGAAACGGCCCGGATTGTGTTAAGACTGCTGACTTCAATGGCGATGGTATTGCGGACCTGGTAACGGCCAATCGATATTCTAATGATGTTTCCATACTACTCGGTAATGGTGACGGGACCTTTCAGGCGGCGGTCAATTATCCCGTTGGTGAGATTCCGTTACGAGTATTTGCGGCTGATATTGACGGCGATGGTGACAGTGATCTGGCTGTGGCCAACAACGCATCTCATAATATTTCAATATTGAAAAATAACGGTGATGGGACTTTTGATGTTCCCGTTCATCTTGAAATGGGCGGGTCGTTAGCCTATGTTATCTTAATAGATATTGATAATGATACTGACAATGATATTGTTACGTGTGTTGGCTGGGGCAGTGATACATACTGCCATCTCAGAATATTAAAAAATAACGGCGATGGCACCTTCCAGCCGCCGGTTAATCAGGAGATAGATTTTTGGTGTGACGACATTTTGGCGGCAGATTTCAATGGCGATGGTAATTATGATATTACGGCACCATATTGGGATGGCGGTGATGTAGCCGTATTTTTGAATAATGGGGATGGGACTTTGGCGGCCCCCGTCCATTATTATGTTGGGGGCGGTCCAACGGAGGTCTGCGCAATTGATCTGAATGGTGATAATCATAGTGATCTGGCTGTAGCCAGCTTATATGATAAAATTTCTATATTATTCAATAATGGTAATGGCACATTCCAGGTCGTAGGTTCATATGACACTAATGATGCCCCGCAATCGGTATTTGCCTCCGATTTGGACAGTGATGGTGATCAGGATCTGGTAGCATCGAATGGGATTTCAGATGATGTTTCAGTGCTTATAAATAATGGTGATGGGACATTTGCACCCTGTGTAAATTATGGATCCGAAGAGGGTTCTTATGCGTCTGGGACCGATTTTGACGGCGATGGATCAATAGATATTGCCGTAGCCAATAGAAGTCGTGATCGAGTCTCGATATTAATAAACAATGGTGACGGTACCTTCCAATCGGGTATAAATTATTTATGCCATTCTTTAGGTGATGTTTCAACGCTTCCCTCAATTATAGCCTCTGATTTAAATGGTGATATGTTTAATGATCTTGCCTGGGCAGTTACCAGCTATGCGGCTGCTACCGGTGATGTTCATATAGCGATTAATAGCGGTTATGGGACTTTTCAAAGTTTTATAGAATATGACGTTGGACCAAAACCTTGTGCAATATTCTCTGCCGATATTGATGGCGATGCTGATAATGATCTGGCCGTGGCCGACCGAATATCCGATAATGTTTTCATATTATCAAATAATGGTGATGGGACTTTTATATATTTTGGCGAGTATCCGGTGGGCGAAGCGCCGTTTTCTATATATATGGCAGACATAAATGGCGATGGTTTTAGTGATATAGCTACCGCCAACGCATCAAATGACGATGTGTCAATATTGTTAAACAATGGCGATGGTACCTTCTCAACCTTCGGCCAGTATCCTTTTGGTGATGATCCGTATTGTGTTGTTCTGGCCGATGTTAATGGAGATGGCCATAGTGACATGGTTACATCTAATACAATGCTGGAGAATATTTCGGTTTTAATCAATAACGGTGACGGGACTTTTCAGACCCCGATTGATTATGCTGCCGGGCATTATTGCGGATCGCTTGTTACTGTCGACCTGAATAGCGATAATTTTCCGGAGATAGCTGTAGCCAACACTCATGCACATAACATTTCAGTTTTTATTAATGCCGGTGATGGGACTTTTGGGGCACCTGTCAGTTATAATACTGGCAGCTGGCCACGTACCCTGTATTCAGCCGATCTCGACAGCGACGGAGACTATGATTTAGGCACCAGCAACTACTGGTCGTGGAATATTTCGGTTTTGTTAAACAACGGTGACGGAACATTTCAGCCAACTTTATATTATGATATGGGTAATCGGCCATATATCATGTGCATGGCCGATCTGGACAATGATGCGGATAATGAAATAATTGTTACTGATGAGCTGGCCGGTATTGTTGGGATTCTCTTCAATCAGACGGATCCTGAAATTATTTGCGGCGATGTCAACTTGGATTTTAAGATTACCGCGTATGATATTACTCTGTTGATTGGCTATTACTTCTACGACGGCCCGCTGCCGGCGTCGTTTTATGCCAGCGATATTAATTGTGACGGCCTTATCAATCTGGTTGATGTAGTTGCGTTGAGCAAGCATTTATTTTAAAATGGTGTAGCTGAATGCTGTCCCCGGGGAAATAAAAGAAATGCCACTATCAAACGTTATGATAAAAGCAACAGATTTGCGAATTAGATAGACTATTGATTTATCACCTTCAGGCACCAGAGGGCAGCGTTTTTCATTAATTCCCAATCGGTACCTGAATCATCAAGCTCATCGGCAATCGTAACGCTATCCCGCGTATCATCTTCTTCTATTTCGGGATGCGTGCCGATCAGGAAAACCCGGCCCTGACCAAAGGAAAAGGCAAGAATGGCCGGCAGATTACCGAGGCTATATCTTCCCAGTACGACTACTTCGCTGGTGTCGGCGGGGATTAAGGCGGGGCCCCAATAATAGAGTATCCAGGCAGTGTCCGGCAATGATTCGGTAATGACGTGAGATGTATTGGTAATATTGATTTTTGTCATGCAGTATTCAGGACATGAAGTAATTTCTTCAAGAGGCCCGCGGCCCTCTCCCTGATATAATCCCAGAGGCGTCATCGGCAGTTGACTGCCCTGCCATATAACACTGGTGGCAGCGAAATAAGCCCCGCCGCAAATGCCGATGTACGCTCCACCATCCCGCACAAAATCTTCAATTTTCTTTTTACCCCGGGCCGATATATCCCGGGCGTATTGATACATATCGCCGCCCGGGATACATATAAGGCGGAAATTATTTAAACTCGAATTATTTATATATTCCGCATCAATGGTTGAAACAGAGAATCCTGCCCATTGGAACATATTCCGGCAGGCCGTGACCGACTCCTCCCAGCATCCATTATCGGAGTAAATGGCCACCTCACTGTTTTTTTCGCTCATATGGTTGTCTGTTGAACCTGAGCCATGGCATTGGATGGCGATCATGGCCGGCAAATAAATCGCCATAAATATTAAAACAGAAGATGACATTTTTATGAATCCCATACATCATATTGACGTTTGACCACGCCTTTTATCTTAAATGATGTTTAAAAAAATGCCGGTCGGACCATCGCCGGACTAGGGACTGGATAATTCAAAAAGATTTATAACTGATAATCTTCTTCGCCGAAGAGGCTGAGATGTTTCTCGTAAAAGGCGATTGCTTTTTTCAGGCCGGATTTGATTTCGTATTTCGGGCGATAGCCGATTATCATCCGGGCCAGAGTGCTGTCGCCGGAGAGTCTCTGCACTTCCGATTTTTTCGGCCGGACACGTCTCTTTTCGGTTTTAATAAAAAGCCTTTTGCCGAGAGTATCACTGACATAAGATACCAGCTCTTCGATTGAGTGGTCGATACCGGTGGCCAGATTGATTGTCTTGCCGGACGAATTCTGATTGAAGCAGGCGTTTATCAAACCTTCGACAATATCGTCAACGTAATTCATATCCCGGCGGGGATTTATATTGCCGAGTCTCACGGTTTTGCCGCGAAGCGCCTGAAGAATTATAGTCGGAATAATAGCCCGGGCCGACTGCCGGGGACCGTAGCAGTTGAACGGCCGCACCGTCACGGTCGGCAGGCCGAAACTCAGATAGAACGACTGCACCATCCTGTCGGCGGCGATCTTGGAGGCGGCGTACGGCGACTGCGCCGTCTGCGGATGGTTTTCATCGATAGGTACGTACTGCGCCGTGCCGTAAACTTCGGATGTGGAGACATGCAGAAATTTTTCGACCTTCGCTTCCCGCGCCGCCTGAAGCAGATTGGCGGTTCCGAGGGCGTTGACCATCAAAAAATCACGCGGAGCGATATAAGAAAAGGGAATGGCGATCTGCGCCGCCAGGTGGAAAATATAATCGCTGTCCGAAACGGCGCGGTTGCATATATCGGGATCGCGGATATCCCCCCGGATTAGTCTTAATTTTTTCTTTCCGGCCGGTGACAGATATTCCAGCCAGCCGGCTTTGCCGCCGGATGTGTATCTGACCAGGGCGGTGACAGCCGCCTCTGATTTCAGGAGTTTTTCCGTCAGGCGGGAGCCTATAAAGCCGCCTGCCCCGGTGACAAGGATTTTTTTACCCTTAAGTTTCAACATGATACACCATAATATGCTTTTTGGCTGCCGAAAGCCATATAAATTTCGCCCCGGCCGGCTGTCGGGAATTCCCCGTCGAATGCCGAAAAGTAATTTAATAAGACGGATAAATTCGTGTTTTTGGATTTCCGCCATAACAAATAGGCGGTTACTTTTTCGGCATAATCGTATTATAATACCGGTAAGAGGTTTATTACCGGCAGGTTCGGATGGATAATATGACGGCGGAATCTTTCAAAGAAATATCGGGTATGATTTTCGATATAAAAAGGTTCGCTATCCATGACGGTCCCGGAATCCGAACGACGGTATTTTTCAAGGGTTGTCCTCTTGACTGCCGGTGGTGTCATAATCCCGAAGGCAAAAAACCGGGTGAGGAAAAGATTACCGTCAAAAGAAGGCGGAACGGACGGAGCGGCGGACCGGGTGAACGGGAAGAAATATTCGGGCGGGAAGTATCGGTCGGCGAAGTGACCGCTGAAATAGAGAAAGATATAATTTTCTATGAGCAGTCCGGCGGCGGGGCGACATTTTCCGGCGGTGAACCGATGATGCAAATTGATTTTCTTTATGAATTATTGAAAGAGTGTAAAACGGAAAATATCGATACGGCGCTGGATACCTGCGGCCACGCCGAATTCGAGAATTTCGAGAGAATTCATCATCTGGTAGACCTTTTTTTGTATGATATTAAAATTATCGATGATAACGCGCACCGGAAATATACCGGCGAAAGCAACCGGCATATTCTCGCCAATCTGAAAAGACTGGCCGAAATGGGGAAGAAGATAGAACTTCGTATCCCTCTTATCCCGGGGATAACCGATACGCGGGAGAATATCGAGGCGATACGAGATTTTTTAAAATCATTGCCCGGTATCGAAAAAGTAAGTCTTCTGCCGTATAATAAACTGGTGGAGGATAAACTTGATAAATTCAATCTCGATAATACATACGGCAAGTTCCGGACTCAGAGCCGGTCCGATTTGAAAACGATCGGCGATTACTTTCGTTCGGCCGGATACGAAATTGCCATAGGGGGATAAATATGAATAATGAAAGAATTTCAAAGCTTCGCCGGCAAAGCCTTGACGCCGTACCGGTGATTTCGCCGGAACGGGCCAGACTCCTGACCGAATTTTATAAAAGCGATATTGCCGGGCGTTTGTCTGTTCCGGTCGCCCGCGCTATGGCTTTCAGGTATATTCTTGAAAATAAGCAAATATGTATCAATGACGGCGAACTGATAGTCGGCGAGAGGGGGCCGTCACCGAAAGCGACACCGACCTATCCGGAGGTCTGCACTCATACTCTGAAAGATTTTGAAATTCTCGATACCAGAGAAAAGATTTCATTCAAGGTCAATGAAGAGACGAAAAATATTCAGAAGGATGTGATAATTCCGTTCTGGTCGGGGCGTTCCATCAGGGATAAGATTTTTAGCGAGGTCGATCCGGCCTGGATTGATGCTTATGAAGCGGGGGTGTTCACCGAATTTCAGGAGCAGCGCGCTCCCGGTCATACCGTTCTGGACGATAAAATCTACCGCAAAGGTTTTCTTGATTTCAAGGATGATATCCGGGAGGCTGCCGAGAAACTTAATTTCTATGACGACCGAGAGGCACTGGGGAAACGGGAAGAATTGAAAGCGATGGCTGTCGCCGCCGACGCCCTGATAATGTTCGCCCGGCGGCATGCTGAAAAACTGAATGAGCTGGCCTCGGACGAATCCGATCCGGAAAGGAAATCAGAGCTGGAAGAGATGGCCGATATCTGCAGTCATGTCCCGGCGCATGCCCCGCGGACTTTCTGGGAAGCTCTGCAGTACTATTGGTTTGTGCATCTGGGTGTGATTACCGAATTTAATACGTGGGATTCGTTCAATCCCGGTCGGCTCGACCGGCATCTGCTTCGGTTTTATAAAAGGGACATTGAAGCCGGGCGGTTAACCGAAGAACGTGCCCGTGAACTGCTGAAATCTTTCTGGATAAAATTCAATAATCAGCCGGCGCCGCCCAAAGTCGGCGTGACCGCGCAGGAGAGTAACACCTATACCGATTTCTGCCTGATAAATCTTGGCGGCGTCACCGAGAGCGGCGAGGATGCCGCCAATGAAATGACTTATATGATACTCGATGTTGTCGAGGGAATGAGACTTCTGCAACCCAGCTCAATGGTGCAAATCAGCAAAAAAAATCCCGACAAGCTCCTGCATCGGGCCCTGAAAATTATTAAGACCGGCTACGGACAGCCGTCACTTTTTAATACCGATGCTATCGTTCAGGAGATGATTCGTCAGGGCAAAACGGTCGCTGATGCCCGCAACGGCGGCGCCAGCGGTTGTGTCGAAACGGGCGCTTTCGGCAAGGAAAGTTATATTCTGACCGGTTATTTTAATCTCACCAAAGTCCTGGAAATAGCGCTTAATGACGGTACCGATCCGCGAACCGGCAAGGTAATCGGACTTAAAACTGGAAATCCGTCGGGATTTGAAAATTTCGATGACCTGTTCGAGGCGTACCGAAAACAGCTTGAATATTTTATTGATATAAAAATCAAGGGCAACAGGATTATCGAACGTCTCTGGGCCGAATATTTGCCCTGCCCGTTTCTTTCCATACTGATTGATGACTGTATCAACAACGGCCGGGACTACAATGACGGCGGAGCCAGGTACAACACGTCGTATGTGCAGGGAGTCGGGCTGGGGAGTATCACCGATTGCATGACTTCCATGAAGTATCATGTTTATGACAGAAAAGATATATCGATGGAAGAATTACTCCGCGCCTTGAAAAGCGATTTTAGGGACTTCGATTCACTACAGGATACTCTTGTCAATGATACACCCAAATACGGTAATGATGACGACTACGCCGACAGTATAACCAGACAGATATTCGAGCTGTTTTTCAGGGCCGTCGATGGCCGTCCCAATACCAAGGGGGGACATTTCCGGATAAATCTTCTGCCGACAACATCGCATGTTTATTTCGGTAGTGTCATCGGGGCTATGCCGGACGGCCGGAAAGCGGGCGAACCGCTCTCGGAAGGTATTTCACCAGTACAAGGGGCGGACCGGAAAGGCCCGACGGCCGTCCTGAAATCGGCTGCTAAAATCGATCATATCAGGACCGGGGGGACGCTTCTGAATCAGAAATTTACGCCGCAGATTCTTGAGGATGATAGCGGCCTGGTCAAACTGGGCCATTTGATACGTTCTTATTTTAAAATGGACGGACATCATATTCAGTTTAATGTTGTCACCGCCGAGACACTTCGCAAGGCACAGGAAAATCCGGATAAATACCGCGACTTGATTGTCCGCGTCGCCGGCTACAGCGACTATTTCGTCGATCTGGGCGTCGATTTGCAGAATGAGATTATTCGGCGGACCGAGCAGGGGCTCGATTAAGAGTACATCCGCCTGAAGAGAATCGACCCAACCCGGCGAATTTTTTAAAATATTGATGCTGAGAATAATTCCCCTTTTTTGTCCTTTGAAATTTATAGACATGCCGATATGAATTCATTATCATATCAACGTTTTTTGTCTATATGCAAGAATACGATAATTCAGAATTTGGATGGCTTGAATTTCTTAAAGCCAATTTATTTCAATTTATAATCTATGTTTTTATTTATGTATTATTCGTATGGAAATATACCGGGGAATCGCGGCCGTACCCGAAACTGGTTTTTGTCTTTTACGTAATAATTGTCCCGGTACTTTTAATTGTCCTCATGAAATTTCTTCCGCGCCTGATACCGTTTGTACAATCGGGTCGGTTTTACGTTGCCTTCATTATTTTTCTTTCCGCCGTTCTGACCGTTTTGATGTTTCAGTTCGATCCCGGAGATATTTTTATCGGCCGGTGGTGGGCACTTAATGACTGGATTGGAAAACTCATAAGCGGGCAATTCCCTTATCGCTCGGCTCACCTGCCGTCCGGATTGCCGTTCTTATTTGTTCTGGCCATGCCGTTTTACTTTTTGGGCGACGCCGGTCTGCTTCAAATATGTGCCTTTATTTTGTTGGCCGTGGCAATGCATTTGAGATACCGAAAGAAACCGGCAAGCAGACTGCGCGGTGTTATTTTTCTGGCGGCCTCACCGGTTTTCCTGTTTGAGGTCCTGGTTCGAAGCGAGCTTATATTTAATGTAACAATTGTCCTGTTATATCTGGAGATAGTCTTTCAGTATGTCAACAAAGATAGTCTGCCCAAACCGGCCTTATTTGGTTTTATCGGGGGATTACTTCTGTCAACCCGGGGAATAGTCTTACCTGTTTA
>Ga0272443_10004023_pt1 | contig 16560 bp, 18 predicted proteins | sample SSMAcet12_FD_193581 | JGI IMG/M metagenome (GOLD analysis project Ga0272443, IMG submission 193581) | Marine sediment archaeal communities from Little Sippewissett salt marsh, Falmouth, MA, United States - SSM-Acet-12 | ecosystem: Environmental > Aquatic > Marine > Wetlands > Sediment ... | reverse complement strand
ACCACATTATACTCATGGCAACACAACCTTAAACAGAGGTGATTTTGTTCTTTTTGATTTTGGTGCCCGTTTTGAAAAATACAACTCTGACATGACAAGAACGTTAGTTTATGGAGTTGCCAAAAGGGAACAAAAGTTAATGCATGAAATTGTTAAAAAAGCCCAACAAATTGGATTTGATGCATTAAAACCTGGTATAAAGGGATCGGAAGTTCACGAGAGGGTTCAGAATTACATAGATGGAACCCAATTTAAGGGTCGATTTATACATTCTACAGGCCATTCCCTAGGACTAGATGTTCACGATGGATGGATTGGTTTTTCCAAGGATTGTGATATAGAATTACAAGAAAACATGGTTCTAACTGTCGAACCTGGCATATATGTCCCTGGATTCGGCGGTGTAAGAATTGAAGATGATGTATTGATAAGAAAAGATGGTGCTGAAATACTAACAAATTCATCAAGACAATTAATAGAAGTTTGAAGATACTCATTTTTACGAAAATTTGCTTTCCATTAGTTTTTTAATAACAATCCTGATTAGGGGTTTTGTGTGGTTTCAATGAAATGGTATAATGAAGCTGAATATGTTAGAAAACAGGCAATGAATAATAACGAATTTTTTGGAAATTCGCTCCCGATGATTGCAAGTGAAAATGTTCTATCCCCGCTCTGCAGAGAAATGTTAATTACCGATTTACATGGAAGATATGCAGAAGGTACCCCTGGCCACCGATATTATGAAGGATGTAAGTTTTTTGATTTGATAGAAGAAAAGGCTATAGAACTGGCAAAAAAGCTTTTTAATTGCTATTATGCCGATGTGAGACCTACCGCAGGAACCACTGCAAATATGGCAATTTTGAAAGCTTTGATTAAGCCCGGCGAACCGGCAGTTGTCTTGGATCTTGCTAACGGCGCCCACATATCTTTTGGGAAGTGGGGGGCTGCTGCAGTAAGAGGAATTGATCTAATTTCCTATCCATTTAATGACGAAGAGATGAATATTGATGTAGATGGGGCGGTAAAGCTAATTAAAAAGGTTAAACCAAAACTAGCGTTGAACGGGCGATCTGTTTTCTTATTTCCTAGTCCAATAAAGGAGTTGGCAGAGGCCGCTCATGAGGTGGGAGCATACCTTGTATACGATGCTGCGCATGTTTTAGGGCTTATTGCAGGTAAACAATTTCAAGATCCGCTTCGTGAAGGGGCAGATGTTATGAGTGGCAGCACACATAAGACCCTTCCTGGACCCCAGGGGGGTATGATACTTTCAGACCATAAAGGGGATACCGATCAAGACAAATCATTTTTAAGAAAACTTGGCTTCGGGGTTTTTCCAGGTGTAACCTCTTCATATCATCTTCATCATGTAGCTGCAAAGGCTATTGCTTATGCAGAACATCTAGAATTTGGTGAATCTTACGCGAAACAAACGATAAAAAACGCACAAAGTCTAGCTCAATCATTATATCAACATGGATTTAATGTATATGGAGAAAAACTAGGTTTTACAAAATCCCATCAAATTTTATTAGGAATTGGCCCGGGAAAGGGAAAGGAAGCATCAAAGATTTTAGAGGATTCTGGAATAGTAACCAACATGAATACAATTCCTGGAGATGAAGATCCATTAAATCCTTCTGGCTTAAGGCTGGGAACACCCGAGCTTACAAGAATTGGAATGAAAGAAAAAGAAATGGAAGATATTGCCAAATTTTTTGAAAGAGCTTTGCTAAAAAAGGAAAGTCCAAAGAAAATTAAATCAGATATCAAAGAATTTAGGAAGGATTTCCAGAGTTTACATTATTGTTTCAAAGAGGGATTCAGGGGTTACGATTACCACAAGCTGATATAAAATGCGAATTGCCCTGACTGGTACCCCCGGCACTGGTAAAACTTCAGTATCGAAGATTCTTATTAAAAATGGTATCAAGGTCATTGATCTAAACGATTTGGCAACTAGTAAAAATTTTGTATCTGGGCAGGATAGTAAAAGAAAATCGACGATTATTGATACCGTTAAATTAAATCACTACATCAACAGAAATTTCACCGCAAACGACACAATTATTTTTGAAAGTCATTTATCACACTTATTGAAATGCATGGATAAAATAATCATCCTTCGATGCCACCCTGTGGAATTACAAAAACGATTAAAGACGAAAGGATGGAACAAAGAAAAAATCCAAGAAAATGTTGAGGCAGAGATTTTGGATATCATTCTAAGCGAATCTGTAAAAGTACATGATAAGAAAAAATTATTTGAAATCGATACCAGTGAAAGATCTCCAAAAGAATTAACTGTAAGTATAATTGAATTAATTGATAGGAAATTTGATGATGTAAAAAACTATAAGATAGGTTCAATTGATTGGTCCGAAGAGATTTTAAAATATTATTGAAGTGGAGGAAGTATGGTACTAGACAACCAACGAAGTAATTTTGATCCGTTTATTTTAGTTGTCGCCAAACGTTTTTCAGGGATTCATCCAAACACAATATCATGGACCTCATTACTTTTTGCATTAATCGCTGGCCTGTTTTTTTATTTCTCATCACCCGAAAATGAGTTGAGAACTTACTTCTTGTTTGGTGCTTCATTTTTTGTTTTTTTAAATGGATTGTTTGATGCAATTGACGGCAAAGTAGCAAAAATGACCAACAGGTCTTCAAAGAGGGGTGATTTTTTAGATCATGCCTTGGACAGATATGCAGATGTTTTTATGGTCGGCGGTCTTGCTTTAAGCGGTTGGGTGGATCTGAGGATTGGGCTCATTGCAATAATCGGTATGCTTTTAACTAGCTACATGGGTACACAATCCCAAGCAATAGGTGAGAAAAGAGATTACTCAGGGTTATTAGGTAGAGCAGATAGGTTAGTATTGCTAATGATAGCACCCATTGTTCAACATTTATTATTATTATTTTACAATTATGCGCAGGTGTTTGGGTTATCAATTCTTGAATTAGTTTTGATTTATTTTGCTATTATGGGCAATATCACAGCACTACAAAGATTCTTTAGCACTTTACGTAATCTTCAAAAAAAAGAACGAACATATTGATAAAAATAAAGATGATCTCCCAAGTTATCAATTAGTGGTATCTTTATTTTTTAACAACAATAAAGGTTATTACAGTACCAATCAAAACAACTGCAGCCATTCCTAAGAATACCAATGAAAACATTTGCTCGTCAATGAAGGAGGAAAATATTGATGCTATAGCAAAAATTGCGCTTAAAAATATCCAAATAACAAATGAAATATTGCGAACTGAAGAAGCAACTTCTTCGATTTTTGCAAATATTTCATTATTTTTTCCTATCTTTTCCTCAATTTCTTCCATTTTTTCAATGATGTCTCTTTCGGTGGTTGGACTGATTCTTACTTTGCGCATGCAAAAACCAATATCGTGAATATATTATTAATATATATTATTATTTTTTTCTAACTATCAATATAAAAATTAATAAAATGGATAATTCCAAGGAAGAGAATTTGAAAATTAATTTTAAAATTTTATTTTATCGTATTTCATATAGGGCTTTCAATGCGACATTAAGTGCATCCTCATACACGTTTAGCCCCTTCTCTTCCTCATTTTGAGCAAACATTCCTTTGAATTTTCCCATCTTATCCCTTCTTCCAAAAATCAATATGAAATCGATATTTAAAAACATATCTTTAAAATTATCATTATTTTAATAAACAAAATAGCATCATAACAATTTTTAAATCAATGTTGCATTCTATATTTCAAATTAAGATAAATGACAATTGGTTTAGGAGTATCATCAGTATGTATGAATTAAATGAAATAACAGAGAAGATAAAATCTCTTGTAACTGCCCGAGATATCCTTCAGGAAGAATATACAAAATCCGAGTTTCATAGAAAAAAGGAAGCAAACCCTGACACAACTGTTCCTTCGGAGCCCGAAGACAAGGAAATTTACAAACTTTTAACAGCAATACAGCAACTTGAAGTATTCATAAAAAAATTTCAGGACTTGCAATTAGATCTTCTGAAAAAACATGAAGAGTAAAGAATTCTAGATGATGTTTCTTTTTATCCCAAACATTGATTTTATTAAAACGATGATCGGTATTATTTCAAGTCTTCCTACCCACATATTAATAATTAATACAACTTTTGCAATGGGTGACATTTCTATTGAAGTAATCCCCGTTGAAAGACCAACATTGCCCTGAGCAGAACAAACCTCAAAGATTACATTTCCTAAATCATTAGGATATATAACATCAAGAACTATAAAACCTGCAAATAACAAGATAACCCACATAAACGAAATTATCGCGGCCTCGTTGATCAAATCCATTGCACTTTCTTTTGAGAGTGATTTATCTCCAAGTTTGTGTACAAATACTCTTCTTGGTGTTGAAATAGCTCTTTTTATTCTCCAGCCTACTCCTTTGTAGAGTAGAATTGCTCTAAATAGTTTTATACCTCCCGCAGTTGAACCAGCGGCCCCTCCAACTATCATTGCCAAAGCAAGAATCAATTTAGCAGATTCGGGCCACACTTCAAGATTCGGAACGGAGGCAAAACCAGTACATGTAAGCGCAGATATAAACTGGAAACCTGACTGACCCAGAGATTGATATATGTCATACTGGTACATCTGCAAGTTGACAAATGTCAAAGCGGCAACCCCAAGAACAATTAGAGCCATCATGGCCTTGAATTGCGAATCTGATAAAAATTTCCTAATTCTGCCTTTCAAGAGATCATAGTGGGCTGCAAAAGCAATTGACCCAAAAATCATCAGAATGACGATAATCAGTTGGCTTATTGCACCAAAACTAGTGATACTGTCGTCTGTAACCGAAAAACCTCCTGTAGCAAGACCCGTCATAGCATGATTTATAGATTCCCATGGAGTCATTCCATCATTAGTTATAAAACCAATAATTATCAGTGAGATAATTCCTATTATCGTATAAAGTAAAAATATCCACCAAATTGTTCTCACAGTAGAAACAATTGAAGGATGGGTCTTCTGATCACGCGCTTCGCCTTTGTATAATACATAAGAACCAGTTCCAGGTCTTGCAAGAATGGATAATGTTAATACTATAACTCCTACTCCACCAACCCACTGGATTAAGGAACGCCAAAATTGGAGAGTGTATGGAAGATAAGCCTCATTGTCCACCATTGTAAGACCTGTACCAGTCCAACCTGATACAGATTCGAAAAATGCCGAAAGAAAATCCATTCGGGCATAAGTTACATTATTATATGGTATTAGCCAAAAGGGAATACTGCCGATTAATGAGATAAGAAGCCATCCTAATGCTGCAGTAACCATTGCACTTTTGAAATCTGCAGGTTCCGACTTTCTGAAAACATAGTACAAAGGGAGACCAGAAAAGAAAAAGACAGCTGATGTGACAAGTAAATATCCTACTGCATCAATTGAGCTGTCTGGCCCATACTCTCCAAAAATCAAGGGCACAATTATCGCAATAAGAGGCACAAATCCCAAGACGATAAAGACGGTTCCTATGTCCCTAAGGACCGATCGAAGGTCACTCATAACGATTCCTTCTCAAATGGGCCAAATTTCTACAAACAACAAACAACATGTACTTATAATTTTATAGATTTCTTATCCTTTTTAGTTGAGAATCAATTGATTTTTCAAGAAAAGACGAAATATCTCGACCTGTGAAAAAATCAGCCTTAATAGCTATCGATATTTTTGTAGCAATTAGACGGGCGATTTTACCTCTTGTTTGAGGTTGCGATTTATTTATATTAGGGTGTTGGAAGATAATACCATGTTTTGGCGGTCTCCCGCCCTCCTTCTTAAATCTAAAAAGTGCCTTTTCTGCACCTAATAATTGAATGGTTGAAGCAGGCATACAAGCAAGTCTTTCAATACCACCTGCGAAGGATATCAAACGGGCCGTAATCACCGGTCCGATAATTTTACTAGTGTTTGGTGCAATCTTTGTCACCGTTTGTTCAATTAAATCATCAAGTCTTGAAATTTCCACATTTACAGATGAAAATAGATCAGTTAATGGGCGAATATATTCATCAGGTGTAGGAAGCATTTTCCAACACTCAAGTCTCTCAGATATAAGATTAGAAATTTGAGTCAATTCACCCAACGAGTTTACCATCTGAATTATTTGTAAATCCTCAGCATGTAATTTTTCCTCCACCTGTTTTTCGGCCAAAAGGATTGAAGCCTCGTGTAAAATATGGGTTGAAAAACCAAAATCCGATGAATCGATTTCAAATTTTTTAAAAAAAGGGTTTTTTGGATCAAATTCTCCAATAGACCACAGACGCTTCTCAGAGACAATCGGTTTTTTATTTCCAGACAATTTTTTTTCTTCTTCTAAAATCTCCCCCTTTCCAATTTTTTCAAGACGGGCAACAATATCGTCAACAGATTTGGGAAATAACGTTTTCTTTACTATGCTTTTTTCGTCGCAAAGGAATGTTCCAAACCATCGGGTTATTAGATACATAAGAACAAAACTGTGAAAACACTTCATTTTTAATCTATTTTGCTATATTGTTACCAAAAAAGAAATGCGAAATAAAATTCACAAATTGCAAAAACTAGTTTAAATACTGCCTTTTCTTTTACAACAGAGGTGTAAAATTGGTAAATCTTAGGACATCAATTTCCTCACTTAAACTAGAAAACCCCACAGTACTTGCGTCTGGTATTATGGACGAAGATGCGGGCAGTATGTTCCGTGCTTTCAACAGTGGTGCCGGAGCTGTTGTAACAAAGTCCATAGGAGTAAATCCAAGGCCAGGATATCCAAATCCAACATTTGTGGAACTGGAGCACGGGATTTTAAATGCTATGGGGCTTCCAAACCCTGGAATAAAGGATTTCAAGGAAGAAATTATCAAGCTTAAAAAATCAAACATTCCTGTAATCGGCAGTATTTTTGGTTCAGATGTAAAAGAATTTGTAAACTTAGCCGAAAAAATTCAGGAATATGGCTCAGATGCTATCGAGTTAAATATGAGTTGTCCCCATGCAAAGGGTTATGGTCTAGAGATTGGGACCGATTCCAAAATGTTATACGAAATAACTTCCAAGGTCAAAGCATCGGTGGATATTCCAGTTTTTGTAAAAATATCCTCAAATGTCACAGACATTGTAAAAATTGCAAAAGCCGCAGAAGATGGAAACGCAGATGGAATCGTAGCAATAAACAGTGTCAAAGCCATAAAAATTGACCTTGAATTACACATGCCCGTTCTTGCAAATAAGAAGGGAGGTTACTCTGGAAAGGCAATAAAGCCCATTGGAATCAGAAGTGTTTATGACATCGCCAGCAATATAAAAATCCCAATTATTGGTTCGGGAGGGGTAACAACTGGCGAGGATGCTTTGGAATACATTATGGCAGGTGCAACAGCTGTTCAGATAGGTTCAGGAGTTTATTACAGGGGAATTGACATTTTTTCCAAGGTTTGTAATGAGATATCTATATGGATGAAAAACCATGGCTATTCAAAATTAGAAGATTTAATTGGAGTGGCTATACAATGACAAAAATGATTGTGACAAAGATTTTAGAAGTTATTCACGAGACAGAAGACATCAATACAATCAAATTTGAATACCCTGGAAAGATGCAGCCAGGGCAGTTTTTCATGATATGGATTCCTGGTGTTGATGAAATTCCCATGAGTGTTTCTTATTTAAATGATAAAATCAAGGGATTTACTTTCAAAAAAATCGGAGAGGCAACAAATGCTCTTTTTAATTATAAAAAAGACATGAAAATTGGAGTGAGGGGGCCTTACGGCAATGGATTTAAAATCGATGGTGAAAATATTCTTTTCGTTGGCGGTGGGGCTGGTATCGGAATGTTGCTGCCTGCAGTTGAAGAAGCACATAGAAAAAATATTCGTTCAAGTTTTATCCTTGGAGCAAGAAGCGACAAAGAAATTTTCTTTGAAAGTAGGTTAAAAAACTACAATACCAAAGTTACCATAACTACTGATGACGGTTCTAAAGGATACAAAGGGTATGCTTCTGACCTTGCAAAAAAAATACTAAATCAAGAAAAATTCACATCTGTTTTAACATGTGGGCCAGAGATGATGATGAAAAGCCTGTATGACTTTTCTAAAAAAATTAATTTTCAGGCATCATTAGAACGTTATATGAAATGTGGTGTTGGTCTCTGCAGCCAGTGTTGTATCGGAGAAGGATTAAGAGTGTGTGTAGAAGGCCCCGTTTTCGATGGTACTACACTTAAAAAAATTGAGGATTTTGGTTTGTACAAAAGGGACGCTTCAGGAGCAAAAATAGAATTCTAGATGGGTTTGATAAAATGAGTGTTTATTGCGGCGAGATTGAGATAAATACAAACGGGGAAGTCGACATGATCGACATCACCTCAAAATTACATCAAGAAATCAATAAATCAAATATAAAGAACGGCATAGTCTGTGTTTTTGTGCCGGGTTCTACAGGTACTATCACTACAATTGAATACGAACCGGGCCTGATGAAAGATTTGCCAAAAACTTTAGAGTATATTGCTCCGAAAAAAAATTATTATCATCATCACGAAACTTGGCATGATGATAATGGGCATTCACATGTAAGAGCCAGTTTAATGGGGCCAAGTATAACTTTACCAATTAGGAAGGGAAAGTTGATTCACGGAACTTGGCAACAGGTAGTTTTTGTTGAGCTTGATACAAGTCCTAGAAATAGAGAATTGCTCGTAAATATAGTTGGAGAGTAACCTTAGTTTAGACTAAAATCAAAGGAAATTAAACTTGCCTGGTTTCCACCGTAAACAATCTCGACATTGTCTCTAATGGAAAAGCCGTAAACCTCTAGAGTAATTGATTTCAACTCATCTTTTTTGATCAATCTTCCATTAATTGACACTTGTTGTTCATTCCACAGTTGAATCAATTGAAAACCCACATTTTCTACAGCCATTACATCCCCTGATTGATTATAAAGTGTCAATGTAATCTTTCTAATAAATGAAAATGTTGGTTTATTGACGTATATATTGACATTCCACGATCCTTGAAAAAGATTAACTGGTTTTTCAAGTTCAAAAGCAAGTTGTTCAACAGGTCTAGTACTTAGCAATCCCAAGGATACTTGGATATTTTCCACACTGTTTGCTGGTTTTACTGAGCTTAATTTATCCTTACTAAGATATAATGTGTAGTTTTTTGGGTACAAAAATATTTCATGATTACAATATTCGTATGATTCGTTATTGTCAGAAATTTCCAAAGTAACCGAATATTTTACTGGGAATTCTTTAGAATCATAATCCAAAATTTCAAAAGTATAAGTGATAATTTTACCTTCTTTGGTTAAGTTGTCAGCAAAAAGCCATCTGTATGATTCAATACTTCCATCTGGGTCATATGAAGTTGAAGCATCAAATTCCACATTTTCGCCAAAAAATGCCTGACTTGGCGCAATAATAATTGGATTTGGAGGCGAGTTCTTTGATAATTTATGAATCGTGTTTTGATCTTCGTCTTTTTCAACACATCCACATATTGAAACGATAAGAATTATTGAAAGTACAAGAATGACACCCGATTTTCCCTGCAATAAAACACCTTTAAGTACTCTATTATGTTAGAAGTAATAATATATAAATATTTATTTACAATGATTGTCATTTAAGTTGAAAAACCAATTTTTAGAAAAGATCAACCTGATTTTTCTGCAAAAATAAAATAAATATTACCGATGTTTAAACACATACATTCATGAAGAAAGTTGTCATTATCGATGGTTACATTGATGAACCTACTTGTTTAGGCGTACCTCCCTACATCAGCCCTTACCCCAGATACATTGCAGGTGCGGTAAAAAATTATGATTCGTCTATTAAGATTTTTTATATAACGATCGATCAGCTTAGGGAAAATAAACTTTCAAGCCAAATAATATCTAATGCAAATATTGTTATATTAATAGCCGGAATTTCAGTTCCTGGCAGGTATCTTTCTGGATTTCCAATTAGTCCACGTGAAATTGAATACATTTTCAAATCACTCTTTAAACCGATAAAAATTTTATGTGGTCCCGCTGCAAAATCAGGTTTTGGAATGAGTGGTGGCAAAAAGCCTGTTGAAATTTCTAAAATTGTAGAATTGTTTGATTTAATTTTTGAGGGAGATTGTGAAATAATTTTAAGTGATTTTCTTGAAGGGAAACTAAAATTCAATGAAATTGATACTAAAAAGTGCCGAAAACAAGCAAAGGACATTCGTAACATCGCAATAAATGGGGCAAAAGTCGTTTTACAACATCCATTCTTTCCAGATTTCCTAATAGCAGAAATTGAAACATATAGAGGTTGCTCCCGAAGTATTGTAGGGGGTTGTTCCTTTTGTAGCGAGCCAATTAAAGGTAAGCCCGATTTCAGACCAATTAAAGACATCGTTGATGAAATTGGGGCTTTATATAAGATTGGAATTAGACATTTTCGTATTGGAAATCAGCCATGTATATTTTCTTATATGGCGGAGAAAGCAAGTGAATGCGAATTTCCAAAGCCCAATCCTGCAGCAATTGAAAAGCTGTTTAGGGGCATTAGATCTTCAGCACCCGAACTGAAAACCCTTCATGTCGATAATGCAAATCCAGGTATCATTGCCAGATATCCAGACGAGTCAATAAAAATTGCAAAAAGTATTATTCGTTATCATACCCCTGGAGATGTTGCTGCATTTGGAGTAGAAAGTGTAGATCCAGTTGTGATTGAAAAAAACAACCTGAAGGCATCTGAAGAAGAAGTTTTAAGTGCTATTAAACTCCTAAATAAAGTAGGGGCCAAAATTGGTGCGAATGGACTACCAGAACTTCTACCAGGAATTAATTTTATTTTTGGACTTATGGGAGAAACCAAAAAAACATTTAATCTAGATTATTTATTTTTAAAAAGAATTTTAGATAAAAATTTGCTTATAAGAAGAATCAATCTTAGACAGGTGATTCCAAATCCTGGTACAAGAATGGAAAATGTTGGAACTAAAATTTTGAGAAAACATAAATCCGAATTTCAAAAATTCAAAAGAAAGGTAAAAGAAACAATTGAAAAACCCCTTTTAGTAAGGTTGGTGCCAAAAGGAACAGTTCTCAAGGATGTGATAACCGAAAAACATCAAGGAAAATTAACTTTTTCAAGGCAGATGGGGAGTTATCCCTTGTTGGTTGGAATACCTGGAGTTCTTAAATTACATCAAAGTTTTAATGTAATAGTTACAGATTACGGATACAGATCAGTTACTGCATTTCCATATCCACTTGATATTAATACAGCAAAGAGAGAAACAATTGAGGCTCTTCCCAACATTGGTAAAAAAAGGGCGATAAGAATACTTGCCAATAGGCCTTTTGCTACAAAGCAAGATTTCCTGGATGCGATTGATGACAAGCAAACTGCCGAATCATTGCTGGATTATATCAATATCAACAAAAATGTAATGGAATAATTAGAAAATTATATCGGTGAAATAAATGTAGGAAAAATTTTCACAACTAGAAGAAAAGATTAATTATGAATTTAAACACAAGAAATTGTTAGAATGCGCACTAACCCATAAAACCTATGCATTTGAAGCATCTATGCCACTTGAATATAACGAGAGATTGGAATTTCTTGGAGATAGTATCCTAAATTTTATAGTTGCAGAGCAGCTCTATAAAACAAATAAATTTTTTTCTGAAGGAGAGCTAACAAGGCGTCGTGCAATAATTGTTAATAACAACTTTTTAGCAGATAAAGCAAGGGAATTAGAACTTGGAAAATTTTTATTGCTAGGCAAAGGAGAGAAGAAACAAAAGGGAAGTAAAAACCCCACAAACTTAGCGAATGCATTGGAGTCTTTAATTGGAGCAATATATTTGGATGCAGGGATTAGACAGATCAGAAAAACAATCTTAAAAACTATTTTTGAAGGATCCAATCTTTTCTAATTGATAAAATAAAAGTTAGACCCAATCACATAAATAAAAATTATATGGTTGATTTCAATACCATGTTTAAGGTTGTCAAAAATGAAAATTGCTCTTGTCAATATGCGCCCGAAAATTGCTGATAAAAAAGCCAATTTAAAGAAAATGGAGGGTTTTTTATCAAAGATTAGTGCTGATCTTGTGATATTTGGAGAAATCACATTGACCGGATACCGGTGTAAAGATGAGCTTCGAAATCTTGCAGAAACAATTAATGGCCCCTCAGTCAAATACATGAAAAACCTTGCAAAAAAACGTGATTGTTACATAGTTTTTGGAATGCCGCTATTGGACAGCAATATTAAAGGTTTAATCAATAATGCAGCGATCTTGCTTCACCCAGATGGGAAAGCAGACGTTTATAAGAAATGGTTTCTGCCAAACACAGGGCCATTTGAAGAAAAACTATTTTTTGATGAGGGCGAAGAACTTCCAATTTTTAAGACCAAATTTGGAAAGATTGGGATGTCTATATGCTATGACATATATTATCCCGAAATCTTTAGATCATATGTCTTGCAGGGAGCAGACATGATTATTTGTATATCTGCCTCTCCTTCCACAACAAGAGCGTATTTTGAGAAATTAATTCCTGCCCGTGCACTCGAAAATACCATATTTATGATATATGTAAACATTGTAGGCACTCAAGAAGACCTTGTTTTCTGGGGCGGTTCGCAGGTTTACGATCCTTTGGGAAATTTAATAGTAAAAGCACCTTATTTTAAGGAGGGCATAACAACTTGCGATATCGATTTGAATCAGTTGCATCTTGCGAGAGGAAGTAGACCTCTTATCAGAGATATTCGGCCTGAGATTTACCATGATTTGTATGAACTTGCAAGAAGAAAAACTAAATGATTAAGGTCTTTCATTAAATATATCAAAAAAGGTGGGCTTCTCATTTTCATGATCGATATGTATATCCCATATTGAAGGTCTGGATTGCATGTTATATAATGATTTATTTTGTATCGATAAATCATCAATCAAGGTTTTTTGAATTGTCGTACGTGTGGGTATTTGATCAAGTGATCTGATACGAACCCTTCTCCTTACAATTATAGTTTTATTTCCTCTTTGTTTTCTTGTTTCTATCAATCTAAATCTTGATTGTAGTTTTTTTGATTTGGACTTATTTGACAAACTGCTTAGCTTAATGTTACCCATTTTTGGTAAACAAGATCTAGTAAGCCAATTTGGCCTTCTGCAGTACCTTATTAGCCAATTTACTAATTTCTTGATTTTAAAGTCAAATCTTTTTTGTTTTATTGATGTTTTTTTATTTTCGATTAATTTAAATACAGATGTTTTCGATTTTTGAGTATCCTGTATCTTTGTCCCAAAATTTTGTAGTGCAATTAAATTATCATCAAATGATTGATTACCCATGATATTACACCATTTTTAAATTGGAGGTTGACAGCATCTTCCCTTTGTTTTTATGAACGGACTCGGACCTGAATTATAAACGATTACCAGCAATAGCTTTTAACTAATTGAAATTAGTAGTGTTTGGCTCCCATCCGGCTTTCCTGAAAGTATAGAAATACATCTTAATTTAAAAATTAAATGGTTTTTTAAAGCAGTACAATTAAAATTTTAAAATTAACACTGAAAATCTTTAAAATCATATTTTTTGTAAAAATCATAAATAATTTCACCAATAAATTTTATTTAAAAATTAAACAAAAATTAAAAAATAAAAAATATTATAAACGTACAAATGCTACTTAATCGAAGCCGAAGGTTGTAAAGCCTCTGGAGTGTATAGGTGGTGAGGATGAGATAAAAAACGATGCTCCTCGGACTCTACAACCTCCAAGGAGAAATCAGTTATCTACATTTAAATTTTTTGTTAATATTAATGGAAATGTATATATTTATCCGTTTAAAGTCGGTTAAAGTCCACCTATATCTCTTTAAGCCCAAGGAAAAAAGGTCCGATCAATAAACATTCATATTGCTTAGAAATAGGGTCAATATCGTCAGCTTCCGCAGAAACTTCAATTACGATTGGTGCCAATCCAAAAATCGTTTTATCAATGCTAATCGACACTTTTTCTTGTGGATCTAGAACAAAAATGGTGCCCTCATCATCGGCAAATGGGAAACCAAAAATTTTTCCACTTATTTTAATAGACCAATCGACTAACAATGCCTCCTCGCTGCCATCGTTAACCAGTTTAGCAGAAAAAATCCCATTGGAGCCCGCCGGTGATTCAATATTTAAATCCGCATGAAGATTGTCAACAAATACAAGAATTGATTCTATCGAAGAATAAACACTTCCATCATAACTTCTTGAATAGATCGTATGAGGCCCATCATCTACTTTACTTGTGTCCCATTTAATATTCCATGATGATGTCCCATTAGCAGAAATCCATTCAGAATTATCAATTTTTACTTCAACCAATTCTATCTCACTATAATAGCCCATTGCGGTTCCTTGTATGTTTACTTCTCCAGCAATAGTTTCTTCATCTTCTGGATATGCAATATCCACAGATGGGGCATATCCAAATGTTATAAAACATGCATCTGGATATTCAATATGTTCATCTTCAAAAACATTCCAATTTCCTGATTGTTTTAACCAACTAGTTCCATCTGGATATGGGTTATCATTTCCAAAATACCAATATATACTATTTGATGGATCGCCACCCGTTGGTTTCCAAACAATATAATAAGTTTTTCCAGGTTGTACCTCAATATCGGGAAAATTGAATTCCACCCAATTCTCACGAAGGGATGAAAAACTATCTCCTTTAAGTTCCTTTGATGTTAAATCTGGCCCATATAACGAGGACTTTATAGAAACTCTTATACCGTTAGGATTTCCACTCCTTTTTGCCAGTAATAAAACACGAGTTAAGGATGACAATGTAGGTTTGAATGATTGCGCAAACTCTAGATCAGCAAATATTCCATAGCCCATGTAATAAACAGATTGGTTTTGATCTTCACGATCATCGAAATTTAAAATTTTAACAATTTTTGTTAATCCCTCAACATTAGTTGCTTGAATTGTGTCCATGTCATTTTCTTCTACTGTAACATATGAGCTTATAACTGGTAACATACTTGATAAGAAAAACAAGCCGATTACCAAAAAAACATAAGTCATTTTAAATCGTTTCATTTTTATACCTCCCTTTGAAAAACACTTTTTAAATATAAATATTACTTAATTTAAATACAAAAATACCTTATAAAACTTTTTATTAATCTTTGTTAATTATTATTTGCAACAAAAATAACAATAATATGGTTATTTTTTAAAATAAGTATGTCGGGGGCGGGATCTGAACCCGCGACCTCCTGATATCTTAGCGCCAAAAGGAGCTAAATATCGAACCCTTTTAGCTGTGCTTATGAGTCAGGCGCTCTGACCAGGCTGAGCCACCCCGACATTATCAAATAAGATTTGATAAACCGGAATAATAATACAACATATAAAAATTTGTAAGGAAAATTATTGAAATTTACATTATCTGATAATAAAAAGATGTTAATGTGTTTTTTCTAAAAACAACATTTCTGAAGTCACAATATTTTTAAATTAATTAGCAATTCATAAAAATGATAGATGGGATTTGAATTTATGCTAAAAGTGTACAATAGATTAAATGAAATATCAACTAAATCTTTAATCAATATTGTAAAAAGTAAAGTTTCTACACGCCCATATGAGGCCAATATAGAATTGGGAAAAATTATTGAATAAATCTGATTAAATGACCGAATTAGATAATGCCCAAAACATTCAGGAATTACTTCATATTTTTATTACGATTGCTGGGAAAAAAACATCTAAAAAATTTATTGTTGGCCTAGTAAATAAAACTCTTATAGAGCTTAGGAAAAAATTTGATTTGTTTAACTTTATCAAAGTCGAAACAGATGATTCAACAAACGAGATTTGTAAAGTAAAAGTTGAAGAAGATTTAATTATACAATATGAATCGAAAATCAATCTTGGTAAACCGCTAAACTATCTGATAGTTGAAATTTATCGTGGAATTGTTGCTAATGATACATACTGTGACACAGATTTAAGAGAAATTGCACAGAAAACACTTGACCTATGCGGAAAATTGATCAACGATTTTAGGATCAATCTAAGATATGGATCTGCTATTTTGGGTAGTGGTTCTGGGGCAAATACAGGCGATGTGGAAATAGGATATTCAAATAATTCTGATGTATTAAAGCCAGTCGTAAATGCTTTAATAGAACTGCTTGCAGAGGAAATGACGAAAAAGGAAAAAACTAGAGAAGATGCCGTAAAAGCAATAATTGAAATAATAAAAGATTTGGAACGACAAAGCGATATTTTTAAACATATGTTATTAGAATCATCACATGCAAAAAACGAACAAGGAGACTTCAATGTAAAAACAGAATTTAAAGTAATGAACGTTTTTTTCCGTGATTCTAAATATGAATATGCTGTTGAGGCAATATCAAAAATTGATAATTTTCCTTCATATGAATTGGCTAAAGCACTTCACTTGCTTATAG
>Ga0272443_10004022_pt1 | contig 16562 bp, 18 predicted proteins | sample SSMAcet12_FD_193581 | JGI IMG/M metagenome (GOLD analysis project Ga0272443, IMG submission 193581) | Marine sediment archaeal communities from Little Sippewissett salt marsh, Falmouth, MA, United States - SSM-Acet-12 | ecosystem: Environmental > Aquatic > Marine > Wetlands > Sediment ... | reverse complement strand
TTTTCATAAGGTAGTCATGTCAACGTCTATTGATAAAAATGCAGATATGCCCTCCAAAATAATTGATTGGACAAACGGGGAAAAACCAGGCAAAGGTTATCATGAAGCTATTTTAATAATTTCTGGAAGTGATGTTGGGTATAGAGTTATTGGAAAGGATCCTCCTCTGCCACCAACTCCTGCCCAAATAAGAGCAGAGAGAAAAGCACAGGCCGAACATGATAAGTACTATTATGAATGGTTTGTTACTGGTACAGTAAGATTATAACTTGGCGAGAATTATAATCCTTCATAAATCCTTGGATTCTTAAATAATATGGCAATTGTGAATTAAATTATTAAAAACGCCTCGGGCAGGAATTGAACCTGCGCACCCCGAAGGGTCCGGATTTTTACCTTTCGCTAATATTACGCGAGTAACATCTTTAGGAGATGTCATCGTAGAAGAACCTAGGTTCTTCCCGTTAGCAATCCGGTGCAATAACCATTATGCGACCGAGGCCTTGTCTCGTGCCATCAATCCAATCTCGCCGAAAAGGAGAGCTGATAAGAACCTACATTCCCTATCAGGCTTGACCCTATCTTAAAGGAGGGGTTGATAAGGGGAACCTTGGTTCCCTTTATTGTGTGATGAGGCATGATTAAATAATAGATAATTAGTTACTTTTAAGGTTTTTTATTACAGGCCAAACATAATCTAAATCATTTTTTTCTTTCCATTCAAATCTTGAATAAAATTCTTTATCCTTCCTCAAAAGATTACTGCGATGCGAAGAATGAAATTTTTCACTTCCAATCCAATTTGGTAAAATTATTTTTCCCTCGATAACTTCAAGCTTCATTGTGTTTTTGTAACCTCGAGAAATCCATAGCTTCACAGCTTTGTTAAAATATAATTTCAAAGCGTTTTCATAACCGCGCCACATCGAAACCACAGGATGATTTCTCCAACCTTTTTTATTTGTTCGATTCAATAAAATATTCAAAATCTGGAAAGCCTCAACTCTTTGCTTTCCAAGCCTGCGACCATCTAAAGTCTTCAGCGACTTTTTCAAATTTGGATAAGGAAGAAATGTTTGCATTTTAATCTCTAGAAAATTTAGGTTTACTTAATCTTAAATAGCGAGGGTGGGATTTGAACCACACGACCTCCGGGTTTCCAATGCGATAGCGTTGGAATGAGTGATTCCAGCAGAATCATCGCTTATGGGCCCGACGAGCACTCCAGACTGCTCCACCTCGCTATAATAATAACTATCTCAATTTACTTTTAAAGCTTTCTAATCTTTAACTAAGAATTAATTAATCAACTTCAACACCAAATTTAACAAAATCTTTTTTTAATAATTCAATTAATTCTTCGTGATTATTTTTTAATTTCTCCTGTCTTTTTTCTTCTTTAACTTTTTCTATTTTAAAATCTTCAAGTTCTAATAAAATATCTTTAATCTCAGAGTCTATTTCCTGAACCAAATCTTTTTTTATTTCTTTTTTATTTCTTTTTATTTCCTCTAATTTTAAATTTATTTTATTTATTTTTTCTTGTACTTTATTGTTATCTAATTTAGATTTGTTTAATAAATCCAAAATCGCTTTTCCATTGTCTTTTAAAAAATGATTATAAAAATCTTCTTTATGGTTTTTTACAATTTCCATTTGTTCAGGAAAAATATGGAAAAAATTTGCCAGTGCTTTAAAATCAAAAAGTTGTCTTAACTCTAAAATTTTTTCTTTTATATCTAAATTTAATTTTTCTAATTCTTTTTGACTTTCTAAAAATTCTGAATAAGCTTTACTCTTTTTTGTTTCTTCTAATTTTTCTTTTAATCTTTCAAATCCACTTTTTTTGATTTTTATTTTTTCTTCAAGAAAAATTATTTTCTCCTTAATCTTAATTAAAGAATTATCTATCTCTTTAATTTTTTTAAAATTTTCTTTAATTCCCTCGACATCTTTAAAAAAATCTATGGTATTTTTATTTTCCCTGTAAATTTGTAATAAACTTTTTGAAAAAACTTTTAGGCTTTCTTTTATATTTGCCATTTCTTTTCCAATTAAAATTGTGGCTCTTTCATAATTTTTAAAAGAACTTTTATTAAAATTAAGGAAAATTTTATTTGTTTTTTTAATAATCTCCTCTAATTTGGTTTCTTCGAGCTCTTCAAGTTTCTTCATTAATTCTTCTACTAATTCAATATATTTTTTTCGACTATCAATTACGATATTTTTAACGTGATCTTTTTCTTTTTTAGAATCAACATTAAATTCTAATAATGTATTTATTTTTTCTTTTAATTCTTTATTATTTATTTTAATTTTTTCTTGAATTTCCAAAACAAGTTTGTTTTCTTTAATTTGGTTTTCTTTAGTCTTGTTTTCAATCCAATCTTCAATTTCAGAAAAAGCAAGTTTCTTTATAACAATCTCTTCACTTTCTTTTCCTTTGACTAATTTTTTAAATAATTCAAATATTCCCATAGTTTTTACTAGTAAAAGAATTATTTAAATCAAACGATTAATAATTAATATTTCTTCAGAATTATAATTTATGCTTTTTTAACTTTAACTGCTTTCATGCCTCTGTCGCCTTTTTCTGTTTCAAATGTAACTGAATCTTCTTTATCAATTATTAATCCTTCTTCAAGACCAGTTTTATGTACAAAATAGTCTTTTCCATCTTCTCCAGTTATAAATCCAAATTCCTTCTCATTATCAAAAAATTTTACTGTTCCTTTCATGTTTTTCCTCCTATAATATAATTTATTTTAGTAGTTTAAAAAACTTCGCATAATTATTTATCTACCTAATTAAGCAAAACACAATTTAGAACAACAATCTTTTTATATGAACTTTTTCTTCACAATTAATGCTTAAATTAGGAATCGATGATGCAGGAAGAGGGCCAGTTATAGGGCCGATGGTTTTAGCAGGTTGTTTGATTGATGATTCTTTTGAAAAAGAATTAAGAAAATTAGGAGTAAAAGATTCTAAACAGCTAACACCAAAACGAAGAGAAATGCTCGTAGAAAAAATTAAAGAACTCGCAGAAACCTTTGAGATTGTAATAATAAATCCATTAATCATCGACGGCAACGGAGGAGAAAGAATAAAATTAAATGAACTAGAAGCGCTTGCTGCGGCAAAAATAATTAATAAAATAAATAAAGGGTTTTCTAAGATAGAAGTTTTAATTGATTGCCCCTCGACAAGTCTCGTTAAATGGGCAGAATTTTTAAAAATTAAAATAAAAAATTTAAAAAATCTTAATATTCGCTGCGAACATAAAGCAGATAGAAATCATCTTTCAGTTTCAGCAGCTTCTATTCTCGCAAAAAGTGTGAGAGAAAAAGAAATGGATAAACTACGGAAGAAATACGGCGAAGAAATTGGTTCAGGTTATACTTCTGATCCTTTGACAATAAAATTTTTAGAAAAAAACGTTCTTAAATTTGAAGACCACGGAATTTTTAGAAAAACTTGGGAAACATTTAAACGCGCCAAAAAAAATCTTGGCCAGAGGAAGTTGGTTTAATGGAAAAAATAATTCCAGAACAACTTCAAGAATTTTATGATGCCGGGTGGAAAATTGATATAGAAAATGTGGTTGCCCCCAGCGGAAATTTATACGTAAGGGTATATCTTTCTCCTGATGGAGTTTGTCCAATTTGCGATCGTCTTCTTGATGCAGGTTCAGAAGAAGAGATTTGTATTCATGACGAGCAAATAACAGAAGAAATTAAACAGGCAAGAAAATTAGATTTACTTTATTCAATTAAAGAAAGAAATGATTTGGCAGCAAAACTTTCTAAATAAATTTTTGTTTTAAAAATAAAACAAATTATTCTTCCCAAAGCCCATAAAATATTTTTTTAAGATGTTTTGCAAATCTTTCGTTTTCAATAAAGATAATTCCTCCAAATTGCATTGCGTCTTGTTGCACTAGTTTCAAAAGAACCTTTTTTCCGTCGACAATGTCGCACCTAACAAAAGATGTGTCCTTGTGTTTTACAATAAACTTTTTTGGAAAATCTCTTTTTATTTTTTTGATTAATTTAGGAAGTTCAGTTTTTTTCGGATAAATTGATTTGAAAACAACGCCGCGTTTAACAGCTTTTTCAATAGCTTTTTCCCATTTTGTTTTAGAAACTCTGTTTGATTTTGGTTTATGAAAAATATTAAGTATCTGCAGAACTTCTTTTTCACATTCATCAAAAACTCTCGACTGAATTTTTGCATTCTCCTCTGAATTAATTCCTATTTGAAAAAAAGGAGTTTCATTTTTTTTCTTAACATCTATTTCACTAGATAATATTTTTAATTTGTCCCATAATTCTTGCCTTCTTTTTTCATCTTTTCTAACCAAGTTTTTTATAACTTCTGAAGCACTCTCTACAAAAATTTTCTTTGGCCTATTTGAATCTTCTTTAATTAAACCTCTTTTTTTAAGACTTTTAACGACGCTGTAAACTTTTCCAAACGGGACTCCTGATTTTTTACTAAGATTTCTCAAATTAGTTTTTTCTTTAAATAAAACTTCAAGAATTTTAATTTCATAAATTCCAAGCCCCAAATCTTTCAATCGTTCAAGATTATCTAACTCCATTGTGGGGTGAAAAGTATTGAATTATTTTTAAATATTTATGGCCTAAATAGAATATGGATTCAAGATTAGTTGTTGGAAAGGATGAGCAAAGCATGATTATTTATGAAAGATTAAAAAAAGCAGGAGTAAAATTTTTTGCTCTAAGTTCAGAGGATAAAGAGGCTAAAGTATTTTTTGAAGGCAGAAGATTCTTTGAAATATATGAAACACCTAATCCTACACCTTTTTTTGCAAATTCTCTTAGGCGTCCTTTTGTTCCGAGTCTTTTTTATTGGGGGGAGTTTTCTTATTCTTTAGGATTGGAGGCATATTTTTCTTTAGATGGGGTTAATTCTTTTTTAAGAAAGCTTTTATTAAAAGATCCATCTAAGAGATACTTTTTAGAAGATATAAAAACTTTTTATGATTCAAAAACCTCCACAGCAACTTGCTTTAATGCAAAAGATAAAATAATTTTTAAAGGGCCTTCAGATTCTGCGCCCTACAACATAAAAAAAATTCTTAATAAACATTCTTATAAAATGTGGGGAGAGGTTGAGTGCTGGGAAATAGGAAATTTAAAAGAAATTTCTTCTAAGGTAAATGAAGACGAGATTGTGCTTGGTAAACAAAATGGAGTAATTTTATTTCCTGAAGAATTAGAATCTTTAAAAAAAGGAGAGATAATTCCCCTTAGTGATTCAAGAAGTCTTTATCATGTTGAATTTGAAGCATTGCATCTTGAAGGAGATTCTTTATTTAGAATAACTGCCTCTATGTTTAATTAACTAAACAAATATTATCAAATTTATTATAAAATGAAAAACCAAAAAATTATGGAAAAAATTAAAGGAGCAATAGAAATCGTGCGACCTCTTTTTAAAGTTACAGATAAAGAATATAAAAAATTTCAGACTCCAGAAATAATTAGGGAACTTAAAGAAAAAGATTATCCTGAATGGTTTTCTAGTCCTGCTCGCTCCAAATATGATTCAGGTTATGATGCTTTGAGAAATTTATTTTATTTCCCAAAAGAATTTCCCTCTCAAGAAGAAATAAAAAAACGACCGTATTTAGAAGTGAGTGCATCTAATCTTGTCGGCTTAGTTTCAAGATATGTCCACCACCAAATAAATCCTAAGATGCTTCACGGAAGTGTTATTTTTTATGAGACAGGATCTTTTCCTGAGGGCCATAAGGACATTATAGGATTAGTGTCAAGTTACCCAGACATAGAATTAGGAAAAATAACAATACAAGAGTTTAGAGGGCTGTTACCTTTTTCACATTATCTTAAAATATATTTTGATAAAGGAAGGCATTTTCTTCCAATCCTAGCAAGAATGAGCCTTCAAGAAGCAATAGATAAAGAGATAGTTCCTTTTGGTAAATAATGATAAATCTTCTTCCCATTAAACTTTAAAAACTATCAGGCTTTTTCTAATTTACAATGTTTGTCAAGAAATTGGTGATGCACGGATTTAAAAGTTTCCCGAAAAAAACAGAAATTCCTTTCACGCCTGGAATAAATGTAATTCTCGGACCAAATGGTTCAGGAAAATCAAATGTCTCTGACGCACTTTGTTTTGTTCTCGGAAGGCTCAGCGTAAAATCCATGCGTGCGACAAAAGCAAAAAATTTAATTTTCTTAGGTTCAAAAATCGCCGGCCCAGCAAAAGAAGCTTCAGTTGAAATGGTCTTTGAAAATTCAGATAATGCTTTTTCAATTGATAAAAAAGAAATTTCAATCAAGAGAATTGTAAGAAAAAACGGCCAAAGCATTTACAAAATAAATAATGAAACAAAAACTCGTCAAGAAATTCTAACACTTTTAGCACAGGCAGGCGTAGACCCAAATGGATTCAACATTATTCTTCAAGGAGAAATTCAGAACTTTGTAAATATGCATACAGAAGAGCGAAGAAAAATAATTGAAGAAGTTTCAGGAATTGCAGTTTACGAATTGCGTAAAGAAAAATCATTAAAGGAATTAAATAGAACTGAAGAAAAATTAAAAGAAGTAATGGCAATTTTAAAAGAAAGAACATCTTATTTAAATAATCTTGAAAAAGAACGAGAACAAGCCCTTAAATTTAAACGACTAGAACAAGATGCTCAAAAATTTAAAGCAAGCATAATTAATTTTGATTTGAAAAAAAATTTAAAAGAAACAGAGAGAATAAAATCTGAAATTGAAAAAAAGAACAAAGAAATAGAAAAAATAAAAAAAATAATTGCCGGACTTCAAGCCACAATTCAAAATTTCCAAGATAAAATAAATTCTATAAATTCTGTAATCCAAAAACAGACTGGGCTTGAACAAGAAAGATTAAACCAAGAAATTGCAAACATCCGTGCAGAACTTGCAGGAACTTCTGTAAAAATAGAAAATTATGAAAATAAACTTTCTCAAATACATAAGGAGAAAATTGATATCCAAGAAACAACTCGGAATAGTGAATTATCAATTAAAGAACTTGAAAAAGAAGCAGGAGTAACTTTGATAAAAGGAAACCAGAAAAAAGACCTTGATTCAAAAAAGCAAGAATTAGAAAAATTAGAAGAACAGAGAAAAAAATTTTATACATCAAAATCAGAATTAAAATCAATTAAGCAAAGAATTGATGATAAATCTAGATTAATGCAAGGATATGAAAATGAATCTGGATTTTTGTTGAATCAAATAAAAACTTTGTCGCGAGAACTTTTTGATAGAAACAGCGACGAAGATAAATTAGATAAATTAAAATTTTCTTTAAATGAAAAAAAAGTTTTATTGGAAGATTTAAATAAAAAAGAAAAAGAATTTGAAAAAGAATCTTCTACCAAGGAATATGAAATAGATAAACAAAGCAAATTAATTTTAAATATCTCTAAGATGGATATTTGTCCTCTTTGTAAAAATAAAATAACTAAAGAACATATACATTCAATAAGCGACGAAGTAAAAACAAAAGTTGCCAATTTAGAAAAACAAATTCACTCTTCAGATAAGAATCTTGCAGAAATTTATAATAGGCGAGAAGTTTTATCCCAAGAAATAGAAAAAATTTCTCAGGAAATTTCAAAAAGAGAAAATGACATTATTAAGCTAACAAATATTAATGAAAAAAAAGATTCAATTAAAAATCTTCACCAAAAATCAGAGATTTTAAAATCTGAAATTCAGGAAATTAATAAAATTAAGAATAGGTTAGAAATTGAAGTTGAAAAAAATTTAAATGTAGAACAAAAGTATGAAACAGCGAGGGTGGAAGTTCAGGAAATTTCCTTAAGAAATGAAGAAAATTTAACTTCGGAAATTTCTTTTAAGAAAAGAGAATTAGAAAGATTAAAAATTTCTTTTAAACAAATGACAAGAGAAGAAGAAGAACTAAAAGAAGAATTAAATATTGTTAAAAAACAACTTGAAGAAAATGAGGAACTTTTAGATAAAAAAAGACGCCAGGAAGAAGAGCTGAGTAGGAAATTCCAAACTCTGCTTGGACAAAGAGATTTTTTTAATTCAAAAATAAGAGAAACAGAACTTCAGATAACGAGAAAGCAAAATGATGTTCATATTTTTGAACAAAATATTAATGATTTAAAAATTGATAAAGCAAGATTTGATGCAATTGTAGAAAACTTGGAGATTGAGATGCTTGGATTTAAAGACGTGGAAATAATAAATGGAACCAAGGAAGTCTTGGGGGCACGTTTAGAAAAAACCCAAGAAATTCTCTCAAGAATTGGAACAGTAAATTTGCGTTCGCTTGAAGTTTATGATTCTGTTAAAAAAGAATACGACGCAATTAAAGAAAAAGTAGATATAATAACTAAAGAAAAAGATGGAGTTTTAAAAATTATCCATGAAATAGATATAAAAAAGAAAAAAACTTTTTTGAAAACCTTGGATTCTTTAAATGATATTTTCTCTAGGAATTTTTCTCATCTTAGTACAAAAGGACAAGTTTTTTTAGAACTTGAAAACAGAAAAAATCCTTTTGAAGGAGGAGTAAATATAATTGTAAAAACAGGCCACGGAAAATATTTTGATGTAAAATCTTTATCTGGTGGTGAGCAAACTCTTGTCGCGCTCTCATTAATTTTTGCAATCCAAGAGCATAAACCTTATTACTTTTACATCCTCGATGAAATCGACGCTGCCTTAGATAAAAGAAATTCAGAACGCCTCGCAGGACTCTTAAAAAAATACATGCAAAGAGGCCAATACATTGTAATCACTCACAATGATGAAGTAATTTCAAATGCAACAAGTTTGTTCGGCGTCTCAATGCATGATGGAATTTCTAAGATAATTAGTCTGAAAATATAATTCATAATTATCATGCACGTGGCATCCATCGGAGGCAATAAAAGATGCTACCCTTCAATGTTTAGAGGAAGTTCAAAAGAAACTAGGGAGTTTCTTTTATATGCATGATGGAATTTCTAAGATAATTAGTCTGAAGGTTTAATCTTTTGTTAATTTATCTATTGCTTCGTCTAGTCTTCCCAAATCTTTCTCTCTGCTATATTCTACGCCATTTAAAATAAGAAAGTCTTGTGTCGCTTCATCAAGTTGTGTTCCATTCCTATGGGACCATCCACACTGTCCCTCGTGAACATACCTTCTTTGGTCTTCCTCTGAACATGCAGTTCTATTTCCTCGTCTATCACAATGACTACAGAAAGATTCAATATCTTTAGTGTTAACGTAAGGGACAACCTCCCTTCGATTTAATAAAAGATCTACTTCATTAACCATAAAAATATTTACCATTAATTTTTATAAATATTTCGCTTTTTGAAAATACTAATTAATTGTAAAATTTAAAAACTCTTTTTTCATTTATTATTTATGTCTAAAGCATTATCCATAGTTGCATTTGTTTTTAGTTTTGTTTTTCCAATTGTGGGTTTAATTCTTGGGATAATTGCTGTAGTAAAAGCAAAAGATGACCCGCAAGCATTAAAGGGCCTTGCAATTGCAGCGATTGTTATTGGGGGAATTTTCACTTTGCTGTTTTTTGTACTGATTTTGGCAGGTGTTAGTTGGTATTTAATAGGAGCTCCAAGCAGCGGAATAGGTTTAGAAAGATGTTTTCTTTCCCAACCACTACAATGTAGTTTATCTGGGGCTAATTCAGATAGTATTTCTTTGACTATAAAAAATTATAATTTTGCACAAATAGAACTTAATTCAGTAAAAATTAACGGATGCGGAATTAGTAATGAGAAAATTTTAGTTCCTCGGTCAGGGTCAAATTTAGTTAAAGTGGATTGTTTGGAAGAATTAGATTCAGGATTATTTAAAGGAGATGTTTCTGTTACATTTACCACAGAAGGAAAAGAGATAACAGAAGTATCTTATGGAGATCTTTACACAAATATAAATTAATTCTAAAACTTCTTATCTTGATTTAGCCAAAAATTTTTTTTCATTTTCAAAAAATAAAAAAGGGGGAAAGTAAAATAAAAAAGAAATTAAAAAATAAAATTAAAAGTTAGTAATAGCTTTCCCCAAGTTCTCCGCTCTTCTCTGGCTTCTTGCTGATTAATACTATCAAGACAATTAACAATACAATAAAGATTATTGCAAGAATAACTGTCAAGATAACAATTGGGTTTGTTGCGTCTGTTTGCTCGTCTGCACCGTTGTTTCCGCTGAAAGTAATTGTTTCTATAAGTTCACCGTTTGTAGTAAATACATTAACGCTGAAATTATATTCTCCTTCAGTGTTTGGGTCAACCTTAATAGTTTGACTTGCACCGGCAGGCACAAAAACCATTGGTTCGTTCACCATTGCTGGCGATTCAGCAACAATTCTGTATCCAACAACATTGTCAGTTGGGTTAACAATCCAAACACTGTCTCCTGATTTGAAAACAGTTGTTTCGAAGTCATTATCAACAACAATTTGAACAATTCCTCTTGAAGTTGTATCGTCGTTTTCAACAATTACTTCAAGTGTGTAAAGACCAGCTTGAACACCATAAGGAACTTCTAAGTAAAGTTTACCACTTACAGAGTCTTCGTCATCTTCGTCACAACTTCTTTCAACATCAACAATTCCATCATCATTGACATCAAAACCATCGTCGCCATCGTCGCATTCAAGAGCAACAACATCCCCGAAGTAACCTGTTTTCTTAACTCCAAGTGCTTCAATCTGAGCTGTTACATAAAGATCATCCAAGTCATTGTAACCAATGTTTTTCAAAACAATTTCTACTGGGAATGTTTCACCAGCATCAACTGATTGATCAACACTTACTGACTTAATATCTATGTTGTATGAAGGTCTTTGAACTCGCAAGTAAATTGTGTCTACTTCAGAACTGTAGTCTTTACCATCTATTTCAATGTTCAACTCAAGTTCATCGCTAAGTTCGTCTTTAAGTTCATAAGGAACTTTCAAAGTCAAAGTTTCTCTGTAAGTTGAGTCTATTTCAACATCAAATTCATCACTTACAGCCTGAACATCAACTTTGTTACCTTCAAGCTCTGCTTCTACTGTAACATCACTGTCATAAACATCTGAAGTGAAAATAACTTTAACACTTATTGTCTCTCCAGCTTCAACAGCAACAGTATTGTAACTATCTACAGATTCACCATCAACTTTAACAGTAACGTCGTTTCCTTGTACAAGGTCTCCGTCACATGCAACAGCACTAACAGTAGCTACAAGAGCAAATACAGCTAACACAGCCAAAAAAGAAACCAATATATTTTTGGTTCTCATATTTGTTATTTAATAATTTAGTTACACAGAAACTTTTGTTTCTGTTAATTATATACCTTAAAATTTCTTTATAAACTTTATGGTGACGACATAAAATATTAATTTTTAAGTACTAAATATGTCACTAAATGTTAAAACAAGTTGTGACTAGCTTTTGTAAATATTTATACTTTTAACACTATCTTTAACAGGATCGGGCGCCTCATTAATAATAACAATGTTTTTTGTCTTCGGTAAATTGTCAATTAATTTTTTTATTTCTTTTTCTTCTGTGACTTTATGTTTTCGTTCACCTTTCTCACCATAAATAATCCCCGAGAAATGAACATGCCAAGATTTTTCTTTTCTAAACGCTAATTTAACTTCTTTAAAATTGTAAGTTTTGTATCTTGCAAGAATATGTGCAAAATCAATTGTAAAACTGCACCCAGTGTCTCTAACAAGCTGTGAAATTTCTTCAATTGAACCAAAAACATTAATTTTCCCAGTGGTCTCCGGCGCAAGTTTAGGCGAATATTTTTTTTCAGCACGCTTTTTTTCTAACTCAATAATTTCTTTTTTAATTTTTTTATAAGTTTCTTGTTTTGATTTCTTCCCATAATAACCTGGGTGAAAAACAACGCGCTTCGCGCCAATCCAAGTTCCAACTTTTAAAGAATCTAAAATTCTTTTTTTGCTCGCTTCAACTTTTTCCTTTTCTTCAGAATTAAGATTAATCCAGTATGGTGCATGAATGCTCAAAACAATATCATATTTTTCTGCAGCCTTTTTGATTTTTTCTGCATCTTCTTTTTTCTTAATATAAACTCCATAAGTAAAAGGAATCTCTGCAGCTCTGATTCCAAGAGATTTGTATCTAGCAAAAGTTTCTTCAACGTCTTTGACAGCACCAATTCCAGAAGGCCCAAATTTAATTCCTGACATTTTTATAAAAAGAAAAGTTCTTTTAATTTTTTTCTGTTTTTACAAACTTAACATTTTAATCTTGTCACTTGTTGCTGAAAAATTTTTAGCGACAATAACTCTACAACCTGCATCTTCACAAGCATAAAGTGTGGGGATAGTTACTCCCCCGTCGCTAACAACTGCGAAAACTTTTTCCCTTGATTTTTTAAGAAAGCTTGAAATGCCCCTAGATGAAACTTTTTTAATTTCTTCAAGGTTTGAATTTAAAATTATTGCTTGATTTTTTCCTTTAATTTTTTCTGAAATTTTTTTTAATTTCTCCTCTGTTTTTTTATCCAATTCAATTTTTTCTTCTGTTTTATTTTTGTAAGAATTATTTTTATATCCATTTCTTTTTTCATAAAAAGAAAAAAATTCCTCAGGAGTTATTTTCTTCCTGAGGTTCATTAAAATTTCTTTTCCAGTTAATTCTTCAACTTCTTTTCCTTCAGGCGCAACAGCAATGTATTTTATTTTTACATTGTCTACAACATTTTGAGCAATAAGTTTTCCGCCTCTATCTCCATCAACAAAAAGAGTGATTTCTTTTTCTTTTCCTAACCCTTTAATTTCATCAGGAAGCTTTGTTCCATTCATTGCAATAACATTTTTCACTCCGGCCCTAAGCAAATTCAAAACATCTGCTCTTCCTTCCACAACAATTATTTCTTTTCCAGATAAATCTCCACAAGGAAGTTTAGAATTTCCATATTCTTGAAGCTCAGCTATTTTTGCAGAATCCTTAATTTCATTTGAAATTGTTCGCGAATCTGTTGAGCCCTCAATACCTTGCAATAGTTTTTTTGCCCTTTCAATTATATAGTCTCTTTTTGAACCTCGCACATCTTCAATTTTGTCAATTTCAATCTGTGAATCGCACGGACCAATTCTCTCAATAGTTTCAATTGCCGCAGCAATTAAAGTTGTTTCTGATTGATCAAGCGCTGTCGGAATTTGGATAGCTCCAGTAGTGCGTTTGTCGCTCCTTTCTAAATCAACTTCAATTCTTCCAATTTTTCCTTCTTTTTGAAGTTCACGCATTTCCAAATCGGCCCCTAAAAGACCTTCAGTCTGCCCAAAAAGCGCACCAATAATATCTGGTTTTTCCAGCGCACCTTCAGCTACAAAAGTCGCATGAATCATATATTTTATAGATACTGGACTTATTTTTGCCATTTTCTAATATTTACCTTAATAAAATCTCTGATTTTAATTGTTTAATTAAATGAAATCTTATGATTTCTAAATAGAAAAATATCAAGAGACTCTACAGTCTTTCACTCTAAATGAAAATGAATCGTGATAATGATATGATAATGATATCTTTCTAATATCAAGAACTAGCAGAATAGGTTTTTAAAGTTTTGGTTATTCTTTTTTCTCTTTTGGATGCTCTCCTGTTAAAAGAAAATTATAAAAGGCACCAACCTCAAAAAGATCTTCAATAGTAGTTTCTGGGAATAATTTTTTAGATTCAATCATTAATTTTAACCCAAGCCCACTATTTCTTGTTCTTATCCTCATTGTATTTATGGTTGAATTAGATTCAAGCCCACAGTATTTGTTTTCTCCCCACAACTCACTTTCATCTCTTGGGACATAAGTTAATCCTTCTACTTCCTTTAAATATCTCGTGAGATAACCATTTTGTTTTTTTAATGTTACTTCTTCAAACCTTGTTCTTTCTTTTACATCTTCCCTATCTATTGGAAGAACATCTCTTTTTAGATTATAATGAATAGTAAGTATTGAGACAATTCCTCCACCAGTCTTCTTTTTTTCGATCTTAATTTTAATAACCATTTATTTGAATTCCCTTGCACCTTTTTAAAGATTTATATTTTAAATTACTTATTTTTTTTCATAGAAAAATATTCTTTTAATCTTCCAAGTTTTTCATAAAGTATTACAAGCTCTTTTTTTATTTCTTGTTTTTCTTCCTTGTTTAGATTCATTCGAAGAAGTTTTTCATAAATTTTCACAGCATGAGAACGTTTCATCTTTTTTTCACATTCTTTTGCCTGCTCTTTATAAAATTGTTTAATTCCTATAAAAATTTCAGCGCGCTCTGAAACATTTGCTTCAACCATTGATTTTTTTATAGCTTCGTCAGCAGCGTCGAAGTTTCCAGCCAAAATGCAAAATTCAGCTTCTTTAACATGGTTTTTATTTTTCTCTGAAAATGCAATTGAAGCCTCAGCCATTTTTCCATACATCTTCGCAACCTCGCGAAACATGCCTTTTTTTTCATAAAGGTCAGCGAGCTTTTTGTAAACAAACTTTTTTTTGTCAAGCGGAATTTCTTTTTCATTCAAAAGTCGCGCTAAATAATCAATCTGTACAAAATCGCCTTTGCCTTTAAGAAATTTTTCAATTTCTGCCTTTGACATCTTTTTATTTAACATAAAAAATTAAAATTTATCAAGTATATAAGTATTATTGATTTAAAACCCAGAATATCTTTTGATTGTTTTGTAAAGTTCTTGTGCATCAAAGTGATCTGTTTCTCCGCCAGGATTTTTAACTAAACAAACATCAGCCCATTCTTTTGCACATCTTATTATTCTTTTTTCTTCCCCATTTGTTAAAGCAATTCCTATTAATTTTTTTTCTCCTGCTTGTTTTAAGATTTCTAAACCATTTTCAGGAAACACGGTCTGCATTCTTCTTGAAGAAGGAAGAGATAAATCTTCTACAATTACTAAATCATATGGTTCATCTATTTTTTTAAGAGCCCTAAATTTATTTTCTGCACAGTCTAATTTTATTCTTCTCCCTTCTATTGCAGATTCATTTCTTAAATAATCTAAAACATAAGTTGAAAAAACAGATTTCATATTTGCTGCAACATATAAAACTTTTAATGTCATTTTAATAAAAATAAAAATTTATTTTTTCTTAGTAATTTCAATACAAACACCTGCAGCAACAGTTGAACCAGCGTCTCTTACCGCAAATCTAGAAGTAAATGGATTTTCTTTTTGAGTTTCAAGAGCTAAGTTTCCTTGAGGTTTAATTCTCACCTTTGCAACATCCCCATTTTTCAAAAAATCTGGGTTTTGTTTAATAACTTGTCCTGTCTTTGGATCAATTTGTTCAATAAGTTCTATAAATTGACAAGGAACTTGGGCTGTGTGAATGTGAAAAACTGGAGTGTAACCTTTAGCTAAAACTGTTGGATGATTAATTACTGCAATTTGTGCAATAAATTCTTCAACAATTGGAACAGGTGTTGCAGCGTCGCAAATTATGTCTCCTCTTGCAATATCTTTTTTACCAATTCCTCTAATATTAACTCCAACATTATCTCCTGCATCTGCTTGAGGTAATTGTTCATGATGGGCTTCAATTGTTTTAATTTCTCCTGCAATTCCTTTTCCAGTTCTTCCAGGAAGAACTAAAACTTTTTGGCCGATTTTCATAATTCCTGTTTCAACTTTTCCAACAGGAACAGTTCCAATACCTGTGATTTCATAAACATCTTGAACAGGCATTCTCATTGGAAGAGTTGTTGGTGGTACCGGCGCAGGAAATAAATCAAATTGCTCCAAAATAGTAGGGCCATTGTACCAAGCCATTTTATCTGATTTTTTTGCAATATTATCCCCTTTTAATCCAGAGCATGCAATATAAGCTACAGGTTGAATTCCAACTTGAGCAAAAAGTTTTCCAACATCTTCTTTAACTTTATTAAATTTATCTTCTTTATATTCTACAGCGTCCATTTTATTTACAGCAACACAAATATTTTTTACACCCATTGTTCTAAGAAGCCATAAGTGTTCTGTTGTTTGAGGTTGAACTCCAGCAGGCGCAGCAATAACTAAGAATGCTACATCAGCTTGTGAAGCTCCAGTAATCATGTTCTTAACAAAGTCTCTGTGTCCTGGCGCGTCAATGATTGTGATTTGGTATTTTTGAGTCATAACTTTTTTATAAGCAAGATCAATTGTAACTCCTCTTTCTCTTTCTTCTTTAATCTTATCCATAACATAAGCAAATTCAAAACCAGCTTTACCGTGCTTTTCAGCTTCAGCTTTTAATTTTGTCATTTCCTGTTCACTAACAGCTCCGCTTGAGAATAAAAGTTGTCCAACACAAGTTGACTTTCCAGCGTCAACATGCCCAACAAACACAACATTCATATTTGGTTTTTCTTTTGCCATTTTTCGTTTGTCTTCTCTGAATAAGGGCTCATGAAAACTTTATGTTTTCTTTTGCCATTTTTTTCTTATTAGAAAATTTTGATATTAACTTAAAAAAAATTGGCTTTATAAACTTTTCTGTAATAAAACAAAGTAACTTTT
>Ga0272443_10004021_pt1 | contig 16563 bp, 18 predicted proteins | sample SSMAcet12_FD_193581 | JGI IMG/M metagenome (GOLD analysis project Ga0272443, IMG submission 193581) | Marine sediment archaeal communities from Little Sippewissett salt marsh, Falmouth, MA, United States - SSM-Acet-12 | ecosystem: Environmental > Aquatic > Marine > Wetlands > Sediment ... | reverse complement strand
GAGACACGGACGCGAGCTTCCCGGATCGCGCAGAACCCCAAGACCCTGGAGCGGGTCGAGGTGCCGGCCAAACGGACGGTGAAGTTCAAAATGGGGCGACTCATGCGGGAGAATCTCAGCAGTATCGCGCCGGAGTCGGCCGAGGCAGGTCAGGAGACATAGGAACACATCCGGCTGCGGCTGCTCACCGAGCTCGTCCGCGGGTGGTATCAATACGGGGGAGATGCCTGTCGAAATGCCCCCGAAGGAGCATCGTATGTTGGAAGGCAAGGTCAAATGGTTCAATCCCCGCAAGGGGTATGGATTCATTGCGACGCCTGATGGCCGTGACGTTTTCGTCCACTATTCCAGTATTACGGCCGAAGGATTCAAGACACTGGATGAGGGAGATGCGGTTGTTTTCGATGTGGTGGAGGGCGAGAAGGGGCCCCGAGCGACGAACGTCATGCCTCAAACGACTCCCGAGTCGTAGAGGCCGCCTGGCTTGGTCGGTCCTTCCCCCCATGCTACACGCCGGAGCTATCTAACGGATTTCCAATCCGATCCTAATACGGCAGCCACTTGCCGCGGCGATACTGCTGTGGCAGATGCGGTCCGGCCGATGACCCCGGACCAGTGCTTGCATCCGGCACCTGCCTGTTGTATGATAGAACGTGTAGAATGCGAGGGATGCTATGATTGCCGGCGAAAGCCAATCTGGCCTAGACTGTAGCGTTCTGGTGCTCAACAAGCACTATATGGCGATCCGTGTGGTCGGCGCCAGACGTGCCTTTTCCCTGCTGTGTCGTGATTTGGCGGAGGTGGTCTCCTACGAGCGGGGCAGCTATGCCAACTACGATTTCAAGAGTTGGTGTGAGGTCAGCCAGTGCCGCCGCGAATTCGAGCCGAATGGGCACGATTGGGTCGCCACGGTTAATTTTGACGTGGCCGTGCCCCGGATCATCCGCCTGCTGTTCTACGATCGCCTGCCGCGCAGCGAGGTGAAATTCAACCGGCGCAATATCTTCGCCCGGGACCGCAACCGTTGCCAGTATTGTGGCAAACGCTTCCCCACCAGCGAGCTGTCGTTGGATCACGTGGTGCCGCGCAGCATGGGGGGCGGTGCGACCTGGGAGAATATCGTGTGCGCCTGCATGCGCTGCAACGTCAAGAAAGGCGGACGCACCCCCAAACAGGCCCACATGGCCCTGATTCACAAGCCCGTCAAGCCCAAACGCAATCCGCTGATCCACATTCATCTCGGCCACGACCGCTACCGCTCCTGGAAGCAGTTCCTCGACCACGCCTATTGGTCCGTCGAACTGAAATAGGCGGTTGATTTGCTCAGGTTGCCTTCCTTCGGCTCAGGCCACCCCTGACGGGAAAGAGAAAGCGACGAGCGGACGCAAGTCTCGATCACACGCCAGTGCCGCATGAGATGTTCGGGCATTAGCAATACGAATAGCCATGATAAGACAGGGTGGACCTTTTCCCGGTCGCAACCGGCGCTGCTGGCGTGTCTGCGCGCTGTGCCGTCGTTACCGCACGATGCCAAGGCGCCATTTTCTCCTTGACTATTATTCGGTTCTGCGACTTTATAGCGTTTTCCCCAGCTATGGGTCCTTGTTATCGCAGTATGGCAGGCAGACCACCTTTTTGACAAAGAGCGAAACGCACGAGGCATCTTGCCGTCCATAGGTGCCGTTGCGCCGGTTACGGCCGATTCTCTGTTCGGGGTGTTACTCCATGAAACGAATCATCGAAGAAGTCTTCCAGGCGGAGGACAAGGTCAGTGCCATCTTGAAGCAGGCGCGCGAACGGGCATCAGAACTGAAGCGTTCGGCGGAGAAGGAGGCGTCCGAGATGGTCAGCCAGGCCCGGCGGCAGGCCCAGGAGACCACGCAAGCGCTCCTCGAAGACGCGAAGAAGGAGGCCGAACGCCTCCGGCAGGAGAAGCTCCAGCAGGCGCAGCAGGAGGCCGAATCGATGCTCCAGCTCAATGACGCCGCGACCGGCCGGCTCGTCCAGCAGGTCTGTGATGCGATTGTGAAGACGGAATGGGAGAAAGACAGCTAGCAATGGCCAGCCCTCTGTCAAAATATGCGTTCGTCAACGCCAAACTCCGGGCTCGGATCAGCAAGATCCTGCCCGACGAGATGTTTGCCCAGTTGGCCAAGGCCCCCTCATTGGAGGCGGCGCTGGCGCTGTTGCGCGAAGGTCCGTTCGCTGCTTTGGAGCAGATCTACAGCAATACGGGCGATTTGAAGCTGGCCGAGCTGGAGTTGCTCAAGAGCGAAATCGAGCTTTATCGGGGCATCCGAAGGTATCTTCACGTCAGCTCGAAACCCCTGGTCGACGCGCTGCTGTCCCACTTCGAAATCGAGAACCTGAAGAACGCGATCAGGATTTACTTTGACCGCAAGATCCGCAAACGCACGGTGGAGACCAGCACCCACTACGTGCTCCACGATCGCATCATCCACGCGATCCCAATCGATGTCGTTCTCAACGCCGAGAGCTTCGAGGAGATCGCCGGCGTCTGCCAGGGAACGCCATATGAGCGGATCATCAGCAAATACAGCCACGTCGTTGAATCCGAAGGGTCGCTGTTTCGTATGGAGGTGGCCTTCGATCATCACTACTACGACCGTCTCCTCGACGCGATTCGCCGGCTGGATCGACGCGACCGGGAGGTGGCGATGCGGCTGGTGGGCGTGGAGATCGACTTGCAGAACATCGGTTGGATCATTCGCCTGCGGAAATTCTACGACCTGCCGCTGGAGGCGGTCCTGGCGACGATTGTTCCCGGGGGGTTCAATCTGAACAAGGCCACCATCGAGGAATTGTATCGCGCCCAGAACGTCGCTGCGGTGCTCCACGGATTCGTCGAGGGCAAGTATCCGGGGCTTTCGGCGCTGCTGTCGGCTCCGGCTTCGGACAGTACCTCGCGGCTGATGCTGATCCGGCGGATTCTGGATGAGATCAGGAGGCACGAGGTTCAGCGCATCATGGGCGGATATCCCTTCACCGTGGGAATTCTCTTGGCCTATTTTCTCCTCAAGGCCGATGAACTGAAGAAGATTCGGATGATCCTGAACGCCAAGCAGGTGGGCCGATCGCTGGAACGGATTGAGAGCATGCTATGATTTTCACGACTCAGATGACGCAACTGTTCGCCGTTGTGCTGGGCAAGGACCGCGAGCGGGTCACCGAGGCCCTCCTGCGTGAAGGGGTCATGCAGTTTCTCACCACCTCCGAGATCGATGTGGCCCATCTGGAGAATCTCTCGGCGGTCAAGCCGGAGGTGCCCTCAAAGGAACTGTCCGACGTGAGGAAACGCGTCGAAGGGGTCCTCTACACCATCGGTATCGTGCCTCCCCGTCCCCAGGAACTGGACTTGCAGAATCGGGTGGCCGTCGATCTCGCTAAGGAGAAGGCCCGCCTCGATCGCCTTGACAGCGAGCGCGACAGCATTCGGGAGCGGCAGCGGTCCATCCAACAGGAAATCCTGAAACTCGAGGACATCAAGCGACAGGTGGATCTCTACGGCATCGATCTGGGGGGGCTCAGGGCGCCGGCGCGACAGTCGATGCTGGCGATGCGGACGGGCAAAATCGCGGTCTCCGCGGTCCAGGAACTCGAAGCGGAATTGAAGGACCTGCCCGTGCTGCACCTGGTGCTGGGCAAACAAGATGGCGCGGCCCATTGCCTGCTGCTATCCATGAAGCGCGATCGCGAGCAAGTTGACCGGATTCTGGCCGGCGTGGGCTGGACGAGCGTCGAATTGCCCAAGGAGACGCTGTCCGCCCGGCAGGGGTTGTCCCAGGAACTTTCGGAGAAGCTGGAGGCCCTCGGCGCCGAACAGAAGAAACTGAAAGACCAGGTAGCGGACCTGGTGAAGAAGGAAGAGCCTCACCTCAAGGCGCTCTGGGTGAAACTGCGGGTCAACGAGTTGTGTGCTCGGATTCAGACCAACTTCAAGTCCTCCTCACGCACGGTCATCTTTGCCGGTTGGCTGACCTCGTCCAAGAAGGAGCGGCTCAATGCGACGATCATGGCCGCCAGCGAAGGACGCTGCTACCTCGAGTGGCACGATGCCGGTAGCGAAGAGACGATTGGCAGCGAGATCCCCGTCGAGTTCAACAACCCCAAGGCACTCGCTCCCTTCCAGATGCTGGTGAGCAATTTCGGGATCCCCCGGTATGGAACCATCGATCCGACACCTTTTGTGATGCCTCTCTACCTGGCGATGTTCGGGCTGATGTTCGCCGACGCGGGGCAGGGGCTGGTGTTGATGGCGCTCGGCGCCCTGGGTGCCTGGCGGCTCAGGCAAAACGCTGCCAAACGGGGCGCGTACACGCTTTCCTGGCTGATCATCTGGTGTGGCTTCGCGGCGACGGTGTTCGGGGTGTTGTTCGGTTCCTATTTCGGCACGGCGCCTTTCAAGCCGCTCTGGTTCGATTTCCATGGGATCGTTGCGGGCCACGCCGAGGCCAGCTCGGTGGTCAGCGACGTATACGACATTTTGTCGATCACCATCTACTTCGGTATCTCCGTCATTGTCTTGGGCTTGCTCTTCAACTGGATCAATCTCATCCGGGGCCGGAACTGGATGGAACTGCTGTTCGACAAGGGCGGTGTCCTGGGCGGCTGGATCTATGGCGGCGGTGTCTATATCGCGGCCTATATGGTGGGCCATGATTACAAGGAATTCCCGCCCGGCGGAACGATCTTCCTGCTGGTGGGCTTGCCCGCGCTGCTGCTTTTCATCAAAGAGCCCTATCACTACTTCCGCGGTGGCGCCGGCCACGGCGACGAGAAGCCCAATCCCGTTTTCATGCTGCTGACGGCGCTGATGGAATGGATTGTCGAGCTGCTCGAGATCTTCAGTGGCTATCTTTCCAATACCCTGTCCTTCATGCGAGTGGCCGGATTGGGCATTGCCCATGTCTGTTTGATGATTTCGTTTTTCACCCTGGCCGAGATGACCTCAGGGATCTTCTCGATTTTGATTCTCATCATCGGCAACGCCATGGTGATTGGTCTCGAAGGTCTGTCCGCAGGGATTCAGGCGCTGAGGCTCAACTACTACGAATTTTTCACGAAGTTCTTCCACGGGACCGGGCGGTTGTATACGCCGGTCTCCTTAAACAGTGAATCTTGATCGAGAGTACGACGGTGGCGCTGCCGGAGACGTTCACCGAGCAGCGCTGTAGCAGTGAACAAGAAAGGATGAGAAGCAATGGATGAACCTGCACGAAGACTGAAGGCGAACATCAATCAGAGCATTGTGGCCTTGATGACGATCCTGGCCATCGTCGGAACCCTGTTCTGTTCCAGTGCCTTTGCCCAGGCGGCCCACGAAGAGCCGACGGTGGAACCGGAAATGACCGCGGAAAGCGCCGGCGTGATGAAGTTCGGGCTGCTCGCGGCCGCGGTGGCCTTTGGGCTCGGCGCCGTCGGTGCCGGTTTCGCGATCTCGCACGTGGGGGCGGCGGCCATGGGCGCCGTGGCCGAGAAGCCGCAGATCGCCGGACAGGCACTGATCTTTGTGGCCTTGGCCGAAGGTATCGTGGTGTTCGGCTTCATCACCGCACTGATGATTCTCGGCAAGCTCTAGCTGGACCATGAAATATTCGATCATAGGCGATGAAGATACGGTTTTGGGGTTTGCCATTGTCGGCGTCTCCGGCAAGGTGGCCACCAACGCGGACGAAGCGCAGCGGGCGTTCAAGGCGCTGATCGCGGATAACGAGACGAGTATCATCATCATGACCGAGCGCATTGCGGACATGATGCGTTCGATTGTGGACCAGTATTTGTTCACGGAGACGTTTCCGCTGATCGTCGAGATTCCCGATCGGCATGGTCCGGCGCCCGATCGGCCGGGTGTCCGGGAGTTGGTGAACAACGCCATCGGAATAAAGATATGATCGTGACGCCGCGAGCCGACGGTTCGCGGCGGGAGCCCAGGGGCCGGTTCCCAATGAGGTAGTTGCCATTATGGAGTCGATGCGACAAGGAAAAGATGCTCTGATCTCAGGGATCGAGGCCGATGCGCGCGCCGAGGAAGAAAGGCTCGTCAAAGACGCCGAGACGCAGGCGGGCGAGAAGACCAAGTACGCCCGGAAGAAGGCTGAATCGTTGCTGAGCGAGGCCCGGGACAAGGCCACCGCCCAGGGCGAGGCGATCAAGCACAAGGCGATCTCCGAGGCCGAGCGCGAGATTAAGCGCCGCGCTCTGCATTTGCGTGACACGCTGATGCAGGACATCGTGGCGCGGGCTCAAACGAAACTCGAGGCCTTGATTGACGATCCCGCCTACCGGACGATTTTGGCGGATTGGATCGCCGAAGCCGCCATCGGACTGGGCGCCGAAGGGGCTCGGGTCAACGCGTCGGCGCTGGAATTACTTCTGATCGACGAGGCGCTGCTGGCCGACGTCGCACAACGGGTCGCTGCGCAGACCGGCACACCTGTGACGCTGACGATCTCGGACGCCGGCCCGTTGGAGTCGCAGGGCGTCGTGCTCACGACGCTGGACGGACGCATGGCGTTCAACAATCAAGTGATAACGCGAATTTCCCGGAAACGGCGTGACATTCAGAGACTGATCTACGATGCCGTGTTTGCCGGTAGCCAAGAAGAGTGATTATGAGTGACAGGATCATAGGACAAGTCAAGCGGGTCAACGGGCCGGTGATCGAAGTGATGGGGATCACCGATGCCGAGATGTTCGAGTTGGTTCGCGTGGGCAAAGAGAACCTGATCGGCGAGCTGATCAAGCTCCAGAAAGACAGCGCCGTCGTCCAGGTGTATGAGGACACGACCGGCATCGCGCCCTACGATCCGGTCTACGGCGCCGGGATGCAGCTTTCCGTCGAACTGGGCCCGGGCATGATCGGCACGATCTACGACGGGATCCAGCGGCCGCTGGAGGCAATCCGGGAGCTGTCCGCCATCTACATCGAGCGCGGCATCGAGGTGCCCTCGCTCGAGCGCGAGAAACGGTGGCACTTCGTTCCTGCCGTTGGCGTCGGCCAGCAGGTTTCCGGCGGCGCGGTGCTGGGCACCGTCCAGGAAACGGAAAACCTCGCGCACAAGATTCTGGTGCCGCCGGCCGACAGCGGCGTGCTCAAGTCGGTAGCGCCCGAGGGCGACTATACGGTCGAAGAAACCATCGCCGTGCTGGTGGCCGAGGACGGCACGGAAAAGCCCCTGCACCTGATGCAGCGCTGGCCCATTCGCGTTCAGCGACCCACGCGCAAGCGATTGCCTCTGGACATCCCGCTCGTAACGGGCCAACGCGTCATCGATGCGCTCTTCCCGGTCGCCAAGGGCGGGACGGTCTCCATCCCGGGCGGCTTCGGGACCGGCAAGACCATGACCCAGCAGGCCGTGGCCAAATGGTGCGACGCCGACCTGATCGTCTATATCGGCTGCGGCGAGCGGGGCAATGAGATTACCGACGTGCTGAGCGAATTCCCGGAACTGATCGATCCCCGCACGGGCCGCTCGCTGATGGAACGCACGATCCTGATCGCCAACACCTCGAACATGCCGGTCTCGGCCCGTGAGGCCAGCATTTATACCGGTATCACCATGGCCGAGTACTTCCGCGACCAGGGCTATCACGTCGCGATCATGGCCGACTCGACCTCGCGCTGGGCCGAGGCGTTGCGCGAGCTTTCGGGCCGCATGGAAGAGATGCCGGCTGAAGAAGGTTTCCCCGCGTATCTGCCCACGAAGATCGCGGAGTTCTACGAGCGGGCCGGCTCGATGGAGGCCTTGAGTGGCGCCAGCGGTTCGGTCAGTATCATCGGCGCCGTGTCACCGCCCGGCGGAGATTTCTCCGAGCCCGTGACGCAACACACCAAACGGTTCATCCGCTGTTTCTGGGCGCTCGATCGCAACCTGGCTAACGCCCGCCACTACCCGGCCATTTCCTGGCTCGATAGCTACAGCGAGTATCTCAACGACCTGGTGCCGTGGTGGGAGCAGCAGGCCGGGCCGGAATGGTTTGCCGATCGTACGGAAATCATGGAACTGTTGCACAAGGAGGTCCGCCTCCAGCAGGTGGTCAAGCTTGTCGGTCCCGACGCGCTGCCCGACACGCAGCGATTCGTTCTGGAAGTCTGCACGCTGTTCAAGAACGCGTTCTTACAACAGAACGCCTACGACAAGATCGATGCTTATTCGACGGTGCAGAAGCAAGCCAAGATGTTGCACATTATCGTGACCTATTGGCGGCGCGGTTCCGAAGCTATCAAAGGCGGTGCCACGTTGGTCAAATTGCGGAAAATGAAAGCGTACCAAGATATCGTGAAGATGAAATTCTCCGTGGCGAACGACGACCTTTCCGGCCTGGACAAGATCGAAGCGCGTTTGGAGCGTGCCATGGATCAAGTGGAGGCGCTGCATGCCTGACCCTCAGAAGAACCCGCTGCTCTCCGGCCGCGAATATATCGGCGTCGACAAGATCGACGGTCCTTTGATCTTCATCCGGAAGACGCACCCGGTAGGATATCGCGAACTGATCGAATGCGTCGATGGCCAGGGGCACGTGCGACTGGGCATTGTCCTGGAGTCGTCCACTAACGCCGTGGTGGTGCAGGTTTTCGAAGGGACCTCGGGATTGACCTTGCCCGGGACGCGCATTCGTTTTTCCGGTGAGCCACTGACGATCTCCGTGTCCAAGGAAATGTTGGGCCGTGTATTCAACGGCCTGGGACATCCCACCGATGGGGGCCCGCCGCAGCGCAGTGACGTCGAACTGGACGTCAACGGTATGGCCATCAACCCCACGGCCCGGCAGTATCCCCGCGATTTCATCCAGACGGGCATCTCCGTTATCGACGGGATGAACACGCTGATCCGCGGCCAGAAGCTGCCGATCTTCTCGGGCAACGGTCTGCCGCACAACGAGCTGGCTGCTCAGATCGCCCGGCAGGCGAAGATCCGCGGGACCAACACGGAATTTGCCGTGGTCTTTGCGGCCATGGGCGTCAAGCACGACGTGGCCCAGTTCTTCGTCCGTTCCTTCGAGGAAAGTGGTGTGCTGGACAACGTGGCGCTGTTTCTCTCGTTGGCGGACGATCCGTCGATCGAACGCCTGATCACGCCGCGCACGGCGCTGACGCTGGCCGAGCATCTGGCGTTCAACGAAGATATGCACGTGCTGGTCATCATGACCGACATGACCAACTATTGCGAGTCGCTGCGCGAGATCTCCACCATTCGCGGCGAAATCCCCTCACGTAAGGGCTATCCGGGCTATCTCTATTCCGACCTGGCCGAGCTCTACGAGCGCTCCGGCATGATCAAGGGCCACGAGGGCTCGATCACGCTGCTGCCCATCCTGACGATGCCGAACGACGACATCTCGCACCCGGTGCCCGATCTGTCGGGCTATATCACCGAGGGGCAGATCGTGTTTGAGCGGGAGATGGACGGACGAGGCATTTATCCGCCCGTGGCGGGGCTGCCTTCGCTGTCGCGTCTGATGAAAGACGGCATCGGCGAAGGCATGACCCGCGAAGACCATCCGCATCTGGCGAGCCAGCTCTTCGCGGCGTATAGTTATGTCAAGGACGTGCGCAATCTCGCTTCGGTTATCGGCGAGGAGGAGCTGACGCCCCTGGACCACAACTACCTCGAATTCGGCAAGCAGTTCGAGCAGAGCTTCGTTTCGCAGCGTAAGGACGAAGACCGCAGCATCGAGCAGACCCTGGATCTGGGTTGGGAAGTCCTGCGCACGTTGCCGGTCGAGGAGTTGCATCGCATCACCGAAGAGGAAATCGAGAAGTACTACGGAAGTTAGCAAACGGCGATCATGGCGCAACTGAATTACGCACCAACCAAAACGAATCTGCTGCGGCTCAGGAACGATCTGAAGTTCGCGCAGCAGGGGTACGAACTCCTGGATCAGAAGCGGAATATCCTGATTATCGAACTGTTGGCCTTGCTCGATCAGACGGTGGATTTCCAGAACCGGGTCGAGAAGGCGCTGGCCACGGCCTACAACGCGCTCGAAGAAGCGATCCTCGACATGGGCAAGCTCAAAGTGCAATACCTGACCGGCGCGGTGAACATCTCGACGAACATCACGGTCAAATCCCGACGGGTCATGGGCGTGACGCTGCCGGTAATCGAGACGGAGTTCCAGGAGCGTCCTCCCTATTTCAGTCCGCTGGGCAACAGTTTCTGGATCGACAGCTCGCTGTATTTCTTCAAGGAAGTGCTCAAGTTGCTGGGCAAGCTGTCGGAACTGAAGATTTCCGTCCTGCGGCTGGCCAACGAAGTCAAGAAGACGATTCGCAAGGTCAACGCTTTGGAAAAGATCGCCATTCCGGACCTGAAGGAAACGGTTCACTACATCCAGAGCCGGCTGGAGGAGAACGAACGGGACATGTTCGTTCTGATGAAACTGGTGAAGGAGAACCTGGAAAAGAAAGCGGCTCAAGACGATGGAGGTCTATCGTGAGTACCCCAAAGAAGATCCTGGTCTATATTGATGGGACCGAACAGTCGATCACGGCCGCTCAGTACGCCATCTGTCTGGCCGCGTTTTACCATGCCGACCTGACGGCCCTCTACGTGATCAACACCCGCGCGATGGAAGACCTTCTCAAGGCTCGGATCTTCCTCAAGGACGAGCAGATGGAGTACGAGCACGACATGGAAGCGGATGCCGAACGGTATCTCAACTATGTCAACGAACTGGCCGTCAAGAAGGGGTTGTCCATCGCCAAGAAGAGCAGCCGGGGCAGCGTGCACAAGGAGATCACCGATCTCGTCAAGGACGACGACATCGACCTGCTGGTTATCGGGGAGTTGTCCCGCATTCGCAGCCGGCGCGACGAGTTCTACGACGAGGCCGAGCGGGCGATGCGCACCGTGCCCTGTTCCGTCCTGGTGGTCAAGGACGAAGACAAGGTTTGGGAAATGTACGAATCATTGGTATAAGACCGGAATACGGATTGGTGTTATTCGAAAGAATTGCAGGAGAAACAAGGGATGTCGCTGATTGACTTGGTGGTAGAAGACATCGTCAAGATACCCATGACCTCGAACGACAAGCCGGATGTCTTGCGCGAACTGGTGCAGACGCTGAAAGACGCCGGACAGATCGATGATTTCGACGCGGTGTTGCAGGCGGTGCAGGAACGTGAGGACAAACTCAGTACCGGCCTGGAAAATGGGATCGCCGTGCCGCACGGCAAGACCACGGCCGTGACCAGTCTGAAGCTGGCCATCGGTATCGCGCCCGACGGGATCGATTTCGACGCCATGGACAAAAATCCCTCGAAGCTCTTCTTCCTGCTCGTGGCGCCGCCGGATCAGTCGGGGCCGCACGTCGAAGCGCTGGCGGAGATTGCCAAGCTGGGCCAATCCAAGGCCTTCTGCAAGGCGCTGGTCGGTGCCGACGACGCCACGGAGGTGGTGGAATTGTTGAAAGGGGAGTAGCAGCGCCGAGCGCGGGTCCGAACGCGCCTACTGCACCGGGGCGTAGATCTCCGTGAGGATCTCCTCTGGCGGCACCTTCTTCGGATCGTTCACGTAGACCTCGCGCGTGGGACCGACGACGCGCTTGTGTTGCTCGGCAATCCAGGTGAACAGCGCCTTGTACGCCGGGGCGCTCTTCTCGTAGGGACCCTGGTGGAGGATCTTGGCCATTGGCCCGCCCGGCAGTTCGTAGCAGCGCACTCGGTCGGTCCCCGGGACCTTTTTGGCCACCGGAATGACCACCTCCACATCGGCGTTGGCCTGCTGGTTCGCTTTCATCGCCTCTCTGGGCGTCTCGTGACAGATAAAGGTCGGGCGGCCCTGGATCTGGGCCCCGCTGCCGGCGGCGAACCGCCAGACCGTGGCGACCATCTCCCCGATGTCGGCGTACGTGCCGCGCTTCCGCGTCCCGACCACCAGATGGGGGGGGATCTCTACGATGGTTACCTCGCTCATGGCGCGATCTCCAGCAGGTTGGCCAACTCATCTCTCCTTCATCGACGCCCTTTGGGCAGTGTCTGCCTGCTATTCTACCGGTGGGACCGGGGATCGGCCAGTCTATTCCGCTGCGGACGGCCTCGGACTCTCGTTCTGGCATTTTCCCCGCGACTTGGTGATTTGGTGAATTTCTGTGGCCAAAGCGCTTGACGAGTCGCCCGGGATCGGCCATAATCCCGGCTTGCTACGCGGATGTGGCGGAATTGGCAGACGCGCAGGCTTCAGGTGCCTGTGGGCTTCGGCCCGTGGAGGTTCGACTCCTCTCATCCGCATTTCCCCTTTTTGTGACCGTGCCTGGCTACCCTCTGCCGGGCAGTATGGCGCTCGGTCTAACGAAATTCATACCAGCAGGCCGATAAAGAAGGATACGTGGTATGGTGGACGCGGTCTGCCTCCGCGAGCCGATGATCGTGATGGCACAGTATGGTCGAAATACTCAAGAGCTTCGAGCAGGTGGCGGTGCGGCTCAGTCCGATAGTCCTGGTGCTTCCCGGTCTGACAGCGGCGGCGCTGGGCCTGTTCATCTGGCTGGGCGGCTTGGGCTTCCGCATGCTGCTGCTCGCGCTGATGGGGGCCCTGACCGGGGCGTTCTGTTCGCTGTGGATTGTGGGGCAGAATCCCGCGGCGATGGTGCTTCTGGGCCTGTTGGGGACGGCTATCGCCGTGGTTTTTCAGCGTTTTTTCACGGCCGCACTGCTGGGCGCTTTGGCGGGGATCATCGTTTTTCTCGTCGTTGCCTGGCCTTCTTTGGTTGTTTCGGAGGGGGCTTTGGTCGGTCAACCCGAGGCCGACGTCCAGGACGGCACGGCAGCGCTGTCCACGGACCAGAGCCTAAACGTGATTCGCGCGTACACGCTCGACGTGACCGATACCGTCAAGCGGGGCGGCACGCAACTGATGGCCTCGCGCTGGGCGGTTGTTGCGGCCGCGGCGCTCACGTTCCTGTTGGTCGGTCTGTTGTTTCGCCATGCCGGCGGCGCCCTGACCTGCGCGATGTTGGGAACGGAGATGATCTTTGCCGGTCTGATTCTGCTGCTGATGTTCAAAGGGTCGCGCCCTGTCACGCGCGTCGACGCCCGGGCGCCGTTCTTTGGCCTGGTGTTCGCGGCGATGGTGGTCTTCGGGACGCTGGAGCAGTGGATTTTGCTGCGACGGGCCGACCAGCGTACTGAAGGCGAGACCAAGAAGTCACCGCCTCGGAAGAAGCCGGAAGGCAAACGATCTTGGCGCAGCCGCTGAAATGATTGATGATACGGCCCCATCGGGGGGCCAGGCAGGCTCGGGGGAGTGCTCGGTGCCGCTGAGGAATGGGAGTAACGTATGATTACCGGGATATGGATGTTGTTGATGGCTGCGGCCGAGGAGACCTCACAGGAAGGGGGAGTGTTGCCCCTAGATGTGATGTGGAAATACGTCAGCTCGCTCGGGCTGGTCGAGGCGCTGACGTTCATTTCGTTCGGCTCGGTCTGCCTGTTCTATGGGTGGCGGGTGTTCAAGATCCTGGTGACGATCTGTTTCGGGCTGTTGGGTCTGTTCCTGGGTGTTTGGGCCAACGATCAGCTCATCGGCGGCAATGTCATCTGGCTGTCCTTGATCTGCACGATCTTTTTCGCGGTGCTGTCCATTCCGTTCATGCGGTGGGGCGTGACACTGCTGGGGGCTCTCTCGGGCGGTATCCTCACCGCGGGCCTGTGGCTGGCGGGCGGCCTGCCCGATCAGTACGTCTGGGCCGGTGGGCTGGTCGGCTTCATCGCCGGCGGCATGATTTCGTTCATTGTCTTCAAGGTCGCCGTGATTCTCTTCACGAGTCTGGGCGGCAGCACGCTGACCGTAGTGGGCATCCTGGCTATTCTCTATCGCTATATCCTGGCCGGGCATAGCGGGTCGTTCGAGGCGTTCGTTTTTGCCAATCAGTGGTTCCTGCCCGCGTTGTTGCTGATTCCCATGGGGTTCGGAATCTTCCTCCAGAACAAATTCAGCAAGATGGACCAGAGCTGGCCCTCGTAGCGCCGTTCGTGCCGCAACACGCGACGGCCTCAAACAGAGAACAGAAAAAGGGCTGCACGTTGACGTGCAGCCCCTTCTTTTTTATCACCTGCTTCCTTGGCTTAGATCGCGCGGCGGCGTCGTATCCAGCCGACCAGCCCGGTGCCCAGGGCGGTCAACAATAGCGCGCCCGGTGTCGGAACGCTCTGCGTGGCCACGCGTATCCAGTCACCTGGCTCGGTCACCTGCATACGCACGGTGATTTGATTGCCGTCGACGCGGTACCAATCGTTCGATTCGAGACCGCGATGGGCAAAGGCGCCGGGGTAGGCTGTGTCGGGATGACCCAGAAGGGCATTGCTGGCGGCCTCGCGATTGCCACCTATATCCGACATGATCCCGATAATCGGACCGCTGAAGGTCCACGTTGCCGTGTCACTGGCGTTTTGACTGCCTGGCGTGTTCAGGAAGATCATGTGGCTGTCAACCCTGGTGCCGGCTGCGATGGAGCCTCCATCCACGGCCAGATCGGCAGCCAGCAGAACATTCTGTCGCTCGTTGAAGGCCTGTTGCTGTAGATTGTCGGCGCCGGGGCTGTCGTCGAAGACGGACGCCGGGGCCCCGATGATGTCCGGCCCGCTCGTCAGCATCGCCTGCGCCGGGCCGACAAGGGCCAGCAGTGATGCCAAAACGGCACCACCGGAAATGAACCTTTTCATCTACCACCTCTCCGTGAAATCTGGTCTGACTGTGTTACGTATCGTGCTATCAAGAAGCCACAAGCCGGTCAGTGACTCGGGCTCTGTTTTCCCATGGGGTACGGCGGCCGATAGGTCGCGTTCGAGGATTCTGCGAAGCGATCGCTCTTTTTCTGGTCGTTGCGCTATGCGGGCGACAGCGTGGTCTCGGGTGGGGCCGGACCTCCGCCATCAGGACGGTCGTTGGGCTGCTGGAGGGCATTTTGGCCTTGCAAAGCACCCTGGAAGGCTTTAGCATAGGCGGACGCTGTTGTCGGCCGTTTGGATGGAGGCGCCTTGCCCCTCCGACGGCCCTTAGCTTACGTACAAGGGAAAACCCGTGTTTGAGTCGTTAACGGATAAATTCAATTCGGTCTTCAAGTCGCTGTCCGGTCGTGGCCGGATCACGGAGGCCAACGTCTCCGATGCCATGCGCGACGTCCGCAAGGCGTTGCTGGAGGCCGATGTCAACTACAACGTCGTCAAGCAGTTCTGCAAGGACGTCAAAGAGGCCGCTCTCGGAGCCGAGGTGATCAAGAGTCTGCACCCGGGGCAGGTCATGGTCAAGATCGTCAGCGATGAGCTGACCAAGCTGATGGGCCCGGTGGATACGCGGATTTACTTTGTTTCGCCCGGTCCGACGATCATTCTGCTGGCCGGTCTCCAGGGTTGCGGCAAGACGACGACCGCGGCCAAGCTGGGCAAGTACTTGGTGTCCAAAGGTCGCCATCCGCTCATGGTGGCCGACGACCTCCAGCGGCCGGCGGCGATCGAGCAGCTCAAGGTCCTGGGCGAGCAGACCGGCATTCCCGTTTACAGCGAGGAAATCAAGGACGCGGTCAAGGTCGCCCGCAACGGCGTCAAGCACGCCAAGGCCAACGGCAACGACGTGGTCATCATCGACACCGCGGGCCGGCTGCACATCGACGAAGAGATGATGGCCGAGGTGGCCAACGTCGCCAAGGCGGTGACGCCGCACCAGATCTACCTGGTCTGCGATTCCATGACCGGTCAGGACGCCGTCAATTCCGCCAAGGAATTCAACGAGCGGCTGGAACTGGACGGCGTCATCCTGACCAAGCTCGACGGCGACGCCCGCGGCGGTGCCGCCCTGAGTGTCAAGGCCGTTACCGGCAAGCCCATCAAGTTCATCGGCGTGGGCGAGAAACTCGACAAGATCGAGGAATTCCACCCCGACCGCATGGCCTCCCGTATTCTGGGCATGGGCGACGTCGTTACCCTGGTGGAGAAGGCTCAGGAGCAGTTCGACGCCGAGGAGGCGGTCAAGCTCCAGAAGAAGATGGCCAAGGGCAGCTTCGGGTTCGACGATTTCCTCAAGCAGATGCAGACCGTCAAGAAGATGGGCGGCATCAAGGACATGCTCAAGCTCATGCCTGGCGTCGGCGGCCAGCTCAAGGATGTGGACCTCGACGGCAAGGAACTGGCGCAGATGGAGGCCATCGTCCACTCCATGACGCTCAAGGAGCGGCGGGACCCCGATCTGATCGACCCCTCGCGGAGGCGGCGCATCGCCGCCGGTAGCGGGACCCAGCCCAACGACGTGTCCGGCCTGGTCAAGACCTTCAAACGCAGCCGCGACATGATGAAAGCGGTCAGCGGGGGCAGTTTCGGCGGGCTCAAGGCCCTGTTTTCCGGCGGGTTCAACATGGATGCCATGAGCGCCGCCATGACGGGCGGACGCAAGATCAAGCAGCGTTCCAAACGCAAGCGTGTCATCAAACGGCGGGGCAAAATCAAGAAACGGCGGTGAGCCGCAATCGTCAAATCCGGGGGCCGCGGAGGCCAGGCCATGACTCGTTCACTCCTGAACAGACGACAATTCTTGCGACGGACCGGTA
>Ga0272443_10004019_pt1 | contig 16566 bp, 13 predicted proteins | sample SSMAcet12_FD_193581 | JGI IMG/M metagenome (GOLD analysis project Ga0272443, IMG submission 193581) | Marine sediment archaeal communities from Little Sippewissett salt marsh, Falmouth, MA, United States - SSM-Acet-12 | ecosystem: Environmental > Aquatic > Marine > Wetlands > Sediment ... | reverse complement strand
TAATTCGCCAACTTGAAGAGCGGCACAGGCGTAGGCAGGCGTCCATTGATCATGCCTACCATAAACAAATGCTTGATAATTTATCAAAGAGCGTTGTCAATTTTTAATCTGACAAAGTAGAATTAAATCGCCAGAATATGACGTTTATTGTTTATATCAAAAATGACTTAACGCATCAATAAAAGTCTCCTATCAAAAAAATTGAAAATTATGAAAGTATTTAACTTTTAAATTTATCCCGAGACCGAAAATTCAGAATATAGCCAGCAACTAACGAAACAATCATACTCACAACAATTACTTTATATGATAATTCCCCAGATAGAAGATAGTATGTCAGACAAAAGGCAGGTGAACCTACAATGCAAAAAATAAAAATTAGCATGGTATTATGTTTAAAATAGTTTTAATTTCAACGTTTGTAAGACCAAAACTTTTGAAAACTATAATTGGCAATATAATATCAATTTAATGGCCGTCACCATGGGAAATAATGACATCAGAATTTCATATTCCAGCTATTATGAAACGCGAAAAGAGGAAGTTAGATTCATCTAACATTGAGAGGCAAACAAACACAAATGTAGTCAGCATGTACCACAAATAGTGAGAAAAAAAAAGGAAAAATTTGCGAAATACTATTAAAAATTTGCGATTGCCGGTTTGAGACTCACATCGAATCGACTGGTGGGGACGCTATTGGACGGCATTTAGCTATATATTTATGGCCAAAAGAGTATTCTCCACCCTAATTTTTTTTGGATGGAGAATATTCCGCTAAATTTGGTTGAAGCCTCATACCATTAATTTTGCGACGTGATCGGCTTTGTGGAGGGATTGGCGCTGGCAACCCGATGAAAGAGACCCCTGGAGTTTAACCGACGATCCAGGGGTTTCTTTATGAATGTGGGGCCAGACGACAATTATTTAGCGACGTAGACACCGCGCTGGGAGTTGGTGATTAACCCCTGCTGTTTCAGCCGGTGCAGCGCATTTTGAACGCTTTTTAAATTCATCTTGAGGCTTTTGACCAGATCAGCAGGCTTCATACCGGTTTTCTTTTTTTTGATCGCACCCAGTACACGGTTGCAGGGAGCAGATTTTGCGGTTTTCTTCGGGGCCGCTTTTTTCTTGGCGGTTGTTTTTTTTCTCACAGGGGCCCGCTTGGCCGCTTTTTTTGGAGCGGCCTTTTTCTTGGCTGCCGCTTTCTTCTTTGGCGTAGCCTTCTTTTTTGCGGTTGCGGCCGGTTTCCCCATAGAGGTGGTCAGGCTATCGAGCCTGGTGGCTGCTTTGCGAAGCGCGTTGGCAAGTGACTTCAATTCCCTTTTGATTTGAGCGTCCGTTTTCTCGGCCTTCGTAGCCATGGTTATCTCCTTTTTTCGTTATTTACCCGTTCTTTCAGTTCCTTGCCGGGCTTAAAGAACGGGAGTTTTTTTGGGGCAATAGTCACCAATTCGCCAGTTTTCGGATTTCTTCCGGTATAACTATCGTATTGTTTGACAAAAAAAGAGCACAGGCCGCGGATCTCTACACGCTCGCCGTCACCCAAAGCGTTGGCCATGGAATCAAAAAAAATCGAAATCACATCATACGCCTGTGATTTCGATAATTGGCAGTTACTTCTTAAGGCCTCAACCAACTCAATTTTGTTCATACAAGCTCCTTGGCGAAAATCCCGTTTATCAAACCTAAACGTAACCAAGGGAAAAGGTCAAGAAATTAATCGGTTGGAGACGGTCACAAACTAACTATCGGGCACACAGGCGGGCGAACAATTTTGTTTCGTGAACTTGCCGCATGACCATTAAGCGGGTTTGCCCGACCTGCCTGAACCCCAGTTGGGCATAGTATTTGATCAGCGCCCGGGTGGCCTTTTCCGGATCTGTTTCCAGCCCCTTGTACTTGTGCCGCTCCGATGGGGCAATGTTGGCCATCAACTGCAAGGGAAAGGCCTTGAGCAGACTGATCTCCTCGCCGGGTGCCCATACACTGATCGTGTTGGCCATGGCCGCCAGGCCCAGCATATGCCCCCGGTAGTTCGGGTACACGTACAGCCGGTCGAGAATTAAGACATTATCCGTGCCCGGCAAACCTGCGGTGGCCTGCAGCTCCATATCCAGCTGGCTGTTGATGAACAGGTGGCAGTAATTTTCCGTTGACTCTTCCAGGCTCAGCGCTGTTACTGGGTCGATCCCGACCGATCGCATTTGACAGGTGTTTACTTTGAACGCCGTGATGGAGCCGGCCACAGCGCCTTTTCGCGTATCGACGATCTTGCCGGCAACGGCGGTGAGATAACGGCCGTCATTGCCGACATCGAAGCAGGCCTCGGCGGTGTAATCGATGCGATACGGGATCATGCCGCCTTCTTTAGGTCGAATTTGATCGGCTTTAGTTTTTTGGACAAGTACAGCGGGTGGCCGGGATGATTCTGTTTGGTCACCGATAGGCAATACAGGTTATCCAACAGGTCCAGCACCTGTTTCTCACGGTCCAGATGGGTGCCGTGCGTGCCCCAGGCCGCCACGGTCAACCCCGCCTCATCGTGCATCTTGACCAGCCAGTAATCATTTACAAGCCCGACCGGCTTGTCGAAGGCCTTCATGTCGTTCGGATCGGTAGCCCGGTAGGCAAAGATATTGCCCATGTACATCCCGCCATACCCCCAGTCCTGCGCGTAGGTAATGCAGCGGGTGACCGTGGGGTCGTTGATGGTTTCGGTGGCCGTGGACGGATTGAGCCCGACGAACAGCACCATGGGCTTTTCCCGGTCCCATATGCGCCAGAGGCTGTAGCGCCATTTCCGGCAAGGAGAAAAAACCGCCCCGCAGATCACCGGTTCCTCCTTGAACAACAACAATTGCTCCTGCATGTTTTGAAAACCCATTCCGTCGAATCAGTAGTTAATGGTATCCAGCCGGATCTCCAAAGCCTCGCGATTCTTGCAGACCACTTTTTCGAACGGGCAAAGCTCACACTTTGCGTTGTCGTACCGGCACACCTCGCGGCCCAGGTACCAGAAGAACGAATCGAGCTGGTTGTGAGAATTGCCGGTTTCCAGTTGCAGATTGATCATGGCCGAAAATGCCGTTTCGCGCAGCATATACTCGTATTGCTTCCAGGTGATATCGCCTTTGCCTGCCGGCCGCTGAAAGATGCCGGTTCTAAGGACAACCCGCATGATATGATAGTCGATCACCGGGCCATAGCGATCATCGTCGACAAACCGTTCGGGCCGGCCGGCAAGGATCATGCGAAGAAGGTTCGCTTTTTTTTCGAACGGGTCGTGGTTGAACCCCTCAAGATCGGCGATACGCTGATTTCTAAACGAGAAATTCGGGATCTGGGCGATATGGCGACCCAGGTTGCGATGAAGCTGCCAACGCCAATACAGATCCTTGTCACTGATCCATTTGCCGGACTTGGAAAAATCGAGAAGCTGCCTCATCTCGGCAAACGACAGCACGGCCGCCCGGGTGGGATCGAAAAATGCCGGATCGCTCTCGAACAGATCAAAATACCGCTGCCAGATCATAGAGCACCCCACCTCCCCGGTGCATCAACATGAGCGCATAGTTGAGATTATCGGTTGTTTTCAAGCGGATAGTTCCTTTGCTCTATCAGAAAGGCAGGTCGCCTGACGCCGGATCTGCCTTGCGTTTACGGTAAGCGGAGAAACCATTTCTATGTATTCTCCAAAACGTCCGGAAAAAATCAACGGTGTGCCATTCCATCTGCCGGAAGGTCGACCGGACCCGGTAGATGCCGTTGGAAAGCCTGACCAGCAGGGCGGGTTTCCGGTCTGTGGGGATGTGAATTCTCCCCAGCAGGGAAAAGAAAAGGCCCAGATCGAAAACCAGCGCCAGATACAAAAAAGAGTTGGCGGCCAGGCACTGGCTGGTGCTGCGGTGCTTGATGTATCCCTGGATCCTGACGCCGATCGCAGAATCGGGCGGCAGCATGCGCTGATGCCAGATCCGTTCGATCGGCATGTGAAAAACGTAGCTGCCAATCTTATAGCGGCCCAGCCGGACCCAGAACTCGCTGTAAACACCCTTGTTGCAGCGGCAGCAGGGCTCGGGCGGTCTTTTTATCCAGGCCCGACCGTTATCGTACCCGGCAAAAACACCGGTCCCGTCGCACGCCCAGCATGTTTTTTGAATGTGCTGCAGGTCGGTGCCGACCCTGTGGCCGAAAGCATCGATCAAGCGCTTTTTTAAGTCGTAGAACCGGCCTTGGGAAATCGCCCCGGGAACACTGTTGGCCAGACACAGATGACGGCCGAGCCAATTACGGAACGCGCCGCGCCCGATGCCGAAGAACATCATTCCCTTCTCCATCGACCGAAGCATGTAAATTTCGGATTGGGGTTTGAGTACGGAAAACAAAAAAACACCTGCCTTTCTTTGTTTTAAGCGATGCCGGGCAATTTTACCGGCACAACGCTCAAATTATTGAAAAACGGGTGCTTGGCGGTCAGGCGGGACCGAGAGAGAGAAAAAAAGAAAGGCAGTATGTTTTGTTGTGGGTCTGTCTGGCTTTAGAACGGAAGCAGAATCCTTCTTGCTTTCCACCAAAGCCAGATCACCAGGGCCGTGAAAAAGGGCTTTTGAAGCGAAATCTTTTTCCAACCGTTGGACGTCATCTGCAGCATCATCTGATCCTGCGGATACCAGCGAAACTTAAACTTGCAGATCTGTCCGCAAGAAGGACAGACGCCTGCAAATTCCACCAGCAGATAGCTGGTGTGTTCGTCCACCTGGCCGCGGGGGTTGACTACGGGCTTTCCGCATTTACTGCAGGCCCCCGACAGACTGGTAATGTGGACCGGTTTGAGCGCAGTCGGATGCGCTTTCAGTTTCTTGGCAACAATCGGCAGTGCGATAGTCGGTTCTGCCATGTATTGTTCCATTACGGTTGCCATTTTAAAACACCCTGTTCTCTCTCTTACTTTGCCTTTCTGGTTTAATTATAGGCAGGCAGTTAATTGTTAACGTCAAAGTGTCCAGCCGGACGCTACCGGCATCGGCCACAGCTTTTCGTGCGGCCGGATGTCAGATTGGATCCCCGGACGGTTTTCCTGTTTCCACAGTCACATTTAACTTCGTACATGGGCGACCGGCTGACCGAATCAGGTCCCTTATACTTGATTACGGTCAGTTTCCCGAAGGTTTGCCCGGTCAGGTCCTTGCGTTTTTTCGACAGCTGCTCTTTACGGACACAGCCACAGCTTGTTGTCGTTCCAGAGGTGAGCGATGATCCGCGCACGACGGTCTCGTTGCCGCATTCGCATTTGCAGCGCCACAGGGCCTTGGTGTAGGGCTTGTCTTTGGGTTTTCTGCGTTCGAGCTTTACAAATTCGATGACAGTCAGTTTGCCGAATTTCTGTCCGGCCAGGTCTCTGATTACTCCCCTTCGCACTTTGGGTTTGTCATTCACGATGAAAGCCTTTCGATCAGCCTGGTGTAGCGTTTTTGGATTTTATTGTTGCGCACGGCCATGCCGAGGGCCTTTTTGCTCCCGATCATGGTCACTTTCTTTTTCCCGCGGGTTACCCCGGTGTAAAACAGGTTTCTGGCCAGCATGATAAAGTGCTGGGTGGTAACCGGCATGATTATCGTGTCATATTCCGAGCCTTGCGATTTGTGGACCGTGCATGCATAGGCCAGCATCAGTTCGTCGATCTCGGAAAACTCGTAGGAGACCATATTCGGCTTTTGCCGGGTACCGAAATTGACTTCGATCTCCTCATCATCCCGGTCGATGCCGGTAATGTAGCCGATATCGCCGTTGTACACGTCCTTGTTGTAGTTGTTGCGGGTCTGCATCACCTTGTCGCCTAGTAAAAAGCGCACAGAGCCCTTTTGAACGGACTCGGTGTTCCGGTTGAGGCGCTGCTGCAGGACGTCGTTTAAAACCTGCGTGCCCAGTGCGGTCTTACGCATGGGGGTGAGCACCTGGCAGTTGTCGACCGATCCGGTCTGCTCGTAATGTGCAGCCACCAGGTCGACAATTATCCTTTGCATTTGTTCCGGGTTGGTCTCGCTGATCCACTCGAAGTCCAGGCCTTTTTCGGGGCCGGGCGTGTCCGGCATCTCGCCGTTGTTGATCTTGTGGGCGTTAGTTACGATGGCCGACTGTTCAGCCTGCCGGAAGATGTGGGCCAGTTGCACCACGGGCACAGCCCCGGATGCGATGATATCGGCCAGCACGTTGCCGGCGCCGACCGAGGGCAGCTGGTTGACGTCGCCCACCAGCAAAAGCGTTCCTTCGGGCGGGATGGCCTTGAGCAGGTCGTCCATCAGCCGGGTATCGACCATAGAGGACTCATCGACCACGAAAAGATCCCCTTCCAGCGGCTCGTCCTCGTTTTTCTGAAACCCGCCATCATAGGAGAACTCCAGCAACCGGTGGATGGTTCGCGCTTCGTGCCCGGTGGCTTCGCTCATACGGTTGGCCGCACGTCCGGTGGGAGCGCACATCACGACCTGCCGGTCATGCTTTTCATAGATCGATGCGATGCACTGGATCAAGGTGGTCTTGCCGGTACCGGGGCCGCCGGTCAGCACGCATACTTTCTTTTCACAGGCGGCCGTAACAGCTTGGCGCTGGTTTGCCGCCAGAGTGATCCCGGCCTTTTTCTCGTAGTCGGCGATCTCTTTTTCCACGTCGGCATCCATCTTTTCGAAGGTGCCGGCCTGATCCAGCAAACCGGAAAGCCGGGCGGCCACGTCGATCTCGCAGTACATCAGCCGGGTTTCGCCCACCGGGTCGTCTGCCGGGCAGCCACCCTCGATCCGTTCGATGTTGATGAAGGTCTTGTGCCGGTTCTCGTCTTTCCAGCGGGTGCCAGCCTGTTCGACGGCGGCTCTTTCTTCGTCCAGTTTCTCGATGATCTCGCGTACCAGATCGGTACCGACCTGCAGCATCTCGGCCGTCTCGGTCGTCAGCGGGCCAAAGGGATAGTAAGTATGCCCCTGCTTGGCGGTTTCGGAAATGCGGTACAGGACACCGGCCTTGACGCGGTACAGGCTGTCATCGGCATATCCCATGGCCTTTGCAATTTTATCGGCCGCGTGGAATCCGACCATATGAATGTCCTCGGCCAGTCGGTAGGGATTGGCCTTAACCACGGCCACGGCATCGTCGCCATACTTTTTGTAGATCTTGGTAGCAAACCCGGGAGAGATGCCGTACTCCTGTAAAAAGGCCATGATCTTCATGGAGGCCTGCTGCGCCTTGTAGCTCTCACAGATCTTGTCCGCTTTTTTCTGCCCGATCTTGGGCACTTCCAAAAGGCGTTCGGGCTCGTTCTCGATCACGCTGAACGTGTCCTTTCCGAACATCTCCACGATCCGGGCGGCCAGTTTGGGTCCGATGCCCTTCACCCTTCCGGAGGACAGGGCTGCCAAAATCCCCTCTTCGGTATCCGGGGGAATCAGCATACAGGCCTGAAACGCGAACTGGCGACCGAACTGGGGATGGTTTTTCCACTCCCCGGTCATGCGCAGGCTGTCGCCGATGGTCGGGTTGATCATTTCGCCCACGACTAGGATCTCCTCTTTTTCCGTGGTCGGCTTCACGCTGGCCACGACCCAGGAAAGATTCTCGGCGTTCTCGCGCTGTACGCGGATGCTTTTCAGTTCTCCCTCGATCACAAGCCCCTGATCGGCGGCGGCGGCAGGATCTGCCGGTTTAGCTGTTGTCATGTCCAAGGTCTGCTGGACCTGGCGTGCCGTCGAATTGTTGAAGAAGCGAAACAGGTAGCCGTGACGCGGATGGTTTTGGAATTTACCGGACAGGTGCAATTGTGATCCCACAGCCGGGTTTTTAAGTTGGCCGGCAATGCGGGTTTTATCTGGTTGGCCGGACTGTTCCAGGGAGCCCAGGATAAAAACGGTCTGATCGGGCATATCCTTTGACTGCTCAATGGCGACCAACTTTCCTGTTAATTTCTGCATCACGATCTATTCCTGCCTTTTTTTAATAAACTTCGATCACGGTTTTTTTATACCACATTTTCCCTAAAATTTCAAGACAAAAAAGCGGCTATATGGCCGGCTCTTTGTTTTTTCTCAGTGAAGGGGCTAAAGGGCCAGATCCAGCTTGCGCATGTCGGTCTTGCGGGAGTACATCCATTCCGGGCGGCTTCCCCAATAGGGGTACTTCTGAAATTTGGCCTCAAGCCTGAATGCAGGTTGCGAGAGGGGGTTATCTATATAATGGTCGTTCCACTGGTTCTCGATAAACTCTAAAACCTTGTTGCGGGCAGCAGGGGCGAGCTTTCTCTGCGGCGGTAGCGTTCGATAATAGCGGTCTCAAAGGTCATGGTGCGCAGCTTGGGCTCTTTAAGCAGTACCTGTCCGGCTTTGGTCTCAAGTTTGCGGGTGAAGTGCCTGGCACGGGTATCTTTACGAGCCTCAGAGCAGCTCCACACAATCGGTCGACTTCGGCGTTTAATAGCTCGTTAAGTGCGCGTTCCACAGTACCTCGTGCCACTTTGTCCAGGTGCCCGCCGGTTGAGCTGTTCTTGTTCGATACGGATGATCTGACCGGTTTTTGCTTCTTTGTTTGTACGCGCGGCTTTGCTATTGTGCACCTGTAGCCCTCCTGATGGTGAAAGTTTGGGTTGTGGTGACACCCTACCTTACCAGATTGAGGCCTACCCAATAAAAATGTGCGAAAAATATTATACGTTATCGGCCACGGAGTTGAAAAAAGAAAAAAATGAAAAGAGCAATGGCCATGAATACGAGAGAGCGATTCCCGAATAAAACGGCGGTTAAAGAAAAAATGAGTCTCTTCAACCGCCGCAGTACCGCAATATTATTTAAGTTGCGACCCTTGGTCCGTCCCAAAACGTTTCCATAATGTGACAATGATGGCAGGAATTACTCCTAAGATTATAAATGTAGATATTCCAACGACAATAACCCAAGAAAACCCTATCATCAACCAATAGCCCCAATGGATCATATTATCTGAATGGATTTCACCATATGGAGCATTATGCTCCCATGCTACGTGCATCATAAATGCTCCAATAGCAATTCCTAATACAGTAGCTGCTGCTCCAGAAACCAAAAATATTTTTTTTGTTGGTTTACCTATCTTCATCACTTATTCCAAGGTTTTGTAATATAATAATGGGAGACCCAGCCACCATAATTAAGTACCTTCTCTTGCGAAAGACTACACTTGTATTACCCAGCAAAACTCGCGGCAAGCACTTGGCGCGGGTTTTGCTTCTGATTATATAATCCGAATTATCCGACACTGGGCTGAGGGCGGCTTTTTGCCACCAGACCAGTGTCGGATAATTAAGGTTGGGTTATGTAAGAAGTAGCACAACACGTGACAGGGGCGGTCTTCGATACAACGACAGCTTCCGAATCACAAAAGCAAAAAATGTGACTGACGGGATTCCGCTTAATAAGACAATGGTGGCTTAAAAAACGGACAATCACTCAATCCTCAACCCCACCACCAATAGGCCTTCTTAGCCTTAAAATATTATATGAGCCACATTTTGTGAATTTAAGGTATCTTTCAAGCATTTCAGGTTCGCTTTCACACCGTATATCTTTGACAATAAGATTGTTTCTTTGACATTTAGGACAAAGAACTTTTGCATTAGGGTCATTAGAAGGTATTGAACCTGCTTTAATCCATCGTTTACTTTCTTCTTTCATTTATTCAACACCTTAAAAGCTTTTTCTGCAAAATTAAATAAGGATTATAGAATGTCCCCGAAGTTCCCGCAATTTTCACAGACAAGCATGTGTGTCGTCACTTTCTAAATGATAAAATTAAAAAAAATATCCCAGCAAATAGGATAATATATCCTGAACCAGAGGAAACATAGGCATCACGAAAGTAATACCCTTTGTCAGATGTACAAATTCTTATGCCGAAATATATAAAGACAATTCCTATAAAAATCAATGTTTTATCTATCTTCATAAGTTTTATCTATCTTCATAACATCTCAATATTAAAACCAATTTAAATCAACTATGCCTAACTCTCTAAGAACTGAACTAGCTGAATATCCTGCTAATCCTGCTTTGCTCCAAGCAAAAGGGCCAGGAAACAGGGCATTAGTAAATTCCATAGCTCCCTGCGGATTAGCAAGGGCATACGGCGCGATAGCAGTTCCCCAAATAACAATCTCCGACCCTGCAACAATCAAAGCAGAAGTATACGTAATATCATCAAGATCATAAAGCCCACTATTAATAGTATACCATCTCACTGAAAGACTTATTGAATCAGCTTTTTGGCTCAAACTTCTTCTATCTCTAAAATTGTACAATACATCAAACATCTGGTCCGATAATCCAATTGACTTATTAATTCCACCCGTTCCTAATGAAATAACTGACTCGGTTAAATTAAATTGCGGCGAGTCTGGAAAAAACTCCATCGATCTTGTCGTTCGATATCCTAAACTATTGTAAGTTTGAGTCGTCAATGTGCCGACATTCACATTTCCATAAGACGCTACATCAATGTCATAAGTAATAGCACCTTTAACAAAATCAAACCGCGGGTCGTATGCACCATGGTCGTATGCCAATTCTGAAAGATAATTTTCGAGATCCATATCAGCATAAGGTGCCGGGGGTCCAACTTCATCGAAATAATAGCCACTTCCGGGAGCTGTTTTTTGCCAAAACTGGCCGCTCGGATCCACAAAAATAAGCGGATTATTCAAACAATAACTGTATCGATTCAGGCTCTGCGGATTGGCTGGATTCGGAACAATACTATCCGCTGATACAAACAACCCAACAACCGGATCATAAAGCCGCGCATCGTAATTATAAAGCCCTGTCTCCCCATCGCGTTCCTGGTCCGTATATTTATACCTATCTACGGGAGTACCTGTTTGCAACCGCACACCACCATAAGGTAGATATTCAACAGTTTCCACTGAAGCACCGGAAGAATCGGTAATAACGGCTGAACTGCCAAGATGGTCTTTATGAAAATAATATGCTCCTACCGCGGAAACCTTGGCGACCCTCATTTCACCTGCAAAAACATACTTGGTGACAACTCCTCCTTCAACTTCATAATGATTTCCGATATAAAAGGTCTTGTTCCCACCGGATACGGACTTTTTGGCCCTTGTTCCACTGCCGTCATAGACAAAATTCGTGGTTACTGTAGTACCTCCCTTTGTATGGTCTATCTGGGTCGGCATATTGTCGGCATTGTAAACGATGCTGCGGGTTGCCACTTGGGCTAAATCAGTAAAATCCGGGCCAGCAGTCATGTTACCGTTGTTATCGTAAGTGTAGTTGTAAGGTACGCTGTTAAAAGTGATTCCGCTTACCGCATGAGCCTGTGTTCCGGTATATTGATACAACATGCTATCGGTGCCGAGATCATTGGAGGTAATATTTCCGATTGCATCGTATGCGTAGCTGATTGTTGAATAAGCCCCACCGCTTGTCTCACCAGTAAGCCGGTGCAGGTTGTCGTATGTGTAAGTCAAAGTGACACTCCTTAACGCATCGACCATACAGGTGATGTCTCCGGCTGCGGAATAGACATAACTGCGGTCTTGGAGTGTCGTGGAGCCAGGCCCGGTTGTTGTTAAACCTATCAGGCGGGTAGAAAGTGTATCATATATGTAGGTAGTGATTGTTCCGTTGCCATGTTCAATTTGTCCCATCTTGCCGGTAGGCATGTACCCCGAAATCTCGGCATAAATAACACTGTCCGACCCTGAAACCATCTGCAACAAATTAGTTCCCGGATAATAGTAGTTGTCCACCTGATATGAGTCTGGATAAATTGTGCTGGCCAGTCTTCCGGCAACATCATAGTCGTATTGGATTTTGTAAGAATTTGAATCCCCCACGATATTTTTTGTGACGCTGGTGGGTCGCCCCATTTCGTCATAGCCATCGTAGGTCGTGTTAACATTCGTATTGGATTCGCAATAGAGCTGCCCGATCCCGTTGGAAATAGAAATATTATCGTAGGAATATGTAGCAGTCGGATCCGATGTGGAATACGTTTTGGATACAACTCTGTTGAGTTCGTCATATGCAAAGCTGGTGGTCTGGCTTTTAGGATCGGTTTGGGTCAGCAGGTTGCCATTGCCATCGTAGGTGTATGACCAAATACCCATATCTGGGTCATCAATGCTGGTTTTCCGCCCTAATGTGTCATAGGCAATGGTGGTTACGTTTCCCAAGTGGTCCGTGACTGACAGAAGGTCACCAGTGGCATTGTAGGCATTATCCGTGTATTGCTGTCCATAGTCCGCGAATTCTGTAACTTGGATAATCCGTTCCAGGTAATCTTTTTTCACTTTCTTTTGTTTTCCGTCAGGATCGGTAATGGTCGTGGAGAATCCGTTATAGCTGAACAGTGTTTGAACCGTTGGGTTTTGACCGTCCGGGTTTGTTACGTTTACCGGTCGGCCACGATAATCAAAAATAGTCTCGCGGTAAGGATATTGTGCTGGTTCCGTTTGAGGGTAGCCCGTTAACGAACCGATGAACGGTCCGGTAGCCAGATAGTTTCTGCCCATATTGTCGTAGTACGACTTGGTTACGATTGACTCATTGTTCTCTCCGAAAGAAATCGTCTGAATTACACGATCAAAACCATCTATAAAAAAATACTGGTCAATGGTTCCACCCACGTCGTCATCATTAATCTTAGAAATTATGTAGCGAGGAATAGGTGAATCAAAATATTCCTTTGCAGTTCTACCTCCATTAGGATAGTCCACTTGGACGGTCCTGCCGAATTCGTCATAATGATAATAGGTGTATTGATTGTTTTGATCTCTAAATGATGTGGGTTTACCAAAGCGGTAGTCATAATTCTCATAGGTTTCTACATGTGCTACACCATTGGTAGTTGGATAAGTCACAGTATATGGATAAGTAAATGTTTGGCTATCGTAAGAGGTTTCTGTAATATAACCTAAAGCATCTTTTACTCTAATAACATTTCCATAAATGTCGTATCCATATTCAATACGAGGACTTTGGGATGGGTTTTGTGAAAGCCATCGGGTTTCAGCCTTCAAATTCCCCGTGCCATCGGTGAAATATTCATATGTTGTTTCACGAACTTTCCCACTTACATCACCCGTAATACTTTCTGTTTGCTTCTTCCATAACCATCCACCAAAATTTTGCCAAACATATTCGTTCGTTATCTCCTCTGCATCAGTTCCTGAAATAATAATTTGGATCGGGTTTCCGCAATCAGTATTGTAGGCATAGTTTTCTTCTTTGAAAACAGTAGAGCTGTCGTAATCCTCTATCCTTTTTTGGGTCAAACGAACATGCTTACTTGCATTTTCAATCTCTATTGATTCCCAATCAAAAGTTGCAAGTTTCAATAAAACACCGCCTTCTGAGACAGGAGCATTGAAGCGGATTTCAAAAGGTTTTCCTTTAAGATAATAATCGTTATGGAAACTTTTTTTCTCAATTGTGTCATCAGGGTTTGTTTTGATAAATTCTGCAAACCCTCTGAATTCTCGATTTTCTATATCATAATATCCTCCGGTATAAGAAAAATGAGTGGTCACTGGAGAATGAATCCTGTCATCTGTCGTTCGAGAGGATAGAGTTTGCAGAATAAATGGCAAAAGCGAATTTTCGTAATTGGACGATGGAGTATATTGAAGATTTGTTTTTAAATGATAGTTTTCCTCAGACTGATCTTCCCCAAAGGTTGTTGATATAGAAGACAACAGATCGGGAAATTCACTACCTGTTTTTGCCAATGTTCGTTTATTATATCGATATAAAAAAATGTCATCTTTTCCATTTCCATTGAAGTCCAAAGGAAAGCATCTGTCACGGATCACACCAGAATAATTCAGAAAATTAAATCCTGCTATTTCGTTAGAAACATTTACAGCTTCGAAGGTTGAATCGCCATTCGAACTGTAGACAATAGACTTAATTGATCCGGTTCCACCTTCACCGTAACCATAAAGGTGAAGATCACTCATCCCATCACCATTATGATCAAATGGGAAGGCTTTTAAAATGTAATTTTCAGATAAAGCTAAGCTGTATCCGCCAAGTGATAATGAGTTGTGAACTGTAGTGAAAGTGCCGTCACCATTTGAGCGGGCTATGGCTAAAAACCGGGAAGAGTAAGTTGATGGCTTAAAAATAAATAGATCGCTAAGTCCATCACCATTGTAGTCGAATGGAAAAATTGGGTCCCAATTAGTGAAGTGCGCACCGCTAATTTGTGATATGCTGCCAAAAGTTTCAGTTACTGTGAAATTACCATTTCCGTTGGATTGAGCAGCGGCCATAGCACCATTTTTATAGATGCATAAATCACTTTTACCATCACCGTTGAAGTCGAAGGGAAATATTCTGACTTTGTCTGTTGATCCACTAGGGATGATGCTGAATCCACCAATACTCGTAGAAAAAGTTTGAATAGTAGTAGTGAATGAGTTGCCATTTATAACTCTAGCGGTACCACCACTTGGACGATATATAAAAAGATCGTTTTTTCCGTCACCATCGTAGTCAAAAGGAAAAATTGCAGCATTGGATAAATTATCACCTGCCAGGTTCCCAGCGTTATAAATTTCTTCAAAACCTTGTCCATCATCTTTGGCTTTGGCAATGTAAATCGCATTTTTTCTATAGAATAATAAATCACTTTTTCCATCACCATTGTAGTCAAACGGAAATACTGAATCCTGATTGGTGTAATAATTTCCATCATTGGTTGGGATATATCCATCGATTGTATCATCAAACCAAGAAGGTTTGTTATAGTCTCCGGTTCCGTTTGATTCGAAAACACCAATAGTGCCATGCTGTTTCAACAAACCGATTTTGTGAATAAGAAGATCTTTTTTACCATCTCCATTAAAATCAAATGGGGTAAGCTTATCAACTACAGTGACTAACCCTCCCCCCCAATCATTAACTTCGAAAGCCCAATTTGCCAAATCATCATCTGTGGCAATTTGGTCTGTAAATATTAGCTGATCGTTATCTGTTTGGTACCGCATTTGAACAGTACTGTTAATAGAAATTCCATCGCTACCAATCTTTGTTACTTTTTTAAGTAATGATCTGTTTGAGCGTGAGCTATATTGATATTCCATTTCGTATTGACAAGATAGAACATCATCACCGTATACTTCTATACGTGATAAACGTTTTGCAGTTATTACTGAATCATATGAACGATAGTTCGTAGGCAAATCAGTTCTTTCATCATCATAATAAAATAAAATTTTATTATTTGGTAATAGGCTTCCATTTCCTGTATATTCAATTTCTTCAATATAATTTTGTCCTTGATCTTGAGCTTGATATTGATATTGGATATAATTACCATTTGAGTCTTGGACGTTTTCTATAAACCACTTGAAGACACCGTTAGAATTCTCTTGCCTCGCTTGAAGGGTTTGGCCATATTTAATAATTTTTCCATCACGGTATCTTACCTCCCAACCGCTATTCTCATCTAAAAAGTAATACTTTGAGAAGTGATTTTCTATTTTAGCTCCGTAATATCCCGCCCCCCATCCTGCACGCGTGTCGCCGGGAATGCAATAATGTACCAAAAACGGGAACGAAAAGTGTACCACCCTTGAAAGGCAACCCATGGTAGATTCCTTCCTTAAAGGAGGGCGTCGCCATGATCGCATGGGAGGTGTACATGGATATTGTTGCATTACATCGACAAGGGCATTCCGATCGGGCAATTGCCAGAAAGCTGGGCGTTCATCGCAATACGGTCAAAAAGTACATCCATGAGGGGCAAACGCCTCAGTACCATAAAGGTAAGCGCAAAGAGAGTATTCTGGCGCCCTACTACCAAGTCATCGATGATTTCATGGAAGATGACGATTACCGCGCTACCTGGATTTACAACCGGATCCAGCAATTGGGATATGCCGGCAAGTATGACACCGTCAAAATCCATGTTCGCAAGTTGAAAAAGAAACTCCGGCGCCAGGCTTACATCCGTTTTGAGACGACCCCCGGTCTCCAGGGCCAGATGGACTGGGCTGACTTCCAGGTCGCCGATTACCACGGCGGCAGTTTCACGGTTTACCTGTTCGTCCTGGTCCTGGGATTTTCCCGGGCCATGTTTGCCATGTTCGTCGATCGCTGCACCCTGCAGGCCTTCATGGATGCCCATATCCATGCGTTTCACTACTTGGGCGGCATTCCCATGGAGATGCTCTATGACAACATGAAGCATGTGGTGATCAGCCGCAAAGGCGGCCAGACGGTGTTCAATGTGGAGTTCACCCACTTTGCCAATCATTACGCATTCAAGCCCGTGGCCTGTCCGCCATACAGCCCTTGGGTGAAAGGCAAGGTGGAACGCCCGGTGGACTATATCCGAGAAGCCTTCTGGCGGGGCTATACCTTTACCACCATCGAACAGGCCAACCGGGACCTTCCCAAATGGCTGACCGAGACGGCCAATCGCCGCAGGCACGGCACCCACCGGCAGATGGTGGATATGCGCTGGCAACAGGAACTGACCAGCCTGAGTCCGTGTCCTGCCAGCGATTACGACACCTCCATC
>Ga0272443_10004018_pt1 | contig 16569 bp, 9 predicted proteins | sample SSMAcet12_FD_193581 | JGI IMG/M metagenome (GOLD analysis project Ga0272443, IMG submission 193581) | Marine sediment archaeal communities from Little Sippewissett salt marsh, Falmouth, MA, United States - SSM-Acet-12 | ecosystem: Environmental > Aquatic > Marine > Wetlands > Sediment ... | reverse complement strand
AAGTAGTGTCGGACTAACTAAACAAGTAATAAGAAACTATGTTCGACAACAGGGGATGCAGGATTCAGGTCAACTCAAACTTGAGTTGTAGCAGTAAGTACCACGGGTTTACCCGTGGGAATCTATTTTTGGCAAGAGAATTAGACAAATTTGTTGTAAAAGTAAAAAGTAGAGACTCTTAATTTTATATGAAACTTTCTCTGATCATTCCTATTTATAATGAGCAGGATACGGTCGCTCGCTTATTAGAAAAAGTGGCGCAAGTAAAAGAAATTCACCAAGTGGTGATTGTAGATGATGGCTCTCAAGATGATTCAGTTGAAGAAATTAAAAAGTTTTTGCAGGGTTTAAAGAGAAAAGATCAAAAAACTGCTGATAGATTTGAGTTTTATGAAAAAGAAAATGGGGGTAAAGGCTCTGCTGTTCGCTACGGTTTAGAAAGAGTCACTGGTGATTACGTTTTAATTCAGGATGCTGATTTAGAATATGATCCGGCGGATATTCCGTCTATGTTGCAGTTTTTAGAAAAAGAAGGGGTGGAAGTGGTTTATGGCTCGCGGTTTATTGGTCCACATTCTAATTTGCTTTTTTGGCATCGAGTCGGTAATAATATGCTGAATTTGATTGTTAATATTTTGTATAACACTACTTTATCAGATATGGAAACTTGTTATAAATTAGTGCCGACAGAGTTATTAAAAGATTTAGATTTAAAAGCTAATAGTTTTGAACTGGAGCCAGAAATTACTTGTAAAATTTTGCGTCGGGGCATTAATATTTTTGAAATGCCGATTAGTTATGTTGGTCGAGGTTTTGAGGATGGGAAAAAAATTACTTGGAAGGATGGGTTTGTTGCTCTTAAACAGATTATTAAGTTGCGTTTTTAAGTTCGTATGTCTAAAAAGCAAGTTGAGATTTTTTTTAAAAAAAATTATGTGCAGCTTAGTTTGGTGTTTTTATTAATAATTTTGTTGCGCTTTTATCCTTTTATTTTTCAACAAAAGACTTTAGTTTTTGGTGATAATTATTCACTAATGGTGCCTGGGAAAGTTTTTACCGCCCAGTGGCTAAAACAAGGCATTTTACCGCTCTGGAATCCAACTATTTTTGCTGGTATACCTTGGCTAGCTGATGTTAATCAGTCTGTTTTTTATCCTTCAACTTTGTTGTTTATGGTTTTTTATCCGGCGACAGCCTTGAATTTAACTATTATTTTGCAAATGCTGGTGGCGATGTTAGGCATGTATTTGTTGGCGAAAAAATGGACAAAAAATCATTATGTGGCTCTGGTGGCTGGGGTGTTGTGGACTTTGTCCACTCAACTGGCAGACGGGACAAATAATTTGTCAATTATTCAATCTTTACCTTGGCTGCCGTGGGTGAGTTATTTTGGCTTGCAATTATTTGCCAAGCGCTGGGCAAAAGTTTGGTTTGCGGTGGTGGTGTGGTTGCAGTTTGCAGGCGGTTATCCACAGCATGTGCTTTATGCGATTTTAGCCGCGGTCGGTTTAGAGTTGATGCAAGATTGGGGCAAAATTGAAAAGAAAAAGTGGCTGCTAACTTGGTTTGAGACTGCAGTTCTAACAGTTGGTCTAAGCAGTGTGATTTGGCTGCCTTTTATTCAAGCTCTGCTTAACTCGACGCGGATGCAACAGTCTTTACATCAAGCTACGGCTGGGTCTATGCATCCTTTGATGTTGATTAAACTGCTAGTGCCGTATTTTTTTGATAAGCCGCTTGCTGGATACAAATGGGGCCCAGCTTGGAGCGGTCATCCGAACATGGTTTTTTTTGTGAGTTGGTTTGGGCTGCTGGTTTTGGGGCTGAGTTTTAATAAGCGACAGCAGCGAGATAAGTTATTTTTAGGTTTAATTCTGGGTAGTTTGATTTTTTCTTTAGGCGGGTTTTTACCAGGATTTTTTTTGATTCAAAAAATAATCCCATTAATGCAAGTGGGGCGCTATCCCAGCATGATTTTGATTGTGACCAATATGTTGGTTAGTTTATGGGTGGCGGAAAAATTAAAAGACTTTAAAATTAAACAAAAAATTTTTAAGAAAATTAATCTAGGCTTATTACTAATTTTTTTGTTAGCCAGTTTTGCTTGGTTAGTGAGCCGCTGTTGTTTTGCTGAAATTTGGCAGCTTGGAGACAGTTTAATAGCTCACAAGTTAAGTATGAGTGCTTTCCATACTCTCGCTCGAGATCAGATTATTGCTGAAAATATTTTCTTAAATTTGTTAGTGAGTGCTGGCTTGTGTTTATTTACGGTTAATGTCTGGCAAAAAAAGAAAAAATATCTAGCTCTGCTAGGGATTATTTTAAGCATGATTTATGCCACGCAAGAAATTTTCTTTTTTGCTCCTCAGCAGGTTTATGATTTGCCAGAACCTATTTTTGCTGAATATCAAAATCAGCAATACCGCTGGCTAACTCGTAATGCAAATGTTCCTTATACTAATTATGATTCTTACTGGGAGGCTTTAGTGGTGAGAAAGCCTTTTTCTGACTCTTTTGTGAATGAACAAGAGTTGCAGGATTTTGCCCATTTATCCCGTTTACAAAAAAGTGCTACGCCCAATTGGAACATGGCTTCAGCGGCTGTAGATCAGCAGTTAAACTTGATACATGGCTATACTTGCCTGCTGCCGCAAAATTTTGCGCAGCAGTGGGCTAACTCAGCTGAAGCCAGGATAAACTTTATTGGCCAAATTGATTTAGCAGACGAGCAAGACTTGGCGCTGCTGCGCCACTGGGCAGTTAAATATTATTTAGTGGATAATTGGTTTGAAGTTAAGGAAAATTTTGCTGATTTAGGGATGAAATTAGTGGCTACAGACGGTGATTACCAGCTATATGAAATCTCGGATACTTTAAGCCGGTTTAGGTATGAAGACGGGACTGCGGTCGAGTTGTTAAATTTTAGCGAAACGCCAAATGAGATTAATTTAGAGTTTAACAATGAACAGGGTCATGAATATTTGATTATGGCTGACCGGTATGATCCAGGTTGGCGGGCGTGGGTGAATGGTGAGGAGGTGGAGGTGGAAGAGTGGGAGGGGATGAGGAGGGTGAGGATAGGTGAAAAAAATTGTAAATTGAGATTGTTTTTTAACTATTAATTAAGGAATTGATTTCAGGTAGTATTTAGATATGTTAGAAGAAGTTTCTTTTTTTGAACAAGAGTCTCTGTTTTCTCAACAAGATATAACTTTAATTAGAGAGAACAGTCTGAAAATTGAAGGAGAATCTGATTTCATTATATGGGAAAAAATTCAAAAAGAATGTCAAAGTTTTGATATTGATTGTTACGAAATTGCAAAAACTGTTTTAGAAGGATGTAGCAGATTTGAGCAATCTGGAGAATCAATTTTGTCACAACTCACAGTAGAGCAGGAACAAGCTATTTATTTGTTTTTGGATAAAGGGGGTATCTCCGAACTAATTCAAAACAGACATGGAAAAGCAGTTTGGCTCCAGCTATTAATAGAGCTTTATGGCGGTAGGCAAGATGAAGGATCACCTGTGGCCTCCCAGGATCATCATCGACAGATTATCCAAAAAGAGCTAGAGTTTCTGCAAAATTTAACTTCAACTGGTGAAAAAGAAATTATTTTCCCTGAACAAATGGTTCGGAATCGACTATTTATGGTTTACATGGCTATTAGTTCAGGACTAGAGACAAGCGAGACAAATGAGATGTATGAAGATTTAATGAAGATTTACAAGGTAGATCGTCTTAATCTTGAAGCTGAACAACAGCAATTTGTTGCCACAATTCTAGAAACTGACAATTTAGAAAATATTGACGGAATTTTTGTTCTCAATGCTGATTTAATAGAAATAGTCCGTCAGTATAAAGAAAATTCTAAGATACTACTTAGGTTGGCTCAGTATTTGGAAGAACACGCAAATCCTTATGCATATTCTGATGTTTTAGCAGAAATTGAAAGATACTTAATGTTATCAGACTATAGCTCCAATGGCATAATTACTGTAGAAAGATGGGGAAAATTGGTTTCTATATATAATGATCCTGCAACATTTATATTTGCGTTGGATAATTGGAGTAGTTTACCATCTGAGGATATTTTAAGAATCTATAAAGAATTACCAGATCAAACTAAACGTTTTTTTTTACAAGAAGCTTTGAAGTCTGGCAAAATAATTCCCGAAGATATTTTGCAAGCTGGGTTAGGGTACACACCCATAGAATTATTAGAAACAGCTATTTTGAGTTCTCCTGACCAATTTGGTTTATTATTGGAATATGTAGATATAAACATTTTGTTTCAAGGAGCGGGTCGGTTGATCCAAGCTTGTGCTGATTCTTCGCACATAGATACTTTGCCTAGAGGACTAACGACTATCTTTGAAAAAAATCCTAATTTGTGTGTAAAAGCAGTCTCACAAACAATAGGTTTTGGGGGAGTTGAGCTCTTATCAATTATTCCTGGAAATTTGTTCGGTATGGCTTGCTCACAATCTTGGAACGTAGAGACAAGTCAAGCCACGATTGGTTATTTAATTAGACATGAAGCTCTTCAAGATTGTCCGGTAGAAATAATAGACAGTTTAACTTTAAGCGCGGAAGCAGTTATTGCATTAGTTGAGCAAGCTGGGGTATTTAAACTTACCGCTGATCTAGAAGCTAAACTTAAAGATTTAAGATTTACATCTAACGATGTTGTGTCTTTATTAAACTTCGCTATTAGGCAGGGCTCTATGCAGAGTCTTGAAAAGCGTTTGGGTAGTGAGAAAGTAAGCGAGTTGTTAGAAAGAACTCTTCCGCAGATTTATTTGGAAAGATTGTTAAAAAATAGCGTCCATGAAGGATGGCGTTCAGTACCTGCTGAATTGAGAGATTTCTTGATCTATTCTCATTGGGAAAGATTTGAGCCAACTTGGGTGATGACTAAGGATACTCAAGCTATTGCTCAAATGGCCCAAGCTTCAGGGTTAGATGCATTACAAGCTGATTCTTTTATTGATTTTTCCAATACAGAATTTGCTCCTTTCGAAGCAACCTGGGATGCGCAGAGAGCTGCATTTGTCGGTTGTCCTGATTATGTGTTAACTCAGGTTTTAGATTCTCAGGAGTTTCAGAGACTCTACTCTGATTATCATGAGTATTACAAACAATATTGGACAGCTTCAAGAGGAGAAAAAGCCTTAATAATAAGGGCAGCTTATAAGGGTATTTCTGTGGCCGATGTGAAGAAATTAATTTCTTTATCTAGAGGACATCGACTTTATCAGCTTTTTGAATCTACTTCGATTTTGAGTAATATTGATGCAGCAGGAATTTATTTTGAAGAATATCTAGGCTTTACAGAGAGAGAATTAGAATGGGAAGACTCTTTGGATATTTTTCTTAAGGGAGAGCATAAGCCGTTTTCTACAACTGCAGATTTAATTGAGTATATTTACCAGCAATCTAGATCTGATAGTAGTTATGAGGCTGTTTTTTATTTATTGGATTTAGCCGAGAGGCAAGCCATTCGTAGAGATAGTGAAAAACTTAATGTATTAGAAGAAGCTGAAAAGATTACGCATTCTGATTATTTATCTTTGTTGCTGAATATGTTCAACGTTGATGAACTTGATGGAAAAATTATTGAAGAATTAGAAGTAAGAGCTGGGATTAATGAGAGCAATAGGACTGAACTATATGCCAGATGTTTAGATCAAGAGGTGGTGGGAAGTCAAAGGCCGGCAACAATTAAAGGGATCATTGAGCGTGGTAATTTATCTGCAGACATTATTAGAAATTCAGCTAGCAAATATTTAGATGGGCCTGATCGCAAATCGGGAGTAGTAATTGGATTTTTCTTTCATTTTCTAGAAGATACTGAGAAACCTTATTCTTTAGAAGAAAAAAAAGAAATCTGGTCTATTTTTTGGCAGGATACTATAGATAAAGAAAACATTAGAGGGAGGACTTTAGCTGAGTTTAAAGTTTTTGCTGGGGTATTAAATGAAGAAGAATATAGGGATATTTTTGAGGAATATTTAATTAATGGAGCTCCTAATGACGCTGTTTTTGAGTATTTACTTAGAAATGGGAAGTATGATCAAGATGAGTTAAAAAATTGTTTAAAAGGATTTATTAAGGATGCTGGTTATAATTGCGTGCAGATATCTAGGATTATTGCGATTTTAGATCACTGTACAAGTCTAGGTGAGAGTTTAGAAACAGAGTTTGTTCAAAAAGTTTATTCTTTGTATTGTCAAAGAAAAGATATAGAGTTTAGAGATGTACGGACCTTATTAGATCATATCGGATCTCAAGTTGAACCTGAGTCAGCGAGACAAGGATTTTTAATTATTGCGCGTAGAGGAAGAAGCATCCCAGAACAATTTGTGGAAGTATCAAAGCAATATGCCTTTACAAGGAAAGAGTATCGTGAGTTTTTTACTTTAGCACTTCAACATCAAAATTTTATTCCATCATCTTTTAAAGGTGTTTTGTCTGAGGCAAATTACTCTGAAGAAGAATTAGAAGAATATGTATCTGATATTCTCGGTCAAGAAAAATATTTGCATGGATGGATGCTTAACGAAATTTGCCAACTTTTAGATGCTAACAGTTTAAGGGATATTTATAAACAATATTTATTAGAAGCGGATCATCTACATAAAGATTATTTAGAAGTTCTGGGTGGAGTTTTGAAAACTAAAGATGACTCTCTTCATCAACTTTGTTGGGAAGAAGTTAGAAATGAAGAACCCAGATATCGTTTTTTTCAAAATACAGAGCTTCTGAGGCAACAGCGCAAAGCTGTTAGTGATGAATTTTCAAGGCAGGGATATATGTTTTTAGGTTGTGAAAGAAAAGAATCTGATGTCCTTCATGAAGATCATCGAAGCTTTTATCGGACTCATTTAGTATTTAGTGAAAATAAAGGTCATTTTTCTCAAGAGCAAGTGAAGGGTATTTTAGGTGATGATTTATATGAAGAGTTGTTGCAGGTTAAAGAAGCAGCAGTTCTAGAAACACAAGAATCTTTGTGGTTTTTTGATCGTGAACAATCTTTGGGACAAGAGAAAGTAATGGGGCATGGAACAGGTCAAGTTAATGCTAGAGAAGCAACTTTAAGAAAAGAAGACGGAATCTCTGCTAGAGATCTTGTTCCAATTATTGTCCAAGGTGATGATGGACTTAGAATTGCTCATTTGAAAGCTACGGCTGGAGCATTTTTTTCTAATGACGTGGCTAATGCTTTGTATGGTCGTGTTGAGGATGGGACTAGAGTGCTTTTTTTCACAGAAGATGCTTTAAAAGCACATATGTCTGTTACAACTGATCCAGAAGGAGCCGATGGTTTAGTGGCTAGAGATAGAGAAACTAATTTATTAGTTCAGGTGCCTAATAGGGTTTTATTAAACCCTCAATCTGGGAAGATTGTAGTCTCAATGGATGGAAAAAGAGTTTCCTTGGACGATCGGCAAATGACCAATTATATACTAGCTTTTAGACATGCTTTGGAACAGCATCCTGATTTATTAGAAAAAATAGAAAAAGCAGGTTTAGATTATGAGGCTAAGGTGGGAATCAGTGAAGATTCAACAATTATTCGCAGTAATATGCAGGCTCATCATTATCCTGAGAGCAGTATTCTGTGGGCTGAGGACTTGTATTTAAAACTGCATTATAGTGAAGATTCAGATGACAGGAAGTTTTTTATGGCTTTACGTAAGATCGTTAAAGCTGTGTCTAAAGGTAAGGATTTTGATGTAAAAGGAGTATTTGAAGATATGCGAAGAGCTTGGACTCTTGGTCTTAATGAACAATATTCAAGTTTAACTACAGTTGATGAGTTAGTTTATCAAACTAGAAAGCTTCTGATTAAAGAACAAAGAAAAGAATACTCTCGTGCTTTGCAAATGCTTACTGATCCAGAAGGAAAGAGAATCGGGGTTGCTAGACAACTCTTGGCTCAGCAAGAATCAGCTAGAAAGCATGGAGATATAAGGCTAAAATCTCAAGCGGAGATTTTAGAATTAAATAGAGCTATTTTTATGGATAGTCAAAGCGAAGCAGATTATCATTTGAGTCTAATGCATGCAAGTAAACTAGCTAAAGAAGCAACAGCAATAAAAAAGTCTGTTTTGAGAACTACGTTTGACCGAGGAGTGGCGTCTTTAAGTGAAGAAGATCAGATATTATTTTCTGATTACAGAGATAGAATTGCGGTATGTGCTTCAGGATCTGTTGGGAGAGAGGAAGTGGTGATTAGTTCTGATTTAGATTATTTAATCTTTTTAGATGAGACTGATTTGGAAGAAAAAGAAATAAAATTACTAAAACGATTATTATTTGATATAGGGTTAACTATTAATCAGTTGATGTCAAGAGATTTTCATGTAAGGCCTGATGCAGGTCTGGCTAATAGGGATAGGCAGCCTATTGTGCCTTTAAGTAAAATTAAAGCTTTCGAGCCGATCTTAGGGGCAGGTAGGCAAATGGTGGAACCTAGCGAAATTATTGATGCTGCTAGTGTTGACGGGGAAAATGATCTTGTTGCACGATTTAAGGAGAATTTTTTACAAAGAAATCAGGATTTAATTGACAAAGGTGTTGATAGTATTGCAGATTACATGTGGTTTAAAGTTGATGAATTTTCTTATAAATTCAAAACTGGATTGAGTCAGGTATTAAGTCGGGATCTGTTAATGGATTTTAAATTACAAATGCAAAGATTTTTTCAGTTTAAATTACAGGCTTTACTTGCAGATTTGGCAGAAGTTGATGATGGGATTGAATTACCAAGCTCTAGTATCGGAAAGATAGAACTGTTGCGAGATAAAGGATTTATTGATGAACCAGAGGCTTGTGATTTGATCGAACTTCAGTTGCTTTATTATCGGCTAAGGTATCGAGCTGATGTACTTAATTCAGCTAAAACTGCTCAGTTAGCTGAAAGTAAGGGGAATACGAAAGATAAAATAACTGCTTCTTTAGATCCTAGATCTATAGGTTCTATTGAAGCAGAAAGAATGATTGATCTTTTGGTAACACTGGATTCTATTAAGAGAAAATCTTTAGACGAATAATTTTTTTAGCACTTCATTTTTTTAACTGCTAGTTAACTTTTTTCTTTTTCGTTGCTAAAATTAACTCTTGTTATGACATCAAAACGTGATTATTACGAGATTTTAGGAGTAGATAAAAAAGCCACGCAAGCTGAGCTTAAGAAGGCTTATCGCAAACTGGCTTTGAAATATCATCCTGATCGCAATAAAGAAGATGATGCTGAGGAAAAGTTTAAAGAAATAAATGAAGCTTACCAGGTTTTATCTGATGAGAAAAAGCGTGAAGCTTATGACCAGTTTGGTCATAGTGCTTTTCAGGCCGGGGGCATGGGCAGCAATCCGTTTACGGGCGGCGCGCGGTCTGGCCCTTTCACATACACATATCGTTATGGCGGTGGCGGCCAGCAAGGCGGCAATCCTTTTCAAGGTTTTGATTTTGGTGATCCTTTTGAGATTTTTGATACTTTTTTTGGCGGGGGATTTGCCAGACAAGCGCGCCGCCCTCGTTACACTCTGCGCATTGATTTTATGGATGCAGTCAAGGGAGCGACTAAGGAAGTAGAGATTGATGGAGAAAAGCATAAAATCAAGATTCCGGCTGGAGCTAATGATGGCACGCGCATTCGGTTTAAAGAGTTTGATATTTCCTTGGATGTGAAGACTCATGAGCGGTTTAAGCGTGAAGGCTATGATTTGTATGTGACTGAAGAAATTCCATTTTCAGTAGCTGCTTTAGGTGGTCAGCAGGAGATTGAGACTTTAAATAATTCTTTAAAGTTAAAGATTCGTCCCGGCACTCAATCTGGCACCATGGTGCGTTTGCGCGGTGAAGGTGTGCCCCATGTGCGTGGTCGAGGCAAAGGTGACTTGTATGTGAAATTGGAAGTGGCTGTACCTGAAGAGTTGACTAAAGAGCAGAAAAAAGCGATCAAAAAGCTGAGTAAGCTCGAACTTTGATTTTTCCAGTTTATTATTGTATAATTTTACCTAGACTAATAAGGTGGTTAAGAAAGACGGACTGACAAAGTCGCGTTTTTTTTTACTTAGCGGCCTTTTAGTCAGGTTACCACTTATTATTAACTTGACACTAACATTTAATCAATAAATTTAAAAAAGAAAAAGGAATTATGACGAATTTAAACCAAGTTATCCGCACTGAGTTTGCAGCTGCTATTGCTCAAATTGCTCAGGAGAGAAATATTGATCCAGAAGATATTTATGCTGCTATTGAGCATGCTATGGTTTCTGCTTATCGCAAAGAAATTGGTGGTGAATTAGATGAAGATTGTTATTATTTTGTAGAGTTAAATCGCGAAGATGGCTCAACCAAAATTTTTCATGCTCCAGTCACTGATCGTGATGAAGAAACTAATGAGATTTTAGCTTGGGATGAAGATAAAGCTGAAGATATTACTCCTCCAGGGTTTGGCCGGATTGCTGCTCAGACTGCTAAGCAGGTCATCTTGCAGGAGATTCGCCGCAGTGAAAAAGAGCATATCATTGCTGATTATAAGGATCGTGTTGGCGAGTTAATCACTGGTCAAGTTTTACGCATGGATCGTGGGACTGTGGTGATGGATATTGGTCGAGGTCAAGGCTATATGCCTCCTCAGGAGCAGATGCGTGGCGAGTTTTATCGCAAGAATCAGCGTTTAGCTGTTTTAATTAAAGAAATTTCTGATGAGTTGCATGGTAGCGCTTCTATTATTGTGTCTCGTTCTGCTTCTGAGTTAGTTTTAAAGTTGTTTGAGCGGGAAGTTCCAGAAGTAAGTTCTGGTTCTGTCGAGATCGTGGCTGTGGCTCGTGAAGCTGGAGTGCGGACTAAGATTGCTGTTCGCTCTACTCAAGATGGAGTGGATCCAGTGGGGTCTTGTGTGGGTCAGCGTGGAGTGCGGGTGCAAAAAGTGATTGAAGAGCTAAATAATGAAAAGATTGATATTGTGCCTTTTAGTGAAGATACTGATTTATTTTTGAAGGCAGCTTTAGCTCCAGCAGAAAATTTGCTGGTTGAGTTGGATGATGATACCACTATTGCTACTGTGACTTGCCCTGATGATCAATTGTCTTTGGCCATTGGTCGCGGTGGACAAAACGTTCGTTTAGCTGCTAAGTTGACTAACTACAAGATTAGAATTCAGTCTGCTGAAGGCGAGCTGGAGGGTGAGGCTACTGGTGAGGAAGAGTATGAGATTGATACGATTGATGGCTTAGAGCCAGAAGCTCGCGAGTTTTTGGTCAGCTATAAATTAACCACTTTTAGAGATCTAGATAGATTTGAACATAAGTGGGTTGATTCTGATAGAATTTCTTATGAACAAAAGAAGTTGCTTGATGAAGCTGTGGAAAAATATAAAAAGGAGCTTGCTGCTGAGCCAGTTGTTGAGCGCCGTTCATAAATTTAATAACAAGGTAGCAGAAAGAAAGCTGAGGGTTATATGTCGATGAAAACGAAAGCACCAGTCATTACTATTTTAGGTCATGTTGATCATGGCAAAACTACGCTCTTGGATTATATCCGCAAGACTAATGTTCAAGGCGGTGAAGCTGGCGGCATTACTCAGCATATTGGTGCTTATCAGATTGATTTTAAAGGTAACAAGCTAACTTTTATTGATACACCAGGTCACTCTGCATTTAACAAAATGCGGGAGCGTGGAGCTGAAGTAACAGATTTAGTTATTTTAGTAGTTTCTGCTAAAGATGGGGTGCAGCCTCAGACTGTTGAGTCGATTGGTTATATTAAAAAAGCCAATGTACCTTTTGTGGTGGCTTTGAACAAGATGGATCTAGAAGGAGCAAAGCCAGATCATGCAAAAGCTCAGTTAGCAGAGCATGAGGTCATTATTCAGGAGTATGGTGGTGATGTTGATGTAGTCGAGATTTCAGCTAAAACTGGAAAAGGTGTGGATAAGTTGTTGGAAACTGTGGTGCTGATGGCTGAGATTTTAGAACTGGAGGCTGATGATACAGCTCCTTTGGAAGCGGTGGTGATTGAGTCAACTAAAGACGAACATAAGGGTTCAATTGCTCGCGTGATTGTGCAGCAAGGGACGCTAAAGGTCCGTCAGGAACTTCAAGCTGATTGTGTTTCTGGTCGGGTGCGGTCTTTGATTGATGAAAAAGGCCAGCAATTAAAGGAAGTTAAGCCTGGTGAGCCGGCTGAAATTTTGGGCTTGAATGATGTGCCAGAAGTTGGGGCGATTGTTCGTGATCAAAATGCTGACTATTCTTTGGAGGAAGCTGCAGATGAGGAAAGCAAGGATGAGTTTGATTGGGCTGATTTAGACATTGAGGCGATGATGGGTGATAAAGAAAAGTTTAATTTGGTAATTAAAACTGATGTAAAAGGCACTTTGGAAGCTGTTACTCAAGCAATTGATGAAGATACAATTGATATTGTTTCTGCTGAGGTTGGTTGTTTGACTGAAAATGATTTGGAATTAGCTGACACTACTAATGCTTTGGTAGTGGTTTTTGGCCAGCGTGTGCCTAAGAAAATGAAAAATTTGGCTAAGCAAATGGGAGTGCGGGTTAAGCAATATGATATTATTTATCATTTGCTTGAAGATTTAGAAAAGAAAATGCTGGAGTTGGTTGATCCTCATTATGATGAGGTAGAAACTGGTCGGGCTGAAATTTTGCAAATTTTTGAGATCAAAAATCGACAAATTGCTGGAGTGCGAGTTGTGACTGGAGAAATTAATCTGCATGATAAATTACATTTATTTCGAGGCGAGGAGATTATTGCTGATCCGGTGATTGCTACTATTCAGCATGGTAAGGATGAGGTCCAGTCTGTTAAAGCTAAGAGTGAGGGTGGCATTACTTTTAAAAATAAGCGCTTGGATTTCCAGGTTGGGGATGAGATTGTGGCTTATAAAAAAGAGGATGTTGATTAAGTTTTAGTGATTAAAAATTTGGCTACATCTTTATTTTTAGCCAAAAATAGATTAAAATTAAGAATCCTAAAATAAAAATATTAATTACAGGTGGTTACTTTACTTTCTGGTTTTCATTATTACTAATGAATTTACTGGGGAGCTAAGGGAGCTCTTAGGAGGTATGCCATGGCATTAACCAAAAAACAAAAACAACAAATTATCGAAGAGTATCAGCTCTTTGAAGGCGACACTGGTTCTCCAGAGGTTCAGATTGCTTTGCTCACTGCTAGCATTGAAGAAGTGAATCAACACTTAGCTGAGCATAAAAAAGATAAGCACACCCGCAAGGGTCTTTTGCGCCAAGTTTCTAAGAGACGCCGTTTACTTCGTTTTCTTAAGAAACGCAGTGAAGAGCGCTATAAGAAGTTGATTAAGAAGTTAGGGTTGAAGAAGTAAAGTTAATTAATAAAAGAAAGTATTTTATGGAAAAAACCCCATCTTCTGAAGCTCCAGATCCAGCAGTTGAAGAATTTATAAGAGAATTAAAAGCAGACATGGACAGATGTTTTGCGTTAAAAAAGGAAAACGGAGAAAGAAAAGAATGGATAGATGTATTTTTGAGTCTGCATGATTTATTTTCAACGGCAATTAGCCAGATAGAAAAAGGAACTTATTCGCGAGAGATAAAATTATCAATGTTAAGCTTTTTAATGGGAAACATTGCTTCTTCTGATTGTTATGCATATAAAGAAACTAAACAAGCAGGAATTTTTACCTCATTATCTAATCGTATTTTGTTTGTACAAAAATTATTAATGGATAGCTGATTTTTCAATTTTCTTTTTTTTCTGCTATAATACTCTCTATTGAGAATCAACTTGGCGAAATTTACTCATAATTAGAAAAAATTCTAGATTTTCGATCAGCAAGTAGTGATTGTTTGAGCTACATTTGTTTAAAATTTATTTTAGAACAAAGTTATTTCCCTTAAAAGAAATTTAGCCAGCAATCCGACAGTTACTACCTGCTTATTGAAAATCTCCAATCTTCGCCCTAAATTTTGCAATATAAATTAATTAAGCAAATTTTAGCGAATGTTGATTCCCAAAAAAACATAGACTTATTGTCTAAATATGAAAATAATTAGTGTCAGCTCAGCTTTACACCGTGGACAAGAGTAAATCACGGTGCGGTTTGTGCTGCAAAAAAGGAATATATGTCATATCCAAGATATGAAAAGCCTTATACCCAGGAAATTACTGTGGGTGATAAGCAAATAAAAGTAGAAATTGGCCGGTTCAGTGAACAGGTGGGAGCTGCAGTCTTGTTGACTTGTGGCGAAACCGTGGTTCACGTGACTGTGGGCTTAGGCAACAAAGTTGATTGGGGTTATTTCCCGCTCAGCGTTGAATACGTAGAAAAGCTTTATGCTGGCGGTTTGATCAAAGGTTCCAGATGGGTTAAGCGTGAAGGTCGTCCTAGTGATGAGGCAGTGTTAAAAGCTCGCGTTATTGATCGTACCATTCGCCCTCTGTTCCCAGAAGGCATGACCAATGAGGTGCAAGTGATTGCCACGATTTTTTCTCATGATCAAGAAAATCAAGATGACATGCTGGCCTTATTAGGCACGGGCATTGCTTTATCTTTATCCCCGATTCCTTTCAACGGCCCAGTGGCTGGAGTTAGAGTTGGTTATAACAAAGCAGAAGACAGCTATGTGCTAAATCCAACTGTTTCTGAAATGGAAGACCTAGATTTGGATTTAATTGTTTCTGGTAGTGGCGAGTCTATTGCCATGGTTGAAGCTGGAGCTCAGGAAGTTGATGAGGAAGTTATCATCAACGGCATGATGAAAGCTCAGGAAGCTTTTAAGCAAATCTGCCCTCAGATTGAAGAATTAAAAGAAAAATTTGGTAAAGCTAAAAAAGATTTAGTCCCAACTGTGGAGAAGGCTGTTGAAGCTCGGCAAGAAAAATTAACTCAAGCGATTGAAGACAAATTTGCTGAGCAAATCAAAGATTTAGTTGGCAAAAAAGCTCGTCTTGAAGAAATGAACATGGACGAAGTCGTAGCTGAGATGACTGCTGAATTAGCTGCAGCTGAATTAATTGATGAAGAAACTGAAGAAGAGCTGACAGAAGGTGAAGTCAGAGGTTTAGTTGAGAAATTAATGAAAGCTGAGACCAGAAGAATGATTCTCGAAGACAAGCTCAGACCTGATGGCCGTCAGCCAGATGAGATTCGCCCAATTTGGTGTGAAGTTGATGTGTTCCCTCGTACTCATGGCAGCGCCATGTTTAAACGTGGAGCCACTCAGGCAGTGACGATTACTACTTTAGCCAGCCCAGCTTTAGGTCTTTACCGTGAAAGTATGGAAGGTGAAGAAGTCAGCCACTACATTCACCACTACAACATGCCTCCTTATTCATGGGGTGGTACTGGCCGCATGGGCTATCCAAAACGCCGTGAGGTTGGTCATGGTTTCTTAGCTCAAAGAGCTTTAGAACCAATGGTGCCTTCTCAGGCAGAGTTCCCTTACACCATTCGCGTTGTTAGTGAAATTATGAGTTCTAATGGTTCTACCAGTCAGGCTTCAATTTGTGGCTCAACCATGTCCTTGATGGCAGCTGGTGTGCCAATTAAGCGACCTGTAGCTGGAATCGCCATGGGCATGATTAGCTCAGGGCTTGATAATTACGTAGTTTTATCTGATATCCAGGGTCTTGAAGATCATGTCGGAGACATGGACTTTAAAGTGGCTGGTACGACTGAAGGTATTACTGCCATTCAGATGGATATTAAGCTTGAAGGAATTACTGTTGAGATTTTGCGCGAAGCTTTAGCTCGGGCGAAAAAAGGTCGTTTGCATATTTTAGGCAAAATGCTGGAATGCATTGATCAGCCTCGTACAGAATTAAGTTCTCATGCACCTAAGATTGAACAAGTGGAGATTCCAGGAGATAGAATTGGGGAGTTGATTGGCCCAGGAGGTAAAGTCATCAAAGGTATTGCTGAAAAAACTGGAGCTGAGCTTGATATTGAAGAAGATGAAGAGCGTGGAGTGGGAATGGTTAATATTTCTTCTTCTGATCAAAAAGCCATTGATGAAGCTCGTGAGATTGTGGAAGGGATGATGAAAGTGGTTGAGGTTGGAGAAAAATATCAAGGCACAGTTAACCGCATCGAAGATTATGGTGCTTTTGTTAATATTTTGCCTGGTAAAGATGGTTTGGTCCATGTTTCTCAAATGTCTGATCAATTTGTTAAAGATCCTCGGACTGTGGTTGGTATGGGTGATGAAGTTGATGTCCGTGTAGTGGAGATAAAAGACGGAGGCAAGATTGGCTTATCAATGTTGACAGAGGAGCAGGCTAAAAAAGTTGCTGAGAAAAGAAGAAATAGTAGAAATAATAGCAGTGGCCGTCGCAGTAATAATCGCGATCCTCGCCATCGTTCTGATAGAAATAGTTCTAGGAGGAACTATTCAAATAGCAAGAAGAATTAGTTTTGTTTGCTAGTTAGAATCGGAGCCCGCCGGTGTTGCACCGGCGGGCTTTTTTTATTTTTGCTATACTAAAAACATGAATCTGCCTGCTATTCAAACCGATAAAAAACAATTTGCGCTTTTGGAATATGATCACGCGCCTAAAAT